>SMVA01224124.1_pt1 | contig 17840 bp, 26 predicted proteins | sample 2456451 | NCBI WGS metagenome assembly SMVA01 (sample SAMN11095933, study PRJNA526329) | marine sediment metagenome | biome: Marine sediment; feature: Surficial sediment; material: Deep marine sediment; isolation source: Hadal surficial sediment | place: Pacific Ocean | collected 2014-05 | depth...
CGTCCTCTTTCGACAGCGTCAGCTCGATGTCGCCCACGGCCTCGCCCTTGTAGGCGTGGCGGATGATGTTCTGGCAGGCCTCGTCCACGGCGGTCACGATGTCATGGGCCGTTCGCTCGTCCGCACCGCACGAGAGGGATTTCTCCTTCACGGCCGCGCGGACACGGCGGAGCTCCTTGGCCTGGGCCGGGAAGCGCAGCTCGAGAATCGGGCCGCTCATGAACTCCGACCGGCTTCGTCGCTGATGCCGAGCAAGGTGAGGTCGTCGCGCAGCTTGAGCTCCCTCACGGCGGCGGTGATGGCTTCGATCCGCTCCGAGATCGGCTTCTCGGCGAATCGGAGGGCCAGCCGTTGAAGGCCATCACTGCCGAGCACCTCGCCCGTCTCGTTCTCGGCCTCGGTGAGACCATCGGAACAAAGGTAGAGGCATCCACCATCGAGGGCGAGTGTGCTGGCCGGGATCTCGACGCCGGGAACGATCCCGAGCGGCGGCGCTTCGGCCGGGAGCGAAGTCGTGCTGCCGTCGCGGCGCAGCAGCAGCGGCGGCTCGTGGCCCGCGTTGGCGATGCATACGCTGCCCGTCTTCGGGTCGTAGACGCCGGCTGCCATGGTCACGAACATGCCGCGGGTTGCCGTCTCGCACACCTCGTCATTCAGCCGCTCCATCAGTTCACCGGGGTGGTCGATCGTCTTGGCCAGGCAACGAAACAGGCTTGCGGTCTTGGCCATCAGCATCGCGGCGTTCATTCCCTTGCCCGAGACATCGCCCAGGCAGAATGCGATGCGCTCGTCTTTGACGGGCAGGATGTCGAAGAAGTCGCCGGACACGACCCGGGCCGGAATGTTCATCCCATGGATTGGGAAGGGCATCGGCTGGGGTGCGGGGAGCAGGTTGCGCTGGATCTCGGCGGCCAGCTCGAGTTCGCGCCGCACCCTCTCGTGCTCGACCTGCTCGGCGGCGAAACGGGCGTTGGCGAGGGCGAGCCCGGCGGAAGAGGCGAGCACCTGGAGCAGATTGGCGTCGGCGGCGACGAAGCAGCCGTCCTCGGTCTCCTTGTTGATCAGCTCGATGGCGCCCATCACCTCGTCGGAGAAGCTCACCGGTGCACAGAGCAGTGAGCGCGTCTTGAAGCCGGATTCTTCGTCGGCCTTGGTAGAGAAGTTGGGGTCCTTGCTGACGTCGAGAACCTGCTGGCATTCGTTGTCTCGTACGCTCTTGCCGATGATCCCCTGGCTGACGGGCAGACGAAGCCCCGTGATCGGATCCGGACCCACCGATGCGACACAAACGATCTCGGTGTCTTCGTTCTCCACCAGCCAGAGCGAACCACCGGCGGCGTTTACGAGGCGCACAATGGAGGCCAGGGCCCGCTCGAGAGTGGTCTCGACGTCCATCGCATCGGCGAAGTCGCGGGTCATCTCCGCCAGCAATGCGAAGCCACCCTCGTAGTGATTCGCGTCGGGGAGCGGATCGGCCATGACTGCCTCCAAGTGGATTCTACACGAGCACGCTGCCCCCTCACCGGGTCTTCGGATCCCGGCGGGAGGGGCTCTTGGCATCGACGCGCCAGCTCGTTCCCCAGATCCACGACATTCTGTCAGAATCCCTGGAGCCATGTCGAAACTCGAACCGAAACCGTTCAGAGGCTGGCGGCGCAGCCTGGCCATCGTCTGGATGGCGGGCGTGATCCTGCTCTACCTGGCTGTTCGTGAGCTCGGCGTGGCTGTGGTGCCGTGAGGGAGCCCCTGGAGATTGCGGGCCTGCTGGCCGCCGGTGTCTTCCCGTTGCTGGCGTATCTCGCAGTCGGACTGCGACTGCTGGGTCCGTTGGGCATCGCGTCGCGCGGCGCCGAGCGGTTCGCCCTGGCGTTCGTGTTCGGAACCGGCTCTGCGTCATTGGCGATCCTGCTGCTGCGGGCCGTCGACGTGCCGGTTCCCGTCTGGGCCACCGCGGCCTGTTTCGCCGTCGTCTGGCCGTGGCGCGAGACCTTCGCGTCCCTAAAGGAAAGGACTGCAGGGACGGAAGGCGTTGTCCCGGCCGCTGGACCCCGCTGGTCGACGTTCGCGGATTTCCTGACGGGGACGTTGGGGCTATTGGTGCTCCTCGCCGCGCTGGGGCCCGAAACCTACTGGGATGGATTCGAATACCACCTGCCGCTGGTGATGGCCTGGACCGAGGGACCGATTCGGGCGCTGCCCGCGCTGCTGGATGCGGAGTTTCGGGCAGGCATCGATCTGCTCTACGTGCCGGCGGTGACTTCGGGATACGAAGACGCCGCGGCCGCGGTCTCGGCCGCCTTTGCCGTCTGTCTGGCCGCCCTCGTTCGTGCCGAAGTGGCGCGGCGCGCGACCCCCGGCGCCGCCTCCCTGGCCGGCCTGTTCACCCTGCTGGCACCGCTGGTGGTCGACGAGGCGACCAGCACCTACGTCGACCTGGGCATGGGCGCATACGGTTTTCTGGCCCTGTTGTTCGCCGACCGCTGGAACCGCAAGGGCGATTCCAGCGCCCTCTGGGCTTCCGCCATCTGCCTGGGGTTCGCCGTCAACGCGAAGCTCCACACCGCCATGCTCGTCCCCACCGTGCTGGTCGTGGTGTTGGCGGGTGGCCGGCGCCCGACCGGATCGATGCTTTTGACTCGCGCCGCCGTCGTTGTGGCGCTCACGCTTCCCTGGTTCGTGAAGGTGACCCTCACCACAGGCAACCCGATGTTTCCGTTTCTGGGCGAGTGGTTGGGATTCGGTGCCATGCATCCGCGGGTTCCCGAGTTCCGCCGCCAGCGGCTGCTCTCGAACTACGACGTGGCCCGGAATCTTTCGGGCATCGCGCAGTATCTCGTGTCACTCACCTTTGGGCGCAACGTTCACGTGAGCGGATGGCTGGGTCCCCTTCCGCTCGCGCTGGCGCCTCTGGCCTGGGGCGCGTTCGGACCGGTGTCCCGCTCGACGCGAGTGCTCCTCGCCTGTTGCAGCGTGCTCGTGTTGCTGCTCTTCCTCAACATGCCGGCAGCTCGTTTTGGTGCGCCCCTGTGGCCGCTGCTGGCCGTGGCGGCCGCTGTCGGTGGTGCGCGGCTCGCCGCTTCCGGAAAGATCCCCCAGCGCATTCTCAGCGTCGGACTCTTGCTGGTGGCTGCCCACCTGAGCGTGGTGCTCGGAATCCGCGTCGTTACTCGAATTCCCGCCCTCGCCCAGCCGACGGCGTACGAGCGCCGGGTGTTTCCCGACCAGGACAACCTGCGACGCATCGTCTCGGTCTCGGAGCCCGTGGTCGCGATTCCCATGGGCGCCGTCTCCTGGATGCCCAAGCCCGTCTACAACCTGTTGTGGGAGCGCAACGGCGAGCTCTTCTTCCTGAACAACCAGTCGCCCGACCGCACCTTTGAGATCCTCGAGCGGCGTGGCGTGCGAACGCTGGTGCTCGACGTGCCCGCGCCACCCCCCGGCGACGGCAGCGTAGGCCACGCCATTGTCGACAGCTGGCTGTCCGACGGCCGCGCAGAACTCGACACGCGGATTCCGCGGCTGGCCGCACGCGCAGACCGGGTCTGGATGGTCGTGAGGCTCGTCTGGGACGAAGGCCCGACGCCACGCGGTCAGGCTCCGACGGACGACCCTGGCGGACGCGATCCTTCAGATCGCTAAGCGGCGCGCTCGGTCGCGCGGCTCCTCAGCCAGGCGACGCAGGCCTGGGGCGGCACGTCCCGCTGCGCTTCGAACTCAGCCGCGAGCTCGACGAGGTCGTCGGGCTCTAGCGGTCGGGACCTTGCGCAGGGCGCGGGCCTGCATGGCCGCGCGGAGCTTTGCGGGTAGCGTCCCGCTGATCAGGAAACGCGTTGCTCGCTTGCCGTCATTGCGCCAGGTGTGGGGCAACGAGGCCTTGAAATGGAGTGAGTCGCCCGCCTCGACCTCGATTTCGCGATCGCTGACGATGAAGGTGACGGTTCCCTCCTCGCAGATCACGAGCTGTTCGCCGTCATAGCGGATGAGTTCTTCGCCGCTGCTGACTCCCGGATAGAGGGTGACGCGCCAGGTTTCGAGCTGGACGTCGATCAGATCTCCGGACAGCCGCTCGACCATCAGGGCGTTCGGCTTGCCGAAGCTGTGACGCGCGTTCTTCGGTAGATGGATGAGTGTGGCGTCCTCGTCGATCTCTTCGCCCACCAGTTCGGCGATGCGACAGGAAAGCCCCCGCGCGATCTTCATCAGCACCGCGACGCTGGGAATCATCTGCGCCGTCTCGACCTTCTGGATCGTGCTGGTCGCCACGCCGCTGCGTTTTCCCAGCTCCTGCAGGGTGAGGCTGGCCTGTTCGCGGCGGCTGCGAATGCGTTGGCTGATCTGGGCCAGTTCCCTGTCGACGGCGTGCATCACGGCTTCCTCAAGTCACGATGCGATAGATCACGGTGCCCCGCGCATAGACGCGTCCGTCCGACGCGCCTGCCACCTCGACGTCGCTCCAGAAGAGCTCTTCGTCTCGTTGCACGTTGCGGCCATAGGCCACGAGGTCGTCCTTCGGCGGGGGCGAAAGTATCTGGGCCTGCATGCTCGGTGTGCTGGCCTTGTAGGGGCCGAAACCCGTTACCGCCCACGAGGCCATGGCGCCGGCCGTGTCGAGCAGCGCCAGCAGGGCGCCTTCGTGCACACCGCCAGCGGCGTCGGCGTTCTGGTCGCTCCAGGGCATCACCAGTCGCGAAGTCCCGCCGACCATGTGCTCGACGGCGATGCCGCGTCCTCCGATGAACGGGATCTTTCCGATGTGCGGCCCCATCTTTCCCGGGTCGGCTTCACCATGGTCTCCGCCGGAAACGGCGAGATTCGGCGCGGCGGCGCCGAAGCGCGCCCGTGCGACGCACGTGATGTGGGCAATGTCGCGATCGTCGTCGCCCTTCACGGCGACTTCGACGAAGCAGAGCTCCTTGCCCCTTCGCAGGAGTCGAGCCTCGGCGGAAACTCCCTGACTTTTGGCGGCAGCCAGGTAATTCACCTGGAGTGCCGCCGTGTGCCACGGGCCGGAGTCTTCGCCCAGTGTCGCCCGGGTCACGGCCTGGGCGCCCAGCGCGGCCAGGGCTGCGGCGCAGCCACCGTGCATGACCTGATCGCCGTTGGTCAGACTCTCGTCGAAGGGCAGGTGCAGGCGAGCACGACCTTCTTCGAGCTCGCTGATCTCGACGCCCAGCGCACGAGCGTAGGGCGAGTCCTCGATCCAGCGTTTCACGAAATCCATGGGGTCGGTCCTCTTTGTCCGTCCGGAGGGTCAATCCATCGTCGGGAGCAGGCAAGAGTGGATCGATTCGTCGCCCGGGATCTCCCGCGCCAGGGTTCGAATGGCGAGTTCCGCGTCGCGGAGTCCGAAATCGTGGGTGTGCATCTTCTCGATCGGCGACCTGCCCGACTCGATCAGGTCGATGGCGCTCTTGTAGCCCGTCGAGGTCACGCCGATTGCACCGCGGATCGAGATCTCCTTCAACACGATCTTGTCGGAGATGAAGTCGGGGACCGGCTTGAAGCCCTTTACGCCGGCCAGCACGATGGTGCCCCCGGGCTTCACGAAGTCGAGGGACTGGGCCACGGGCTCCGTCGCGTAGGACGACACTTCGATGACCACGTCGACGCCTTCGCCGTCGGTGAGCTCGCGCACCCGCCGCTTGGCGTCCTCGTTCTGGACGTCGATGGTCGCGTCGGCCCCGAACTCCTTTGCGAGTTTGAGCTTCGTGGCGTCGGCTGCGAGCCCGGTTACGAAAATCTGCTTTGCGCCCGCCTCACGACAGGCCAGCACGCTCGCCAGTCCCCGTTGGCCGGGGCCGCAGATCAGTACGCTGTCACGCGGCCCCGTACCGGGAATCTCGACGCCCCAGCGAAAGCCTGCCCCCAACGGATTGAACATCACCGCCAACGCGGGCGAGAGAGACGCATCGATCTTGTGAACGATCGACTGCTTGTCGATGTACATGTACTCGGCGTACGAGCCCCACAGGCTCGGTGTTTCGGAGAGTGGTACGTACGAATACATCCGGCGCGTTTTGCAGAGCGAGTATCTGCCGGCCAGGCACTGGCTACAGAAACGGCAGGACATGATGGTCTCGACCGCGACCCGATCGCCGACGTCGACACCCCAGCGAAGCGCCGCCCGGTCGCCGATCTTCTCGATCACGCCCAGCGGCTCGTGGCCCGGAATCAGCGGGATCGGGGTCCGCAACACGCCCTCGAACTGCTCGTAGTCGCTACCGCAGATCCCGCAGGCCTCGATCCGCAGCAGGGCGGATTCGTCGTCGATCTCGGGGAGCGCAAATTCCCGGGGTTCGAGCTTCCGCTTCTCGGTGAGGACCATTGCCAGGCATTTTCGAGGGGCCATGGGAGTTATCCGATCGACGTTTCGTTTTTCCTATTGTATAACTCTTGGCCGGGGTAGCCAAGCCCGGAGGTCTTCACGTGTCGAGGGAGTTGATGACCGAGGAGCAGAGGCAGCAGTACGACGAGCAGGGCTTCGTCATGGTTCGCGGCTTCTTCGACAAGGATGAACTCGAGCCCTGGCACCGGCGCTTCGTCGACATCGTCGAGGGTCGCGTCGATCCGGCCGAGAACATGTTGGTGATGCGCGACGTGATGGTGGTCAAGGGCGCCGTCGAGCCCGACACGCCCCAGGAAGCCATCGCCAAGATCCAGGACTTCCACCACGACCCGGTGCTCTTCGAGGGCTACTGCAAGAACGATCGGCTCCTGAACTGGATCGAAGGCTTCATCGGCCCCGACATCAAGAGCATCCACAACATGCTCATCAATAAGCCACCCGGCGTCGACGGGCGACATCCGATCCACCAGGACCTGCTCTACTTTCCGTTCCGACCGGCGGACAAGATCGTCGCCACCTGGACAGCTCTCGAGCCATGCACGCGAGCGAACGGTTGCCTCGTCGTGATGCCGGGCAGCCACAAGGGTGAGCTGCTGCCCCACGAGAACCCCGACTGGGAGTACGTGAACTTCCTGTACGTCGGTGCGAAGGGCGTGGATGCAAGCACTGAACGAATTCATCTGGAGATGGAGCCGGGCGATACCATCTTCTTCCATCCCCTGCTGCTGCACGGTTCCGGGCGCAACAAGACTTCGGGCTTCCGACGCGCGATTTCGTGCCACTACGCCAGCGCGGCGTGCAGCTGGATCAAGGGTCATGAGCCGATCCCTGGACAAGGCTTTCGCCCCTACGTTCTGGTTCGCGGCGAGGAACATCCCAGCTGTATCTGAAGCAGAGGCCTCCCCCGGATGTTGACAGACCCTCAGCGCAAGGATTTCGAGGAACTCGGTGGGTTCGACTCCGGCCGCAGCTTCGACGATGCCAAATGCTGCGTGATCCTGGCAGCGGCGCACGGGAGGCACCCATGAACCGGATCGACGTCGGAGGCTTCGAGCTGCGGGTCGACGTCCAGGGGAGTGGGCCGCAGGCTTTCCTTTGTCTCCACGGCCTGGTGGATCGCCTCGAGATCTGGGATGCCCTGGCAAAGCCCCTGGCCGCGCGCGGGCGCATGGTGCGGATCGACCAGCGCGGCCACGGCGAGTCCGACGCGCCCGAGGGGCCCTACACCCGTGAAGGTCTGGCGAATGACGCGATTCGTGTACTCGATGCGCTGGGGATCGACCGCGCCATCCTGATCGCTCACTCGATGGGCGGGGTGATCGCCATGACGGCTGCACTTGAACATCCGGACCGGGTTGCGGGCCTGCTCCTGATCGGAACCACCGGGCGCTGCAACGAGAAGGTTGCGGGCTGGTACGACCGGATCGCGAGCGCCGGCGAGACCGACGGCATCGACGGCTTGCGCAAGGCGATCTACGGCGAGAAGTCAGGCAGGTCGATCGTTGGCGACGCTCAGGGGATCGCCCATGTGACGCGAACGCTCGCCAGCCTGTACCGCGATCCACTCTCGGAAAAGCTCGACGGGCTCGCCTGTCCCACGCTCCTGCTCGTTGGTGAGAAGGATCCGATGGGGCCGCGCGCATCGGAGATCCTGGCCGAACGAATCGGAGATGCGAAACTGCGCGTCGTGCCAGCATGTGGCCACTGGGTGCACGTGGACGCAGCGCAGGAGCTGCTCGAAGACCTCGACGCCTGGTTGAAGGACATGAAGACGTGAAGGAACACATGCGGCTTGGTTACGACCTCGTCCGCTAGCTGCTCGAACCCTATGGAATCGAATCATGAATGAACCCCGACTCCCCATGCTCTCCATCCAAGAGGCCCGCAAAGTCGCCGAGGAAAACGGTCTCCCGGCTCCGATGGCGGACCTCAACATCTTTCGCGTGCTGCTGCATCACCCTTGGCTTGCCAAGCGCATCAACGATCTGCTGATGACCTTGATCTTCAAGGGCAAGCTCGATGGTCGCCTGCGCGAACTCATCATCATGCGTCTCGGCTGGACCACGAAGTCCGACTACGAATGGACCCAGCACTGGCGGGTCGCGACCCAGTTGGGGATCGACGAGGAAGACCTGTTGGCGTGCCGTGACTGGAAGAATTCGGACCGATTTGGCGAAACCGAGCGCGCCGTACTCCAGGCTACGGACGAGACCGTAGCCGTTGGCTTCATCAGCGCGGAGACTTGGGAGCGCTGCGCCGCGCAGATCAGAGGGACCGAAGAGCTGCTCGAGATGGTCGCCGCGATCGGCAACTGGCGCATGATCTCGTCCATCTTGCGCAGCCTCGAGATTCCTGTCGAGGAAGGCACGGCCTCCTGGCCGCCGGACGGCAAGCAGCCCGCTTGACCTGAACTCGGGACGGGACCGGCTCCGATTGGCCCGGTGCTTCTGCTTGTGCTTGAGACTCTCCGCTTCCACCCCCACATCCGTCGGCGAGCCGTGTGAACCAGGGGCCCCTGGAGCGCGCTTCCTTCTCGACACTCGTGATCTACAGCTTGCCGGCCGCGGCCGCCGAAATCAGCCTCGACCATCAGGGGCGCGGCGGCGCCAGCCTGATGAAGTCGTTCCGAGACGTGTCGGCTCTACTCTTCATCCCGCTCTGGATTCGTCTCTCACCGGTGATAGGCAAGAAGAAGCTCTGGCTCTTCTCGATGGCGACCATGGCTGTGGGCTATTGCGGCCTGTTCATCGTCCAGGAGAGCAACCGGGGCTGATCTGCGGGATCGCCTTCGTTGTCGATGTCGGTGGCGGTTATGCCAACGTAGTGGGGCCCTCCGTACAGGCCGATGTCATCGATTTCGACGAATACCTGACGGGTGACCGGAAGAAAGGCGCCTACTTCGCCGTCTGGAACTTCGTCAAGAAGTCGGGATTTGGCGTAGCGGTAATGTTGACCGGGCTCGTCTTGAGCGGCGTGGGGTTCGTTCCGAACCAAGCCCAGAGCGAGGAGACGTTGCTGGCCATGCGGGTGCTCTTTAGCTTCGTACCCGGTCGGTGTTTCGTGCTCGGAACGATTCTCTTCATTGGCTTCGAACTCGACGAAACCAGGCATGCCGAGGTGCGAAGGGTGCTCGATGAGAGGAACCTCAGCCGATGATGCCGCCGCCTCCTCCGGATCCCTTGACGCCACCGGGGATCGGCATCTCGCCGGGAGCCACGATGCGCGAAGTCTCGCGGCGCTGCATCTCGCGCGCTTCCTCGACCAGGCGCTCGACAGCCTGCTTCACAGCGTCGGGGAACTGGGCGGTCGCCTCTTCGAGCGTCGTCGCTTCGAGCGGACACTGCACGGGCAACGGCCCGGCCGCCGACATCAGTGTCGTCTGTCCGGTGAAGATCGGTTCACGACTCTCGTCTGGCGAGCCGTCGAGCCTGATGGGAGTGAGCATCCGGATCGACGCGACCTTGAGATCGGTGATGATCTCCTCTCGGTAGAGGTTGTCCTTGTCGACCTCGATCTCGGTCACGGTCTGGGGGTCGTCGTGGGCCACAGATGAATTCCTCCGGTCGGCGCGTAGGGCTGCGCGGTCCAGTAGGATGCGCCAGAACCACCCGGGGCGCACGGCCGCCCTTTGGGCGGCTCGCAGTTCGCCGGAGCGGCAAACTGCGGGGCAGCGGCCGCCCTTCGGGCGGCTTGCAGTTCGCCGGAGCGGCAATCTGCGGGGCAGCGGCCGCCCTTTGGGCGGCTTGCAGTTCGCCGGAGCGGCAACTGCGGGGCAGCGGCCGCCCTTTGGGCGGCTTGCAGTTCGCCGGAGCGGCAATCTGCGGGGCAGCGGCCGCCCTTCGGGCGGCTTGCAGTTCGCCGGAGCGGCAAACTGCGGGGCTCTTTGGTGATGGGTTCTTCCGGCGCGGATTCGGGTTCGGCCGGAAGGCGCGTGAGCTGTAGAGTCGCGCTCGGGGCCGTCAGGGGGCGGACAGGAACGCGCCGCGTTGCTCCGCCAGCACTTCGCCGACGACTTCCATGACCCGAGGCTGAGTTACGCGGAAGGTCGTCTCCATGCCCTCCTCCATCATGCCCGGCATGACCCGTAGAAGCTTCTGGCCGGTCGGCGACTTGTAGAACGCGGCGATCTCCCTCAGCTCCTGCTCATCGAAGTGCCGTTCCCAGAGGGGCGCGTAGACCGTCGTTCGCACGCTCTCGAAGTCGAGCCGCTCGGGCAGCAGGGTGCTGAAGCGCTCGGCGAACTGCTCGAAGTCATCGAGACGTTCGACCAGCAGCGCCTTTTCTTCCTCCGTCAGACCCTGCTCGGTCTTCATGATCTCGGCGATCATGTCGCGGTAGGCGGGGCGGAGCTTGACCAGAAAGACCTGGATCATCCAGGCGGCCGTCTGATCGTCAGCAGCCGCCGAGAGGATCTCGAGGATCAGCTCTTGCTTGTTCTCACTCGCTGCCGTTGGATCCGCGCGCTCGGTCTTCGACGAGGCTGGGGTGGCACTCGTCAGCAGTGCGATCGCCAAGACGGCGATCGCACAGGGGCAGAGGCGGTTCATGCTGGCCTCCAGGCTGGTGGAGGCGGAAGGGTATCATGCGTCCCGACTCTGGAGGTGCCGACGCAGCTCTAGAAGTTGCGATGAACGATACGGGTGTGCGTGTTCTGGGCTTCCTGGGAGAGCCCCGGGCTCGGCCGGGTTGAACTCACGAAAATGATCGTGAGACCCTCGAGGCTGCCGTCCCGATTTGCGGACAGGGCGTTGGCCAGGACGCGATCCGTAAGCTTCGGGTACGGTCCGCCCACGACCACCCGCTGATCCCGGCTGGCCGCGCGCTTGAGGCGCTTGGCCAGCTGCGCCGACGGGCCTAAATCCGGCTCCCTCTCGGCCTCGGTGAGCTTGGCCCAGGCCACCAGCTTGGTCTCCGCGTAGATTGGATAGATCCGCTGGCCCTTGCCGTCGCCGAGCCGTCCCGCGACGTCCTCGATCCGCTGACGGACGTCTTCTTGTGTCATCGGCGTGATGCAGCCGGTGACCACCCCCGCCAGGGCCACGAGCAGTGAGAGTACCAGGCGTTTCGACATGTTCTGCCCTCCCAAGAGGACACCGGGCGGCACCGGGTTGCGTCGCGTCGGTGGGGTATCTCTCCTGGATCGGTAGTCTGCGACGTTGACTTAATGGAGCGCCAGCAGGGCGCGGATGAAGCTGCTGGCGTAGCTGAGGTGCATCAGCAGTACGCTGTAGTAGGCGACGAAGACGACGAAGATGGAGACCACGGCGAAGCCACGATCCCGCTTGTGCCACAGCAGCCACGATCCGCCGCAGACCAGAGTCGTCTTCACGAGAACGAACAGCACGGCGTGTTGTTCGACGAGTTCGGCCAGCAGCTGATTCGCTTCCTCGGCGTGACCGGAACGCACCCAGTAGAGCGTGAAGAGTGCGTCAAGGAGATTCAGGATCAGCAGCGTCTTCACGATCCCGTGCAGCCAGCGGTAGTGCTCGCCCGTGCCGAGGTGGGCTGTGGGCGTGGTCGGAGCGTGATGATCCATTGCTCCCGTTCATCGGCCTTCGAAGGGGGCGGATTGAGCCAGCTCGCGATCCGGTGGTAGTCTCTGCACCGGTTTCGACCGTGAAGAGCCTCGACGACATCGATTGGTCCCGATGGGAGCCGAAGCAGCGGGCCACGATCCTTTTCGTGGTCCGGGGCGGCGAAGTGCTGCTGATCCACAAGAAGCGAGGGCTCGGCGCCGGGAAGGTCAACGGGCCCGGAGGCCGGCTGGAGCCGGGCGAGACGCCGCTCGAGTGCGCGATTCGCGAGACGCGCGAAGAGTTGTGTGTCGAGCCGGTCGGCGTGTCATTCCACGGAGAGCTCCGCTTTCAGTTCGTCGACGGCCTGTCGATCCATGGATTCGTGTTCCGGGCGTCGGGATGTGAGGGGGAGGCCCGCGAGACCGACGAGGCCATTCCGCTCTGGACCCGGCTCGAAGAGATTCCCTACGACAGGATGTGGGCTGACGACGTTCTATGGCTACCCCTTCTGCTGGAAGGCCGCAGCTTCGACGGTCGCTTCCTGTTCGATGGCGACGAGCTGTTGGCCCACGACGTTGCGGTCCGCTGAGGCGCGTTCCGAACCCGATACTACTCCGGCGGGAGTGCGGCGATGACTGCCTTGATGGGGCCGCGCGCGATCTCGCTGGTTTCTTCGCGTGCCAGGTTTTGGAGGTACATTCGCGTGTCGGTCTGCTGGATCGGAGGCAGGAAGCTCATCAGCTGGGGCAGGTAGCGTTGGAGATCGAAGGCGAGCTGGGCCCGGGCATTGGGTCCGTACACGTTTGTCTGTGCAAGCGCGCCGAGCGCGCCCCCCACGAGCTCGTTCAGACCGGACTTGAACGTCACGATCCCCTCGATCCGTGCCGTGAAATTGGGATCACTCCTCGGGATCTCGCGACCCACCTGGTCGAGCACGATGAAGGTGCGAAGCGTCAGCTCCAGGGCGAAGCTCGTGATTGCTACCATCTCCATGTCGTAGGGCTGACCCTTGGAAATGCCCTTGAGATAGACGTAGGCCAGAGTCCGAAAGGCGGCGAGCTGGGCCGTGGCTTCCTGCAGGCGCGCTTTTGCCGGGATCTTGTCCTTTCCGAGGTTCTTCAAGATATCGTGGGACGTGATTCGTTCGAAGAGCTTTTTGGAACGCTTGCTTTCGAGCCGCGGGAGCTGTTCGGGCGACGCCAGGCCGATGTCGGCCAGAGCGCTCGCGGCAGCCACCAGCTCGGTCGTGCGCCAATTCCGCTTCGGCGCGGGTACGCCGTTCAACACGTAGTCGTCGATGCTGAGGGAAGTGTCCGTCGAGTCCGTCGTGTCGGCCTTGCTGCCGGGCACGAACAGCAGGAGCACGAGTACGGCCAGCAGCAGCGATCCGATGGTGTTGTCGTGGCGGGTCACGAAGGGCTCCGAAGGAAGATTTCACGGTAGCACGGGGGGGCGCCGCCTCGAGGCGACGCGGTCGATTCGAAGTTCTTGGCGGACGTTGCGATAGAGAATTTGGGGCAGCCCCCGATTTTAGGCGGCGTCGTCCCGCCCCGGGGTCACTCCGAAGCTGGCTTCGAGAATCAAAGCCAGGTCACGACAGACGTCGGTCACTGTCACGATTCCCGCGAGTCTTCCGTGACCGACGACGATCGCGGTCCCGATCTTGCGAGCGACCATAGCTCGGAGCACGACGTTGAGCGGCGTGTGGAGATCGACGACATAGGGGTCGGGGACCATGATGTGCTCGGCCAGAATCTTGCTCTTGTCGGTGGCCGGGAGCGCCGGGTTGACGAGACGGCGCAGGTCGCGTTGCGAGATGATGCCGATGATCTCGTCTCCGTTCTTGACTAGAACGTGTCGGATCTGTTGTTCCGACATGATCTGCTCGATCTCGGCCGCCGAGTCCGTGCGCTCGACGAAATGGGGAAACGGCGTCATGGCAGCGCTCACCGGGGGCATCCGATTGAACTGGCTCAGGTCCATGTCGCCTCGGCCTCGATCGTCATCCGATCATCTTGATGCCGCAAACCAAGATCCCGACACCTCCTCGGGCGACCGTTCCGGTGGCGAGTCTTCTCGCCAAGGACCCGTCCTCAGTGAACAGCATCACCCCGCCGATGGCCCCGAGCACGACGTAGCTGACCATCACGCTCGTGATCACGGGATGAGCTCGCATGCTGCTCACAGCCCGGGCCGCGATCCCGGTCCGGTCCGCGGATTCGGACTCCATTCGCGTTCCTCCGAGGTGGAAACCATACCGGATGGCACCGGGGCTCGTCGCTCGCCTCCCGTTTCCCCACGGGAGCGGTATTCTCCGCCGACCCATCTTCCCATGTCGAGTGGAGCCGATGGAATGAGAGGGACCGAAGGAGAAAACGTGGGTATCGAAGAGAACAAGAAGATCGTGGCGCAGATGTGGGACTGCCTCTATCGGAAGGACTGGGACGGAGTCGCGGGCCTGATCGCGGAGGACGGACACTACGAAGACGTTCCGGCACCCGACGAAGGGGCCACCGGCCCAGACAACATCATCAAACGGCTGCGCATCGGCCTCGATCACGTCGCCCGTTTCGAACACGACATTCATCGGGTCGTTGCTGAGGGCGACGACGTAGTGGTCGAACACACCGAAACCTGGCACTTCGAGACGGGTGAGAGCCTGACGAACCACTTCACGACGATTCATGAGGTCCGGGATGGCAAGATCAAGCTCTGGCGCGACTACTGGGACATCAATACCTTGATGGCCCAGGCTCCGAAGTGGTGGATCGAGGCGATCATGAAGCACGCTGGCGAGGACTTCTCCTGAGTCACGAGATCCCGAGGAGCAACACGCACCATCCGTCGACGCAGGCGAGAACGAAGGTCAGCGTGGCCAGCACCGGATCAGAAGAGCAGCTTCGTCACGCTGCGGTGGATCACGTAGCCGATCGGTAGGGCAATGCAGCCGAGTCCGTAGGCCTGCCAGAACGAGAGCGGATACTTCGATGACAGCAGGAAGGGAATGAAGAAGAGCAGGCTCACCGGGATGGCCACGAAGATGCTCTTGGCCAGCAGGAAGGAGTTCTCGCTGCTCTGGTGCTCGACATACGACAGCGGAAGCACCAGCATGCTCGCCAGGGGAAGCGCCACCATGAAGCCGGCCGTGGTCGGGTAGCGGCCACTCAACCAGGATGCCAGGCTGATCATGCAAGCTGAGACGACGACGTTGATCGCAAACGACACGGTTTCTCCTTCAGGAACCTAGCTCGGGAGTCGCACTCAAGAGCTTCGAGATGGGTGGTGCCTCGGCCCGCCATTGGCGCGTTGCGACGACTCAGGCTGCGGACGGATCGAGCTTCGAATGGAACCAGGTGGCGAGACTCGCCAGCGAAATCTCGAGCCCGAGTGCCATCCCCGTATAGCTCGACACATCGGCGGCGACGACGACGCCAACGACCCGACCGAGAAAGAGCCCGCCCGTCACGAACGCGAGTCCGATGAGGGCCGGGCGCTGGAGCTCGTCGCGCAGCGCCGCGAGCCCGCATAGGACGCCGATGGCGGACTGGACCCCGCCGTACATGGCGCGAAGCTCGATCGTTCCGGTCGTGGAGGCCGCGGCCACGCCGGCAGCCTCGGCGAGAAATCCGGGCTGGAACAGGCAGAAGATTCCGTAAGGAAGCCAGAGGATCGCATTGATCCCCAGAAAGATCCGAATTCCCATCTCGATGAACCTCCCGAGCTGACGGATAGACGTCAGTCGTCGTGGTCCCATTCGACCCGGTCCGGATAGAAGGCGATGTAGTCCTTCAAGCCTGCGACCTCGTCGAATGGGCTCTCGTAACTCCAGACAGCGTTCTTCTCGATGCGGTCCCCGACCCGGAGCGACCAGTAGGACGCGTCGCCTTTGAAAGGACAGAAGGTCTGGTGTCGGGTCCGTTCGAGCAGCTCGAAGCGCACGTCTTCGCGGGGGAAGTAGATGACGGGGTCGTGCTTCGTCTCGTGAACGACGAGTGTCCTGCGGCTGTCGGAGACGATCTCGCCATTGAATCGGACACGAATCCGTTCCGCGTTCGGCTTGAGATCGACCCGATAGTCGGGAACCCTGCCCCAGAGCGATGTGCGTGTGGTCATGGTTTCCTCGTGTGGCGGGAAGGTATCAGTCCGGATTCACGGGCTCCAGCGCCCGTCCGCGATGGACCGTTACGTCGGACCCGGTGGCGAGGAACGAAGAGCTGGGCGCTGCCGAGAGAGGCTCGCAGAACTCGGGCCCGTAGAGGGTCTCCACGTCTACATCGAGTTCGGCGCGAGCGCCCCGCCACACCTTCCAGCGCGGATGTTCGACCTGGTACTCGATCGTCGTGGCATTCCGTTGTCTGGCATAGCCCCAATAGTGTTCGCTGATGAACGATTCCTCGGAAGCCTGATCGGCCAGGTACGACCTGCCCTGGGTGTGCAGCGCCAGCCGGTTCCAGCGACCGCCGTGCTTCCACTCATAGACGACCTGTCCACCGGTCTGGGGGTCGAGCCGGTCGAAGTGGCGCATGCGAAGGGCGATGTACTGCTCGTTGTAGACAGCGCGAGCGGCCCACGCGATCGCGGCTCGCGGAACGATTTCCTTGATGAAGACGACGCCACGGCGAACTCCGTCCGGAGCCTCGCGGCGTACGTAGAAGCGGAGGTTCACCTCGTCGAAGTTCACGTGGAATGGAATCGGGACGCCGAGCACCCGGGTTCGCCGAAACTGGAACCCGACCACGCTGACGAAAGTTCGCCCCCGCCACGAGTCCAGCTGGGTGCCTTCCGGAACGAGCGGCTGGAGGATGGCGGGATCCAGCTCGTAGTTCAACATCGCAAGGTGGATCCAGCGAGCGGTCAGGAAGCGGGCGGTGGCATCGGTCATGAAAGCTTTGGTAGCACGCCGCCGTGTCGCCGATCGCAATTCGCAATACGCGGCCCGCGGAATGGAGGAGTGTGCCGGCGAGGAGTGTCACGAAAGCCGGCCGGATCCCCTCAGTCTTCGGGGCCCGACGGTCCGCCGCTGGCGAAGAAGACCAGCAGGGTCACATCTTCCTCGATCTCGATGAACGAGTGCTCGGACGTGGCGCGGACGTAGAGGATCGAGCCGGCCTCGGCTGACACCTCGCGGTCATCGATACGCAGCCGCGCGCGCCCACTGAGCACGTAGTAGACCTCGTCCTCGTCGTGGGGGGACTGGAGGTCCTTCGAGCCTGCGGGAAGCGAGTAGATCCCACAGCTCAGCTCCGGCGAGCGCAGGAACTCGTTGTAGGGTCGGCCGGAATCGATCTGCTTCTGGATCTCAGCCTGCAGATCGAAGGCCTTCCAATCCTGTTTGGCCACGATGTGTGGGTCTCCGCAGTGCGCGCGCAAAGGCTAACACAGCGACCGGCGCGCTGGCTCGGTCCGATCAGTAGCCCTCGCTGCGGCGCGCGCCTTTGCGCAGGTCGGCCGTGACCTTGTCGCGAATCCTCTGGGTCACCGGTCCTCGCAATCGCTCGGTCGGCATGGTGACGTCGCCGCCCGTCAGGTGTCCGCCGAACGGAGACGAGTCACGCTCGGACGATTCGATCGGGTCCAGAGCGCCGCCCAGCATGCTGTCGATGCCCTTGGTGTAGATCTGCATGCCGATGTACATGGCGATCAAAATCGAGACGAGTCCGAATAGCTTGCCCATGACGTGTCTCCCTCTTGTCCAGTCCTTATCGGCCGTTCGCGCGGACGGACTGAGAGCGCCAGAAGCGGCGGCGTCGAAGCGTTCCGAAAAATGTCGACGCCGATCGGATCTGTGGACTCACTTGCCGGCCGCCGTCAGAAGCGGTCAGCTTCGAAATCGTGCCCAGTCGGGCAAGGACAGCCAGCGACCCACGCGCGCCTCGTATTCCAGGTACGATGCGCCGAAGAGTTGCGTCAAGTGTGGTTCTTCGTAGAGCACCACAAAGAGGTGGAAGCAGAGGGAAACGCCGACTCCGTAGAGCAGC
>SMVA01188827.1_pt1 | contig 17829 bp, 17 predicted proteins | sample 2456451 | NCBI WGS metagenome assembly SMVA01 (sample SAMN11095933, study PRJNA526329) | marine sediment metagenome | biome: Marine sediment; feature: Surficial sediment; material: Deep marine sediment; isolation source: Hadal surficial sediment | place: Pacific Ocean | collected 2014-05 | depth...
CAATGGTATCTCAACGTCGCTGCCCGAAGACGTGCAGAGAGAAATGGTTCACTCAATCCCAGGCCTTGAGCGCGCCGAGATACTGCGCCCGGGCTATGCTATCGAATACGATTATGTGGATGCCAGGGAATTGCGCAATACCCTGGAAACCCGCAGAATACCTGGGCTTTACCTGGCCGGGCAGATCAACGGCACGACCGGGTATGAAGAGGCCGCAGCCCAAGGATTGTGGGCCGGGGCCAACGCCGCCCTAAGCCTGGGCGGGGAGGATGCATCATTCATCCTCGACCGTGCCGACGCTTATATGGGGGTGATGATTGATGACCTGGTGAGCCACGGCGTCAACGAGCCTTACCGGATGTTCACCAGCCGGGCGGAATACCGCTTGCACCTGCGCGCAGATAATGCCGACCGCCGCCTAACCGAAAGAGGCCAGGCTTTGGGTCTGGTCGGCAAAGACCGCTGGGACCAGTATAGTATATATAAAGACTTGCTCGAAAGCGGGCAAAAGACATTGGCCAGGCTGTCACTCACTCCTAACGCAGCTGAAAAGCATGGCCTTAAAATCAACCGCGATGGCATCCGCCGGTCCGGGCTTGCCCTGTTGGCCTACAACACCATTACCTTTGATGACCTTAAGGGGGTCTGGCCCGCCGAGCTGGGCGCCATTTCCCCCCGGGTTCAAGAGCAGCTGGAGATCGATGCCCACTACAGCGCCTATATGGAACGCCAGCACCGGGACATAGCGGCCTTCCGCAAGGACGAAGGTCTAATAATCCCGGAAAACCTCGATTTTTCCTGCATTCCCGGGCTTTCCACAGAACAGGTCGAACGCTTTGAACGGGCCCACCCGGAAACTCTGGGGGCGGCCGCCCGCATTGCCGGGACCACACCCGCGGCTCTGACCGCGCTGCTGGGGTATGTCAAAAGAACGGCCCTCAAGAAGACCGCTTGATGTTTGGCCCCGAAGACTTTCTTGAAGCCACAAATGTTTCACGTGAAACATTGGATAAGTTTAAACGCTATGCCGAGCTGTTGGCCGAGTGGCAGGCAAAGATCAACTTGATCGGCCCGGCAACAGCGGGAGATGTCTGGGGGCGGCACTTTTTTGATTCAGCCCAGCTTCTGCCCCTGGTATTAAAGAGCACTCCGGGAAGGGGCCCGCGAACCTGGCTTGATATGGGCAGCGGTGCGGGCTTTCCCGGGCTTGTATTGTCGCTTTTGGGGGAAAACAGCGTCTTTTTGGCTGAGCCCAGCGCCAAAAAGTGCGCTTTTTTGCGCCAGGTCATCCGCGAGACTGGGGCCCGGGCAAAAATTCTTCAGGCCAAGGTTAAGGATATTGAAACCTTTCCAGTGGATATTGTCACTTCCCGTGCGCTGGCGCCAATTGCCGATTTATTAGAGTGGGGGGCGCCATATTTACGGGAGGGTGGTGAATTCTGGTTATTAAAGGGAAGCAGTGCAGAAGAAGAGTTGACCTTGGTGAAGAAAAACTGGAATATGACCACGGAGATTTTCCCCAGCAAAACTGATAACGGGGGCAAAATTTTGAGATTTTCGAATATTCGCATGGCGGGAGCCGCCTAAGGTGGGCGAAAGACATGAACCAAAGGTTTTAGGAGAGGCTATCCCATGCCATGCAAGATCATAGCCATTGCCAACCAAAAAGGCGGGGTCGGCAAAACCACAACAGCAATAAACCTTGCCACCGCCATCGCTGCGGTTAAGAAAAAGGTTGTTTTGATTGACCTTGACCCGCAGGGGAACGCCAGCACCGGCATGGGTATAGACCCCAGCGAGCGGGATATCACCATATATGAGGTTATTTCCGGGGAAGCGACCCTGGATAAGGCGATCGTCAAGACCGAAGTTCCGGGTTTGGGGCTGGTTCCGGCAACCGTTGACCTTTCTGGCGCTGAAATTGAGTTGATTGATCACGAAGACCGCACTTTTCAGTTGCGTCACGCCATTTCCAAATCCAAGGCCTTTAAGAAAAGCGACTTTATTATAATAGATTGCCCGCCATCGCTGTCGCTTCTAACCTTGAATGCGCTGGTGGCGGCAACATCGGTTCTGGTTCCCCTGCAATGTGAGTTTTTTGCCCTAGAAGGCCTAAGTTCACTTTTAAAGATAATAGAGCGGGTCAAAGCCAACTTTAATCCTGCGCTAGAGATCCACGGCATAGTTTTGACCATGTTTGATACCCGCAATAACCTTTCGAGACAGGTTGCGGATGATGTCAGGAGTTATTTGGGCGCAAAAGTGTTTGATACGATGATCCCAAGGAATGTCCGGATGTCGGAAGCGCCCAGTCACGGAAAACCTTCACTATTATATGATTTTAACTGTGCTGGCAGCCAGGCCTATATTAAATTGGCGCTGGAATTGCTGGAAAGAGAAAAAACCGCGGCCTAAATCAGTTGTTAACCAATTTGTGGCACGCATGAGGCATGACAAGAATGGCAGCAAAGAAGAAAAATCTAGGAAGAGGGCTTTCGGCCCTTATGGGCGACGATTCTAAACCGGCGATGACCGCTGGCGTGTATCCGGAGCCGAAACCTGTCGCGCCGGCCCTTAAAGTGGCCGCGGAAAAGGGTGCCCAGACCCTGCCGATTGGCAACCTGATCCCGACCCCGCTGCAACCAAGGCGGATTTTCAGGGATGAACAGATAAAAGAGCTGGCGGAATCATTAAAAGGCGCTGGTTTACTGCAGCCTATACTGGTGCGCCCAGGCCAAAAGAAAGATACCTACGAGATTGTTGCCGGCGAACGCCGCTGGCGTGCGGCTCAAAAAGCCGGCTTGCACGATATTCCGGTCCTGATCCGTAAAATGAGTAATGAACAGGTCTTGCAAGCGGCCATTATCGAAAATGTTCAGCGCGAAGACCTGACCCCGATTGAAGAAGCGCAAGGATACAGCCGTTTAATCAACGATTTTGGCCATAAACAAGAGGACGTGGCCGGTCTGGTGGGAAAAAGCCGTAGTCATGTCTCTAATATGATCCGTTTGTTGACACTGCCCAAAGAAGTTATCAATTTTTTGGAAGAGGGAAAGCTTACCCGGGGACATGCCCGGGCGCTTATTGGTTCAAAAGATCCCTCGGCGCTTGCTAAAAAGATTGTCGATGAGGGCTGGAACGTTCGCGATATCGAAGGTGTGGTCACCGAACAAAAGACTCCGGGGAAGGCCGCCGCCAAAGGAAAACCCCCGAAAAGCACAGATACCCTGGCGCTGGAAAAAACAATTTCCCAGGCGGTTGGCTTGAAAGTTGATATCCAGCACAAGGGCAAGGGCGGCAAAATGGTCCTCCACTATAAAACCCTGGATCAGCTGGATGATCTTTGCAAACGGCTTGGCAAAACACCGGAAAAAGCACCGGCTAAAAAAGAATAATTCATTTCAATTTTGGCGGTTATTGACTGGCCCGGCAAATGTCGAGGCAAGTTTTGCTTGCGATGGTAAAATCAGGGCTGCCGGTGGTTTTGCACGCCACTTCAGCGCGGACGGAGTAATCTAGCGCTGAAATCAACTGTTTTTTAGGCCATTTCCTGACCTGGGCAATAAAAATATCGCGATCCTGGAAAAAAAGCGGCGGCCGCAGCGCTTTTACCGCCTCATTGACGGGGGTCCCTTCATCCACCAGGCCGCGCACCAGATCCAATTGCTGAAGCCGCGCCTGAAGCGTGCGCAAAATCTCAATTGAATTTATACCTTCAATTTCGGCCTTGTCCAAAAGGCCGGCGAGGCGTTTTGGGTTTGCCCCGGTTGCCGCGCTGGCGATATCACCCAGCGTTAGCGCCGAAGCGTCGCTGGTCAGGTTTTTTGCGTCCTCTAGGGTTAGAGTTTTTGCACTTCCACCCTTCCCGGCACCAAGGAAAAGTGTAATTTTTTCAAGTTCTGTGCGGGTTACAAGCCGGTCGCTGCCAAGGTTTTGCGTCAAAAAGGCCACCACTTCCCGTCCCGCGGCGATATTATAAGTGCGAAAATGACTGGAAATCATCGATGCCAGGCTTTCCTGGGTATCGGGATAGCAGGCAACGGCCAAAACACTGGCTTCTTTTTCGAACAATTTGCGTAACGACGATCGCGGGCCCAAATCCCCGGCCGATACCAGCAAGAGGGCATCGCCGGTCTTGGCTGCAAGGGCGTTTTTGATGGCGTTGGTCTCCTTATCGCCAGCACCATCAAGGCAAACCAGGCGCCGCCCCCCGGTCATCGAAACCGCCCCCATTTCATCTGCAATCAGGGCGGTGTCTTCCTTGATTTCTGCGGGGGTTAGCACCCTGATGGCGAAGGGATCGCTGGCATCCGGGACAATTTGCCGGGCAAAAATGTCGCGACGTTCACGGATCAGGCCGCTATCCTTGCCAAAAACCAAAACCGCCTTAAATTTGGCATCGAGGGCGGAAAGATGTGAATTTATGTCTCGAGGGGACGCTTTCACTGCAAAATCCCTAAAATTTTATTCTTTTGACTTGAAAAACAGGCCTAAACGGGCAGTAACCAGTTCAGAAACCTGTAATGCCGTCCGTGCTTCGGCATCCTGTTCGGCGCTAAAGTTGGCAAAATCAGATTGCACCACATCGTAGGAATGGACCGACCGCACCAGGCCTTCAAACACCACTTTTCCAGAAATTACGTCTATTAGTTGAAAATTGGCTTCCAATATAAAACTATTACGGGTAATTGATTCGTCTGAACGAAAGCCAAACCCCTCGTTTTCCTGCTCAAGCGCAATCTGTAAAATAAAATCCGGATTTGCCGGGCCACCATACGGATTTATACGGTCAAGGAGATGATTTCGGACAATTTGGCCAAGCCGGTCAGGAATTGGCGCCACATTAACACCGGAAAAAGTGTCCTGGAGCGCCTGGTTTGTGCCGTTTTTAGCGTACATGGGCGTAAACCCACAGGCGGAGAGGGCAAATAAGCCCAAGACAAGCACTAAAAATTTAAGAGGTTTGATCATCCTATAACGATATTGACGATTTTGCCCGGAACGACAATGACTTTTTTAATTTCTTTATCACCAATCGCCCTTTGTACTTTTTCAGATGCCAAGGCCTTTTTTTCAAGGCCTGATTTATCGGTATTTGGGGGAATTTCAAGGGTATCACGAAGCTTTCCCATAACCTGAAGGGCGATGGTAATGGTCTCGTCGCTTAAAAATTCTTTTTCCACCTCAGGCCAAGGGGCGTCGGCAAGAAGGGTCTTGTGCCCCAGTTTTTGCCAGATTTCTTCGGCCAAGTGCGGCATCATTGGCCCCAAAAGCCGGATAAGCGTCAATAATGCCTGGCGAAAAGCCCAGGATTTCCGGGACTTTTCGTCAATTCCGGAAAGGCCGTTTACAAATTCATAGAGCCGGGCTACCGCCTTGTTATAATGAAACGCTTCGATATCTTTCGATACCCCGGCGATGGTTTTGTGGGTCAGGGTAAGAAGTTTTATTTCCTCCTTGGAGAACCTATCAGGCCGGGTGGTGGGTGCGGAAACCAGGGCAGGAAGGCTGTCATTGGCCAGCCGCCATACTTTTTGCACAAATCGCCACGCCCCCTCGATCCCGGCATCGGTCCACAGCAGGTCCCGTCCCGGCGGGCTGTCGGAAATCATAAACCAGCGAGCGGTATCGGCTCCGAATTGTTCAATAATATCATCCGGATCAACAACATTGTTTTTGGATTTGCTCATTTTTTCATAGCGGCCCTCGGTCACGCTAAGGCCGGTGTCAATTCGCACAAAAGTGCCATCTTTTTTCGTTTTGACATTGTCCGGCAACACCCAGACCCCTTCGGAATCCTGATACGTCATATGATTAACCATGCCTTGGGTGAAAAGCCCGGTAAAAGGCTCGTCAACATCAAGCTGGCCCAGTTTTTTCAGTACCCGGGTGAAAAAGCGGGCGTACAGCAAATGCAAAATGGCATGTTCAATGCCGCCAATATACTGATCAATCGGCAGCCAGTAATTTGCGGCGCTCTTTTCAATCGGGTCTTTGGCATTTGGGGCGGTAAAGCGGGCAAAATACCAGGCAGAATCGACAAACGTGTCGAGCGTATCGGTTTCCCGCACAGCATCTTCACCGCACCCCGGACATTTCACATGTTTCCAGGTTGGGTGATGGTCGAGCGGGTTGCCGGGTTTGTCAAAGGCAACATCCTCGGGCAATTTTACCGGCAAATCCGATTTGGGCACCGGGACGTGGCCGCACGTTTCACAATGAATAAAGGGAATTGGGCAGCCCCAATAGCGCTGGCGCGAGACCCCCCAATCGCGCAATCGATAAACAACCTCGCTCTTGCCAGTGCCTGCGGATTCAAGATGTTCGATGATGCGTTTAAGCGCCTCATCCGTCGAAAGTCCGTTCAAAAATTCTGAATTTATCATGGTTCCTGGCCCGGTATAGGCCTCGGTTCCGATTTCAAAGACGGCTTCATCCTCACCTTCGGGCAAAACCACCGCCGGGGTCGACAATTTATATTTTCGGGCAAAGTCGAGGTCGCGCTGGTCCGCTGATGGGCACCCGAAAATCGCACCGGCGCCATATTCCATCAAGACAAAGTTGGCCACATATAGAGGCAGCTCACGCCCGTCACCAACCGGCAAACGCACCTTAATGCCCGTGTCAAACCCCAGCTTTTCTGCGGTTTCTATTGCTTCTGCGCTGGTCCCGAGCTTACGGCATTTCTCCTGAAACGCCCGAAGTTCGGAATTGTCTTTGGCCAATTCCTCGGTTAAGGGGTGGTCGGCGGAAAGGGCACAAAAAGAAGCACCAAACAAGGTATCCGGGCGGGTGGTAAAAACCTCCAAAGGCTGATCGCGGCCATCAATCTGAAAATTCACTCGGGCACCTTTGGATCGGCCGATCCAATTTTCCTGCATCAGGCGCACTTTATCCGGCCAGCGATCCATTTTTGCCAAGGTATCCAGCAATTCTTCCGAATAGTCCGTGATTTTTAAAAACCATTGAGCCAGTTTGCGGCGCTCAACCGGAACACCAGAACGCCAGCCGCGGCCATTGATAACCTGTTCGTTGGCGAGGACGGTATTTTCCTCCGGATCCCAGTTGACCCAGGCTTCTTTGCGGTAAGCCAGACCATTTTCATAAAAATCAAGGAATAGGGCCTGTTGCTGTCCGTAATATTCGGGGTCGCAGGTGGCGAATTCTCGGGACCAATCTAACGCCAGGCCAATTTTCTTTAATTGGTCGCGCATGGCGGCAATATTTTCATGGGTCCACTTGGCGGGGTGAATCTTTTTTTGAAACGCTGCGTTTTCAGCGGGCAATCCGAAACCATCCCAGCCCATTGGGTGCAACACATTAAAACCCTTGGCGCGTTTGTAGCGGGCGATGACATCACCAAGGGTATAATTCCGGACATGGCCCATGTGAATCCGGCCGCTGGGATAAGGAAACATTTCAAGGATATAGTATTTGGGCTTTTTATCTCCCATATTGGCTTCAAAAACCTTGCGCTCGGCCCAGATTTTTTGCCACTTTTTCTCGACTGTTTTTGCGTTATAGCGGGCCATATACCTTCCTTAGCATTAATTCTTCTTAATTGATCCCCGGACCCTGTTCAAATAAAAAGGCCGGAAAAACCGGCCCTTTTCATGAAAAGCACTGATCTGGTCACTGGCTATCAATTTTTTGAATCCAAAGGATCCGCGCCCGGGTCAAAATCGTGTCTTCAATTTTCTTTTCTGTGCCGGCCTGTACCGGGGCAGTAACCCAAACGCCATCCTGCAATTCCTGACGAATAATTTTTACCCGAAGGGCATCGGCGCGAAGCCGCATATCGGAAATAAGGACATTGATCTTAAGCCGCTCATAGGGGGCAGCGGGATCGCTGAACCAGTCGGTCATGATAATGCCGGAAGCGGGGTTGGCTTCAAGCAGGGGCAGGGCTTCAAGCGAATCTAGCGAAGAACGCCAAAGATAACCGTTCACACCTATCGCTTGGCTCATGTTTTCTTTTATTTTTGTCTGCTGCCGGCGCTCTTTATTAAAAATACCGCAGCCGCTCAACAAGAACACCAGTGTGAGGGCCCCAATAAATAAGCGTTTTTTATTCATTTTAATTATTTTCCTTACAATTCCCGTGGGGGCTAATGGGCTCGCTTGCCGTAAACGGGTGTTTTATAACCTTCAAAATCAGGTCTGACCAGTCCCTTTCCTGCTTTTTGAGCAATGGAATTGTTGCCGAAAGGGCACAGCCTAATACAAGAAGCAATACCAATGAGGCAGTTTTGGGGCTGGCAGCCCTTGAAAAACGGCAACAGAATCCTGTATCTATGGAAATAGACGCGATTTTATGCTACCAAAGCTAAAGGGATTCGTCTTTATTCTGGGGGAGTGGAAGACGGATTTACTTGGCATTGCGGGATATAGGCTAAAGAAACACACAGAATAATGAAAGCGCCTTTAAAATATATCAGTCTGGCAGCGCTGGCAGCATTTGTTGCCTTTCCTGCCCAGGCCGAGGATTCACCGCGTTTTTCCGCTGAAGATTTCCTGAAGGAATGGAACGTTTTTCTGGATGAAGAAACGAAAGGCTCCAAAACTGACCAGGTCAAACCTGACTTTATATTTTTCAATACTGATAGCTTGCCCGTCAATACCATAAATCTTAATGGCCAAAATGACATTCAAAGTCCGTTTACGCCACGCAAATCATCCCTGAGTTCGAGCCTTGAGAGTATTGTGCTTCCAGGGGAAACCTGGTTGCTTAATACATTTACACCACGTTTTGCCACGGCCGTTGTCAGCTTTGGCATTGGCTCTGGGGGACTGGATTCGGAAGGCATCTCGAAGTTTGACATTTCTTTCACTTCCCAAATTTCAAACAGACAAACCAACGTATTTGGCGCAGTAAACAACGCCTATATCCTGGAAGCCCTAAGCCGCCAGGTTTATGATCTTGGCCTGAATATAGGGTATTCAAACTTCAACCTAGGGGCTAGCCTGCGCGGTGAAGAAGGCGCGTATTATGACGGAATTTCCGGCTACGATATTGGGCTGACCTATAACCGGCCAAGGTGGTCTACCAGCGTTCTTCTTGGCGAATACCGTCAGCTCAATAACAGGCTGCTTGGTTTGAATACCGGTTTTTATGACGAAAGATTTTTTGCGCTTGAATTTGGCGCCGCCTATAACCTTGCGCCCTGGTTCAAATTTGTCGGCTCGTTCCGTTTTTATGAAGATGCCAACAGGTTGCTTATGAACCCCAATGGCATCACCACTTCCCAAATATTCTACCTCGGAACCAAGCTGAGGTTCTAACCCCTCTTTTCCATGAAAAGTGAAATACCGGCAACCCCGGCTAAATTGTCCATTGGCGGCAGCCTTTTCATTTTTTCTGCATTCATTCCCCCCAACGCGTAAAATGGCAAAGAAGAATAAGCCGCTAACCGTTGCAGGCGGTGAATACCAAGTCCGGCTTTCTCGGGATGACTTTCAGTGTGAAATACCGGCGCCAGCAGAACCGCATCAGCACCAGACAATTCTGCCCGTCTCAACGCACCAACATTGTGGGCCGAGGCGGTAATTATCCAATGTTTTTTAACCTGTCCAGCAAAACCAATGCGGGGCAGCAACCATTCCGGAATATGAATACCGTCAGCGCCAACCCTACGGGCTAATCGGGCATCGCCTGCGACCAAAAACGTCAAACCCTTTTTCTGACAAAGGCCCGCTAACCTTAACGCAAGAGCTTCCCGGTTAGGGGCCTTGTAATCCCTGAAAATTACCGCACAATCCCCGGGCAAGTTTTTGATCACCTCGGCAGGGTTTGGACAGCGCTTTGCGTCGGTCATGAAAAATGCCCGGGGAAGGAAATTTCTGGCCCTGCGATGTTGGATTAAAAGTGCCATATCTCTTTTTAAAAGAAACAGGTTTTCAAAGAAACACTGAAAAGCTTAAAAGGGAAAAGAACAATAATTGTTGGATGGTATCAATGGCAGGTTCTATTAAAAAAAATCTGGAAATAATTCAGGAAAAACTTTCGTTCGCGGCGTTAGCCGCCGGCCAGGAGACCCCACCCGAATTGATTGCTGTCAGCAAAGGTCACGGCCACGACTTAGCTAGGGAAGCGCTTACCGCCGGGCACAAAATTTTTGGCGAGAACCGGGTCCAGGAAGCGGCCTCGAAATGGCCCGGCCTGAAAGAAAAAAACTATGATATTGAATTGCACCTGATAGGCCCCCTCCAAACCAACAAGGTCAAGGGGGCGATAGAATTGTTCGATGTTATCCAAACGCTGGACCGGCCAAAACTGGCCCGTGCGCTTAAAAAGGAAATGGCGGCCTCGGGCAAGAAGGTGAGACTTTTCGTTCAGGTAAACACCGGCGAAGAGCCGCAAAAAGCGGGAGTTTCCCCGGCTGATTTGCCAGCTTTTCTTGAGGAATGCCAGGCCCTTGGTCTGGAGATTGAAGGCCTGATGTGCATTCCCCCGGTGGCCGAAGAAGCAGCCATGCATTTTGCCCTTTTGAAAAAACTGGGCGCCCGCCACGGCCTTAAAAAACTAAGCATGGGGATGAGCCAGGATTATGAAAAAGCCGCCGCCCTTGGCGCCACCCATGTCAGGGTTGGTACGGCTATCTTTGGCCCCCGCTCCTAGGGCCTATGGTTATGGTGGATCCTGATCAGGGTCTCTTGGCTCAGGGCTTTCAAAATTTCCAGGAAATCTTTCTCTTCAAGCGCTACGCATCCCTCGGTTGGGGAAAAATTCTCTTTGGCGATATGAAAGAAAATTGCGCTGCCCTTCCCCGGAACCGCCGGCCGATCGTTATGGCTGATGGTCAGGATTAAATCGTAAACATGATCATCGCGCCAAAGGGTTTCACACCGGGCAGCATGTGGCAGGGCAACCAAGCGGTTATAATCCGGGCTTGCTGGATCATCACACCAGCCGCTTTTGGGTGTAAGCGGCGCTTGGCATAAGGGGCAGTCGATATTTGTTATTCGGTCGGGCCGGAACAACAGCCGTTTTGGAAAGAAGAGCCCTGAAGGGGTTGAATGATCACCTTCGGACTTAAGTGATCCCGGCCTGATACCAGCTTTACCGAGGGCGCAGGGGTAGGATTTGCCGCGGAATTGAACCAACCCGCCCGGCTCTGGGCCAGGGTTTGGAAAAACCCGTAATATGTGTTCAGTATTTTTCACCGGCAACTCCCATCAGGGTGCAAAAGTTTCCCTTCCTCCGAAAGAGCTTCATATTTTACGCCGCCGGTGTTAAATCTTTTCCCCTGGCCACCAGTTAGGCATCAAATAAAATAAAGAACAAGGCTTCATGAGCGCACCAAAAAAAATACTTATTGTCGATGATGACAAGGATTTGCGGGAATCCCTAAAAGAACAATTCTGGCTCCATGAAGAATACCCTGCCGATTTGGCCAGCACCGGGACAGAAGGCCTCAAGCTTCTGGAGGCCAATAAATATGATGTCATAATCCTGGATGTCGGCTTGCCGGATATTGATGGCCGTGAGGTCTGTAAAAAAATCAGGCGCATGGGTATAAAGGTCCCGATTTTAATGCTGACCGGCGCGGACACTGAAGCTGATACAATTCTTGGTCTGGATTCAGGCGCCAATGATTATATCACCAAGCCATTTCGTTTCGGCATACTGTTGGCCCGCATTCGTGCCCATTTGCGCCAACACGACCAAAGTGAAGATGCGACCTTTACTATTGGGCCTTATACATTTCAACCGGGTGCAAAGCTTTTGATCAAGCTCGAGACCGATTATAAAATCCGTTTGACGGAAAAAGAAACGTCTATTTTGAAGCACCTTCTCAAAGCCAAGGAGAAACCTGTGGGCCGGGAAGAACTTTTGAACGAAGTCTGGGGATATAACGCCGCGGTAACAACCCACACCCTGGAAACCCATGTTTACCGGTTGCGCCAAAAAATTGAGGAACACCCATCGCAAGCAAAACTTCTTTTAACCGAGCCGGGGGGCTACCGGCTGGCGGCTGGGGGTTAGCGCCTTTAGCGCCTTTAGCGTCTTTAGCGTCTGCGGCGACGCTCAAAACGCTGGGTACGCGGGTCATCAAATTCCCATAGTTCATCATCAAGGGGGATATTCATTTCGCGCTCCCCTAGGTTAATAGTGGTCAAAGCTCCCTGGGCATCAACCACTTCCCAGCCAATAAGCTTTATAGGGGCATCATCTATTCTATTGTCCCTGGAAAAAATCATCGTCAATGTACCTTGCTCAGGTTTGGCCGGGTCGGTTGTGCTGACGGCTACCAGGGTGGTGGTATCAACTGATGGTAGGGTATAAAGCATGGCATTTTCGCCCAAGGAAATTTCAGCCTCTAACAAACGAGCCAACGGAGTTTCATTAACCGGCCAACGGGTTATCTGGTCAATTTCATAATCAATAAAGCTGACGATGTTGCCATTACTGACAATCAGGACCGGGTTGTCACCGGCATATTCAAATCGAACCCTGCCAGGCCGTTGCAAATAAAACGTGCCACTGGAAAGGCTGCTGTCCGGGGCAATCTGGACAAATTCGGCGCGCATGGTCTGGATACTGTTGAGGTAATATTCTATTTGTGGCAGAGAGATCGCGCTCGACGGCTCAAGCGCAACATCGATAGTCTCAAGCGGCGGAGGCGCCAGGTCTTCCTGGGACATTCCTGTTTGCGGGCCTGCCAAAGCCAAAAAAAGGCAGGATATCAGGCTGGGGATGAATAAGTGCTGTCGCTTCATAATTGTCTCATAACTTTTTTTCAGGTTCAGAATAAGGCAGGTCAGGTGAATTTCCGGTGAATGGGGCCTTAATCTTCAGGCAACAAAACCTCACGACGGCCCTTGTGGTTTGGCGCACTGACAATGCCCTGGTCTTCCATCCGCTCAATCAATGTTGCTGCCCGGTTATAGCCAATGGAAAGCCGTCGCTGAATATAGCTGGTTGAGGCCTTGCGATCGCGCCGGATAATTTCTACCGCTTGTTGATAAAGGTCATCCCCACCTTTGGTGCTGCCGGGGATAAAGGGCGAATCAAATCCGCCAACCGGCTCTTCGGTGACATCATATAAATAATCCGGCCGGCCCTGGCGCTTTAAAACCGATACCACTTTCTCGACCTCCTGATCACTGACAAAGGGCCCGTGAACCCGTTTGATGCGCCCGCTACCAGACATGAAAAGCATATCCCCCTGGCCCAGCAGTTGCTCTGCGCCTTGCTCGCCCAGGATTGTCCGGCTGTCTATTTTTGATGTCACCTGGAAAGCGATGCGGGTCGGGAAATTGGCTTTTATAGTGCCTGTGATAACATCAACCGAGGGCCGTTGGGTTGCCATAATCAGGTGGATGCCGGCGGCCCGGGCCATTTGTGCCAGGCGTTGGACGATGGCTTCAACATCCTTGCCGGCAACCAGCATCAGATCGGCCATTTCATCGATGACAATAACAATCAAGGGGAACGGTTTTAAATCAAACTCCTGCATTTCATACAGGGGATCACCGGTTTCCTTGTCAAACCCGGTTTGCACCTGGCGCTTGATAGTTTTGCCCTTTTTAATCGCTTCATTGACGGCCCGGTTATAGGCACTGAGGCTTCTGACGCCCAGTTTTGACATGGCGCGATAGCGCTCTTCCATTTCCCTGACCGCCCATTTCAGAGCGACTACCGCCTTTTTAGCCTCGGTCACCACCGGGGTTAGAAGGTGGGGAATCCCGTCATAAACCGACAGCTCGAGCATTTTGGGGTCGACCATGATAAATTTGCATTCATTCGGGGTAAGCCTGTAAAGCAGCGACAGGATCATGACATTCAGCCCAACCGACTTGCCCGCCCCGGTAGTTCCGGCCACCAGCAGATGGGGCATTTTTGACAGGTCGACGATCACCGGGCTGCCGCTTATGTTCATGCCAAGGGCAAGTGCTAAAGGTGATTTGTTGCTTTCAAAATCGGCCGAGGCAAGCAGCTCACGCAAATAAACCGTCTTCCTGTTTAGATTGGGCAATTCAATACCGATAACATTACGCCCGGGCACAATCGCAATACGGGCTGAAATGGCGCTCATCGAACGGGCGATGTCATCGGCCAGGCTGATCACCCGGGCTGATTTGGTTCCCGGCGCGGGCTCAAGCTCGTAAAGGGTTACCACTGGCCCGGGCCAGACCTTGATGATTTCCCCCTGGATGCCGAAATCTTCAAGAACGCTTTCCAAAAGCCGGGCGTTTTGTTCAAGCGCGGTTTTGTCGACCCTTTCCATAGTGCTCTTGGCGGGGGCCGGGGCCAACAGATCCAACGTTGGAAGAACGAAATTTTTACGCTCGCCAAAGTCCATGTCGCTTTGGCGTTCGCGAACCCGGCGTTCACCAAGTTTTGGCTTCGCCGGGGTTTGGATTTCTTTATGTCGTTGGGAAATGTTTCCGATGACGGGGTCGCGCCGTTTCCCGCTTTTCCGAGTTAGGGAAGGGTCTTTTTTTGAGAAAACAAGAGTGTAAAGTTTTGTAACAAAATTGATGATCCCACGAAGGGTTTCAATAAACCCGGTTTTGGCGCCACGGCCAAGCGCCCACCATTCCCCGCGATCAAGGCCAAGGGAGTAGACCAAAGGGGCCAGGCCCAACAACGCCCAAACCAGAAAAATCCAGAAATATCCCGGAAAAATAAAATCCGGGGCATAGGTATATAGACCACTCAGGCGATTTGTAACGGCATCCCCTAAGAGGCCCCCTGCGCCGGGACTGTAGGCCGAAAGTGCAAGGGCCCAGATTGTTACCGAAACCGGCACGGTGCCAAGGCACCCCCAGAAATTTTTTAAACCCTTTAGAACCCCGATACGCCACGCCCAGGTCGCCAACGGCAAAATAAAAGCCAGGCTGGCATAACGCAGTGTTTGCATCAAAATATCGGCGGCATAGGCGCCGGGGTATCCCAGCCAGTTTTCCGGTGCCGCGGCCCCACCAGAAATAGGCCCGGGGTCTTTGGGGTGATAATCAAAAAGCGCCAAAACCAGCAATATAAAGAGCAAGAACAACCCGCCACCAATCAGCCGGTGGTTCATCCGCACCAGCGATGCCTTTGCTTTTTCTGGCAAAAGGGGTGATTTTTTAGGGGTTTGAATGCGTCTTGCCACGGGGTCCTCTTTTAAATTCCAATCGCGACCTCAGGTTAATCGAAACGCCAGACTAAATGAAAGAGATTTCGCTGCCAACGATTAAGATTACTGACGCGGTCAACGAAAATTTCCTAAGGGGGTGTACGGCCCCGCCCTTTAGGCGATATGTAAGGGCCATGGCCAAAAGAAACCAAAAAGAAAACACATATGATGTTGTCATTTCTGGCGGCGGCATGGTGGGCATGACCCTTGGCTGCGGTTTGGCAGCCTGCGGCATAAAAGCTGCTGTGGTTGATCGGGAAAAACCCGCGGTTCAAATGGCCCCCACCTTTGATGGCCGCTCAACCGCGATTGCCTTTGCCAGTTATCGCATGCTTGAGGCCATCGGCTTTTGGAAGCATGTGGAAAAATACGCGCAAGCAATGGAAGATATTCACGTTTCAGATAAAGGTTCGGTATTTTTTGTTCATTTCGCCGCCCAAGACAGTGGCAACCACCCGATGGGGTTCATGGTGGAAAACCGTTACATTCGAATGGCCTTGGCGAAGCGCGCCAAAGAGCTGAAAGCCCTGACCCTGATAGCCCCGGACAGTATCGGCACCCACACAAAAAGCCCGGCAGGGGTTTCCATGACCCTGAAAAGCGGCAAAAAATTAAAGGCCCCGCTTCTGGTTTCGGCAGAGGGGCGCAACAGCCCCTTGCGTGAGGCGGCCGGCATTCATTTGAACAAATGGTCTTATAAACAAATCGGGATTGTCGCCACCATCAAACACACACTTCCCCATTTGGGCATCGCCCATGAGAAGTTTTTCCCGGAAGGGCCGTTCGCAATCCTGCCCTTGACCGGCAACCGGTCATCTTTGGTGTGGAGTACACGGGAAGATTACGCGCCGGTGATTCTGGATCTTTCCGACCGTGCCTTTGAGGCCGAAGTCGCTAAAAAAGTTGGTGGTTTTTTGGGCGAGGTCAAGGTTATCGGCCCGAGGTGGAGCTTTCCTTTAAGCTTTATGATGGCAGAGCGCGCCACCGATGAACGTCTGGCACTGGTTGGGGATGCCGGGCATGCTATTCACCCGATCGCCGGACAGGGCTTGAATATGGGGTTTAGGGATGTCGCCGCCCTGATAGAGGTCTTGGTGACGGCCAAGGCAAATGGTGAAGATTTGGGATCGGCGATGGTGCTTGAGCGCTATGACCGCTGGCGGCGAACCGATAATGTTACCCTGGGGGCAGCAACCGATGCCCTGACCAGGTTATTTTCAAATAATTTCCCGCCGGTTCGCCTGTTGCGGGATGTCGGGCTGGGTTTGGTACAAAAATCACCACCGGCGAAAAAGTTTTTTGTCAGCCATGCCCGGGGAACGCTGGGAAACCTGCCATCGCTGTTAAGGGGTGAGTTGCCCCATGCGTAGGTTATTTGCCTAATTTCCGGGCTTCATCGACCAACATAATCGGAATGCCATCGCGAATAGGAAACGCCAACCCGGCCTTTTTGGAAATCAGCTCTTGGGCCTTCCTATCATAAACCAGCGGCGTTTTGGTTAGCGGGCACACCAGAACTTCCAAAAGTTTAGGGTCAACCTCTGTCATGTTTGTTGCGCTCCCTTAAGAAAATAAAATCGACGATAATTTACGCCGGTTCTCGATGGTAAACGGATCGCCCGCGCCAGCGGCGGCGAACATTTTGATCAAAAGCTTGCGCGCGGCATTGTCATCCCATTCACGGTCGCGGGCAATAATGGCCAGCAACGCTTCGGCGGCCTCTTCTTTCTTATCGGTGGCAAAAAGCGCCCTGGCCAGGTCATATTGCGCCTGATTGTCATCCGGGTTTTTGTTGGCGGCCGCCCTTAGGGCATCAAGGTTGCTATCCGCACCTTCCTCGCCGGCCAAATCAAGCGCGGCAAAGGCGGGCACCAGGCCGGGGTGGGATTTTTTATCTTCAGCAATGGTTTCCAACAGCTCCCTGGCCTGCTGCAAGTGCCCGGCTTTTATATAAGCCCGCGCCAGCCCGCCGATGGCATCCAGGTTTTCAGGCTCGTCCTGGGCAATCTGGGCGTAAAGCTCCAGCGCCGGGGCGACTTCGCCGGCCTCCAATAATTCCTTGGCTTTTTGCAGGATTTCACCATTATCCGGGGCCCCAAAATTTCCGCCAATTTTGACAATAAAGGTCTTGATTTCACTTTCAGATAAAACGCCGGCAAAACCATCGACCGGTTGGCCATCCTTAAAGGCCATGACGGTTGGCAATGACTCGACGTGAAGCTGTGCCGCCAGATCCTTGTTATCATCAACGTTGACCTTGACCAGCTTGACCGACCCACCGGCCTGGTTCACCACCTTTTCCAGCAATGGAGTTAGTGTTTTGCACGGCTCACACCAGTCAGCCCAGAAATCGACCAGAACCGGCTGGGCCCGTGATTCTTCAATCACATCCGCCATAAAGCTGGACATATCGCTGGATTTGATCAGGCCATCTGGGGCTTTTCCATCGGCGTTGCCAATAGTGGTAGTCATGGGGTAATCCCTTCAAAATTCACTGCACCATAATACCTAATTTAAAAAAGAGCCATGTTTTTGAAATATTTACAGAAACCTGTTGCAATAGGGGACTTGTTTCGTATATTCCGGCGTCTGAACAGGGATGAATATATCCCCTGCCTCAAAGCGGGTGTAGCTCAGGGGTAGAGCGAAACGTTGCCAACGTTTAGGTCGTGAGTTCGAATCTCATCACCCGCTCCATTAAAAA
>SMVA01239530.1_pt1 | contig 17828 bp, 14 predicted proteins | sample 2456451 | NCBI WGS metagenome assembly SMVA01 (sample SAMN11095933, study PRJNA526329) | marine sediment metagenome | biome: Marine sediment; feature: Surficial sediment; material: Deep marine sediment; isolation source: Hadal surficial sediment | place: Pacific Ocean | collected 2014-05 | depth...
GCAATCGCTCAAATTCAGTTCGAGCCAGTTCATTGTCACCGGTCGCGAAATAAGCCCTCGCTAATTCCAGCCTGGCGCCAGAAAAATCCGGTTTCTCTGCGACCACTCGCTGCAGGCTGAATATCGCTTCTCCGGCATGGCCGCTGTCAACGGCGGCAACGCCAAGCAGGTAGTCATAGCTGTTGTTGCCGGAGAAATCAGCCTCATAGCTGATGAGCAGCTCAAAAGCCTCGGCTGGCTGGTCTGCCCTGAGCAGTGCTTTACTACGTTCAAGAATTTCGGCGCGGCTGGCGCTGGCTGATTCTTCCGCTGTGGCTGTCTGCACCTGCAGGCTGCATGTCAATAGCACCAGGCAAGTGAGTTGAAACACAATACGAGGGCACAGATGCTTGACTGATGTCATGGGATAAGCCTCAGTTAATCGTTCGTGCAGGATTGATGGTTTTGCCATGGCGGCAAGATGGTTTTCCCAAAATTTTCCAAAAGGCGAAGCAGTACACGAACAAGGTTCTCAGCCACACAAATGCTTCTATTTTGATCTATCAGGGTGATATCATCATATGCTTTGGAACCATATTGCCTAAGATAATATTTATTGTCTACCCCTCTTTCGTTACGATTGAATAGTTGAATAAATTGGTGCAGTTAATAACCCGATAACATGAGACGATCTTTGATCAGTATTCGCATACATCAACTGTCAAATGCCTGCAACATAGTGATGATTGCTATTTTCCTCAGCGGTTGCCAGACAATCACAGACAGCAATCTCTCGCGGCATCAGCCTGACTCTATTGAGCTTGGCAGTGGGGAATATCAGTCTGCTATTGATGGTGAGACTTCAGACCGGGAGATTCTCAGAAAAGCCGCGGTGATTGCACAGCGATCGGGGCAAGATGAAGCAGCAGTTAGAATTCTTCAAGCCACCATATTGCTGGAAGTAGAAGCGCGGGACTATCAGCGAATCGATTATCTGAATAGTCGAATCACCTCGTTTAGAAGTTCATTGTCCAGCTCCCAGGTCGAGAGGTTCAAAGCGGCTACAGCAGTCAACCCTGATCAGCGTCCTGCGGCAGAGGAACTCGCACTGGAAAGTGCCCGCGTCCGCTCGTTACTGGATCAAAGTGAAATTGAACTTGTGATAAATACACAAGAGAGACTGCTGAGCCGGGCTAAGGCAATGCTTGGAGATGACCACTGGTTAACCATCAGTGCGAGAATTCAGCTGTTCAAATATTTGCAGATCGCAGGAAGATCAGCCGCTGAAATTAGAACCTACTACAATACTGCGCTGGCTTCAGCGCGTAGTGTATTGGGGGAGGCACACCCGAAGACAATTGAAATTCAAGCCCTGGAAATAGACTTGCTGATTTCCGAGGCACGCTTGCCGGAAGCCATCGAGGCCCAGTTCAAAGTAGTAGACGCGTATTCTTCAAGTGTCGGTGAGTATCACCAGTTAACAATATCATCAAGGTTCACGGAAGTTGATCTGCTCCGAGCAGCAAATAGGTGGACCGAGGCCGCGGGGTCGTTGCACCGACTTTGTACCGACCTGGATGTTGGCTATGGAAAGTATTATCCGGAATCCATCTTCTGCCTTGGCACCCTGGCAAAGTCGAGTCGAGCCAGCGGCGAACTGCAGGTTGCCGTCTCTGCACTTGAGGATCTCACGGCAAGGCAGTCAGCTCTCGGGCAATCAACAGGTGGTACCGCGCTGAACAATATTCTTCAATTGGCGGATGTCTATCGCGAACTGGGTGAATATGATAAAAGTCGTGATCTTCTGCTGAACGTCCAGTCACTGGAAGGTGTTGACCCGGAAGCATTGCTGATAGCGAAAACCTACCTGGCCAGGCTTTACAACATTAAAGGGCAATTTGACCTGGCTGAACAGTTGACCCTGGAAGTTCTCGAATCCGCCGGGGCGCTATGGCAGTCCAGTCCGGAGAAGTTGATCAATATTTCCATTGAACTGGCGAGTATTTACCAGAACCAGGGGAGACTGGATCTGGCAGAGGCTACCTATGAAGGGATAGTGTACAACTCATTTGAGACGCTTGGGCAGTTCCATGCCTCGTCGCTGGTTGCTCTGGCAAATCTTGGCCAGATCTATGAACTGCTGGGTAAATTTGATCTTGCCGGTCGGTCTCTTGAGGCAGTGTTAGAGTCTTTTGAGCTTCACTATGGTGCGGATCACCCAAATTCACTGAATGTCCGTAACAATCTTGCGCTTGTCTATGAATCGGAAGGAAATTTCCGCGAGGCAGAGCCGTTGTATCAGATGAACCTTGCCAGGATGAGAGAGCTTAAAGGTGACAATCATACGGACACGCTTGCCACGGAGAACAATCTTGCCTACCTCTATATGCTGATGGAAAAGTACGAGCAAGCAATTCCTCTGCTGGAAAATGCACGAAATGGCTGGCAACTGATGTATGGCGCTGAACATCAAAAGACGCTTAAGGCAGCAAACAATCTGGCCAGGGTTTATCAACGAACCGGTGAGTCAGACAAAGCGATGGCGCTTTATCAACTGACCCTGGCGCAACGCCAGCGAGTCCTAGGCCCCAAGCACCTGGACAGTCTGCGGTCCATGATTGATCTTGGTTCTTTGTACATAGCACAATCTCAGCTGGACGAAGCGGAAGCATTGTTAGTTCCTGCGCTTGATCTGTGCGAGGAACTACTGGGCCAGTACCATCCATACACATTCGACGCACTCAACCAACTTGCCGACCTGTTTGAGGAGCAAGGAGATCTGCCAGCAGCTCTTCAACTACGGCGAAAAGGATTCAAGCGAAGAAATATTTTTCTCAATCGCATGTTGTGGATAGCGGGTGAAAACAGCCGCGAAAGTTACATCCGGGTACACCAGACTGAGCTTGCCGACTATATCGCCTCGCTCGTTGCATCGCAAAATCCAAAACGGGGTGAATTCGCGCTGGAAGTCAGCCTTGAGCGTAAGGGTTTGCTGCTGAGAATTTCGTCTGAAATAGAGCAGATCTCCCAATTGTCCCTCGACCCCGCTTTCAGGGACATCAGTCTGGAGCTGGACGAGATAAGGAATAAGGTCGCGAGACAGGTACTTGCTGGTGTAAAAGATGGTGATGTGGCATCTCATTTTGATCTGCTCTATGAGTTGGAACAGCACCTGTCAAAACTACAGGTTGAAATAGCGCAGGCCAGTGCGTTATATAGTCATACCGTTACCGATGTTTCTATCCATCAGTTGAGCAGGTCGATGCCGGAAGACACGGCACTGGTGGACTTCCTGATGTACGAGGACAGTGGCAGGCCGCGACTGCTGGCAACTGTGATGACGAAACAGGCTGGAGCGGCAAGTTATCAGATCGTTGAATTTAAGAATCGCGCGCTGGTCGAGCAGTCGATTCTAGCTTATCGCACTGTAATCCAGGATCAGCAGGCAGAAGAAGACGAACTGCTGGAAATCGGTGCCAAGGCATTTACGGCTGTCTGGCAACCATTGCAAGAGGCTTTAGACGGGCTAACGACGGTGTATGTCATACCCGATGGCGTACTAAATATTCTGCCTTTCGATGCCCTTGTCGATTCACAGGGAAAGTATCTTATCGAAACCTATCTAGTGAATAATCTGACATCCGCACGTGACCTGGTAATAGAAAAGACGAAAGTAACCAATGGCGAGTACGTTGTATTTTCAGGTCCAGACTATAATGCTGAAGGTATTATTCCAGAGCAGGAACTCCGCCTGGCGTCTGAACAGATCGCAAATCAAGAATCCATTGGCATGAGCCGACAATCTTCAGGATTACGAAATTTGAATTTTTCTTTCCTGCCCGGCGCAGTGGAAGAGGGTCAGCTGATCAGCGAGATCATCCGTGGAAGTGGCCACTCGTTGCAATATTATTCAGGAAGAGATGCCCAGGAAATAATACTTGCGGATGCAGTCGAGGCGCCTGAGTTACTGCATATAGCGACTCATGGATTTTTCCTCGAGCAGGAATCGCGTCTGTCGAATCGACTATTTAAGTCCCAGCGCAGTATTGAGCGCCACATACCACCACCGATGGACAACCCACTGTTACGGGCAGGTCTGGTATTCGCGGGGATCAACGTTAATGCACCTTACCTGGGCGATATTGATAATCGAAATGATGGCATTCTTACAGCGATGGAGATACTGGCTCTGAAATTAAATGGCACCCAGCTGGTTGTTCTGTCTGCCTGCGAAACGGGTCTTGGTGAAATACACGAGGGTGAGGGTGTTTATGGATTAAGGCGTTCCTTCCAGGAAGCCGGTGCCCTGTCTGTGATCAGTTCGTTGTGGCAGGTCAGTGATGCCGGGACCAGGGAATTCATGGCGAATTTCTATGATAGATTAATGACGGGGAAGGATCCCAGAACGGCACTGCGGGAAGTCCAGCTAGCGTTGTTGAAGTCGCCGGTGTGGGGCACGCCCTATATCTGGTCTGCGTTCATGATTGTCGGTGGTGCTTAACTGCAGCCCGATTTACTCATCGACAGATCTACTACGGCCCCGTCATCTGTATGGCCAACCCTCCCAGATCCGTTGTCTTGGTGTAAAAACCACGGGTAAAGCTTAAGACCCTCAGCTCTTTTTGCTGGTATTCAAGCGGACTATCTCCTGCAAACCCGTCAGGATGAGGTCAGAAACCACATGGTCGAAGAGCTTTTCGCGATTGAAGAGGTTCGCGAAGCCACCGGTGCCGAGGACCAGGGGTGGTTCATCCGAAAATACTTCGTTCGTGATCCGTGCAACGAGTTCTCTGACCATGCCGACGCTGGACCAGTAGAGTCCTGACTGAATACTTTCAATGGTGGTTTTTCCAATTGCCGTCCGTGTCGGTTTGATTTCTACCGCTGGCAACTGGGCAGTTTTTGATTCAAGCGCTTCCATGGCCAGGCGAACTCCGGGGATGATATTGCCACCGAGAAACTCTTTGTTTTTGGTTATGGCACAGATTGTGGTGGCTGTTCCAAAGTCTGCAATTATCAGGTTCTTACCTGGGAACATTGTCACGGCCCCGACTGCATCGGCAATTCTGTCTGCGCCCACCTCTTTTGGGTCCCGGTAAAGTATTTTTAGCCCGGTTTTTGTACCGGGACGTAGAACCAGGGGCTCTATATTGAAATATTTCTGGCAACATGCACGCAGCGAGTAGAGTAAATCAGGAACCACACAACAGATTGCGACTTCTGATATCAATTCGTGTTGTACATCGTTCTCACGTAGTACAGACCTGAAGAATACGCCCAGTTCATCTGATGAACTGCGAAGTTGCGAGGTTCGCCGGAACCGGAATACCAGCTCATCATTCTCGAACAAACCACCAAAAATTTGGGTATTGCCCACATCAAGACATAAAAGCATTCACGATTTCCTTTTTTGGCTTATTTATTCAGAATCAATCGCAGACAACATTGTCGATCAGCCTAACCTGTTCACCTTTTTCTCCAAGAATGGCAGCAGCAAATCGCCTGCCATTGGTTGTGGCGATGTAGTCCACATCGAAACCTGCTTCAGATAACTGTGCGCTGATCTGGCAATCGTTTTTATTACTGGTTAGTAATTCATGAATCAATGGTGCCTTTGCCCGGCCGCTCGCATCGAGGTTTTTGTTTCGCGAACTTAAGGCCAAGCCGTCATGCTCGCGAATAGTCGGACAAGAAACGATACTGACATCCATAAAAAAAGCCTCGGTCATTTCCTTGATCAACAGATATTGCTGATAGTCCTTTTCGCCAAAGTAAGTGATATCAGGCTGTACAATATTGAGCAGTTTCATGACGATGGTCAGTACACCTGTGAAATGTCCTTCACGATGGGCGCCACAGAGTACCCGGCTGAGTTCAATCTCTTCGACTCTGTACCGATATTTGTCAGGATATATTTCATCAAAGGACGGCAGGAATAGATAATCAGTACCCAGGGCTTCCAGAATCTGGATGTCCTTATCCAGGGTGTCCGGATAATTTTGGAGATCATCCGCTTTGTTGAACTGGGTCGGATTGACGTAGATGCTAACCACAGTGACATCACATTCTTCGATACTGCGATTGACCAGGGATTGGTGACCTCTGTGCAACGCACCCATGGTCGGGACAAAGCCTGTAGAGCCCTGATTTATTTCGTGACGAAGCTCAATGAACTGGCTAATTGAGTTGATAAGCTTCATCCGTACGACTCCTCAAGTCTGGGGAAGTCTTTTTCAGTGACATCCCTGTGATAGTGATCAACCGCATTCAGGATAAGATCATGGGAATCTGCATATCTGCGAAGAAATTTGGGATTAAAATCAGGATTGACCCCCAACAGGTCGTGCAAAACCAGCACCTGCCCATTGGTATCAGGACCTGCGCCGATCCCTATGGTCGGGATCGACAGGCTTTTTGTTACACAGGCAGCAACCTGGTTGGGTACACATTCGAGCACTAATGAGAAGCAGCCTGCAGACTCAAGCTTTTTGGCATTTTCAACCAACTCAAGCGCTTCTTTCTCCGCCTTAGCCTGCACTTTATGTCCCCCAAGATTGTGGATCGACTGGGGAGTCAAGCCAAGATGACCCATGACGGGTACTCCCGCCTCAATAATATGTTTGATCAGGTCAGCCTGGTGATCGGCACCTTCAATTTTAATCGCATGTGCACCGGCCTGCATCAGGGTGTGCACTGCATTCATGGTCGGCTCCAACCCTTTGCTGCAGGATAAGAAAGGCATGTCGGCTATGACGAACTTGTTGGGGGCGCCGCGGACTACCGCAGCGACGTGTAATGCCATCATTTCTATGGTCGCGTGGACAGTCGAATCAAAGCCATGCATGACAACGGCGAGAGAATCGCCCACCAACAGGCTGTCAATTTTTGACTTGTTTAATATTTGGGCAGACCAGTAGTCGTAACAGGTCACCATGGAAATTTTTTGATTCTGCAGCTTTCTTTTTTTGAAAGTCGATACGTTAATCATCTTTTCTTATCCTCACTCCTGGGCAAGAAGTATCAGGTAAGAAGGTATAATCAACAGGAGAAGAAGCTCTGTGTTTGAAACAACTAGGGCTAACAATTGAATGGGTCATCGGTACCTGTCCTCTAATGGATCAAGTCCTACACTGTGGTTGGACACTCTAAATTTTCTAAATTAAACCTAAATTTTATTACAACCGGTCTCTTTCCCAGGGGGATAAGAGCCAGGCAACGCGAGAATAAGAGAAATTTTCTGGACTGTCTATATCTGAAACGTGGAGAAATTCATGAACTTTCTGGGCGGTGAAGTTGTTCTAAACCGGCCCTAGTCAGGAGTTGCGTGGAAATACAACTTGAGATGACTAATGACTTCATTGATAAACGATGGTTTATATTCACTGTAAATGCAGGAAGAATGGGGTGTTATCATGACATTTGCCTGTTTCCACAGGGGTGAATCCAGAGGCAGCGGTTCAACATCGGTGACGTCCAGGAAAGCGCCTCCGAGTCGAGGCAGAGCCTGCAATAAATCTGAGCTCATAAGGCAATTGCCCCGCCCAAAATTGTAGATATAGCTCCCTGGTTTCATCAGCGAAAGACGCCTTGAATCCATGAAGCCATTTGTGCTGGTGGCACCAGGCAGCAGTAGAACAACATGATCTGCCCAGGGAAGCAGACTATCGAGGTCCGTGATTGAACGGGTGTCAATCTCCGGGTCCGCCATCTTTGCAGGGTTGCGCCTGATACCGATGACTTCAGCGCCGGTATGAAGGATTAGCCTGGCGCATGATAAACCAATATTCCCTAGCCCGATAATCAGCACATTTTGATTGCCAAGCAATCTCGTCGTGGTTTGAATATTGCGATCCCAGGTTCGTGCCTGGTGATTACGAATCATGTCTGGCATCTGGCGATTCATAAATAGCAGCGCACCCAGAAGTGATTCGGCAAGAATGGGACCGTGAAAAGTACCGTGTATCAGTTCAACCCTATTTTTTGGGTCCGGGTGCACCCAGTCGTTCCCAGCTGCTGGCGTAAAAATTGTCTTTAAATTGGCGCAGACTTCATACCAGGATTCTTCAAAGTCCCAGGTGAGTATAAAATCAGCATGATGTGCATCCCTGAGGAAACTATCCTCATCATGGTGAACCTTTATCCGGAGATCAGGATAGTGTTTTTTAATATCAAGCAGATCTTGATCAACAAATGTAAAAGCATCAACATCATTCCAGAGGCAGCTGTGCAGTTCCATCTACCAGAGATCGTACTTCTGAAGTTCAGCGCGGCCAACCACCATGTGGTGCACCTCATCTGGGCCGTCGGCAAAACGCAGGTGTCTTTGATCCATGTACATTCCAGCGAGTGGCGTCCATTGTGAAAGACCGGCGGCTCCATGCATCTGGATAGCCTGGTCGATGATCAGGCAAACCTTCTCAGGCACCATGGCCTTCACCGCACTGACGTAGACCCTTGCTTCCTTGTTACCGAGCACGTCCATCGCTTTTGCAGCCTGCAGGACCATCAACCTCATGGCGTCTATATCGATTCTGGCGCGAGAGATGACCTCCAGATTCTTGCCGAGTTTGGCAATGGGTTTGCCAAATGCGACACGGGTGGCTGAACGCTTGACCATCAGTTCAAGGGCTATCTCGGCTTTGCCGATTGATCTCATGCAATGATGAATTCGACCAGGTCCCAGTCGGACCTGGGAAATCTCAAAACCGCGCCCTTCGCCCAGCAGGATATTATCTTTTGGAACCCGCACGTTGTTGAATCTTATATGCATATGACCACGTGGCGCATGGTCCTGGCCAAAGACCTCCATAGCTTCCAGCATTTCTACTCCCGGTGTGTCTATGGGCACCAGAATTTGTGATTGTTGCCTGCCGGGTGGGGCGTCCGGGCTGGTTTTAACCATGGTGATCATGATCTTGCAGCGTGGATCTCCAGCACCTGAAATGTAAAACTTCTCTCCATTGATCACCCATTCATCGCCGTCAAGAACAGCTGCCGTGCTGATATTCTTTGCGTCAGATGAAGGCAGGCCGGGTTCAGTCATGGCATAGGCAGAACGAATTTCTCCGTTCAGCAGTGGCTTCAACCACTTTTCCTTCTGGGCTTCTGTACCCACTCGTTCGAGCACTTCCATATTGCCTGTGTCCGGCGCGCTGCAATTTAGCGTTTCGGAAGCCAGGCTGAACTTTCCTAATTCAGTTGCAATGTACGCATAGTCGAGGTTGGTCAGCCCCTCGCCCATGTCTGAATCCGGGAGAAAGAAATTCCACAAGCCTGACTCTTTGGCTTTTGCCTTGGCGCCGTCTAAAAGTTCAAGCTGTTTTGGATGCCAGGACCATCTATCTTCTTTTTCCTTATCGAGGGCAAAGAATTCTTCTGTAATGGGTTCAACGTTCGAGGCAATATGTTTTTTAACGGCGTCCATGAGCGGTTGAGCTTGCTCTGACATTGCCAGTGTAAATAGATCATTTTGTATATCAGGCATTTTAGTCGTATCCGTTTGTTAGTTTGGTTTCTTCGAAGGCATGTTCCATAGTAAGCATGATGTTTGATCGGCGTGCAATAGGGCACGCGTGCAATAGATTTGGACTTGCTGGAGCTATCACTAATCTGAATCGAGCCTAACCACGAATCACCCTGACCCGGAACGACCGACCTTTCACTTTGCCCTCTCCGAGGAGTTTCAGGGCGCGCTTTCCGACTTCCTTTTCTACCGCGATGTAGGCAGATTGGCTGCCAACGGTGATTTTACCGACCTGGTTACCTGCGATACCGTCTTTTCCTGTCAGTGCGCCCAGGATATCCCCCGGCCTCACTTTTTGTTTTTTCCCGCCGTCGATCTGAAGTGTGATCATGGCTGGCTTTTGTGGAGTTGACCTCAGTAGACTTGTTGGCGGTAACTTCTGCCTCTGAAAGCCATGTCCCATGTATTCTTCCAGAACCTGGATCTTGTAGTTTTCCTTATCCTGGTAAAGGGAGCAGGCGAGTCCCTGGCTGCCAGCTCGGCCGGTCCTGCCTATTCGGTGAGTATGTACCTCCACATCACGTGCGATGTAAAAGTTGATTACCATATCGAGTGAGTCGATATCCAGTCCACGTGCAGCAACATCGGTTGCGACGAGTACTGAAGAGCTTTTGTTGGAGAATTGTATGAGTCTGTCTTCACGATCTCTTTGCTCCAGGTCGCCATTGATAGACTGCGCATAGAACCCGTGGTGCCTCAGTTCTGCAGCAACCTCCTCAGTTTGTAGTTTGGTTGTACAGAAAACCAGTGCAGACTCTGGATCGAAATGTAACAACAGCAGGCGCAGGGCAATCGATCTTTCCTCATTATCCGAAACCCGGTAAAGGTACTGTTGAATACTCGATGTGTCATGACCGGAATCGACCTCGATCCGGGAGGGTGTTTTTAGAATCCTTGCGGCCAGGCTTTCTATTCCGGGTGGGAAGGTGGCACTGAATAAAAGTGTCTGACGTTCGGCTGGAACGTATTCAATGATAGTGTCGACGACAGGCTGAAACCCCATATCTAACATCCGGTCAGCTTCATCGAGGACAAAAGTGGTGAGGTGTACAAGGTCAAGTGTCTTTTTCCGCAAGTGTTCTTCGATACGCCCTGGTGTTCCGACCACAATGTGCGCGCCATGTTCAAGTGAACCAATCTGGGGGCCGAAAGGAGCCCCGCCACAAAGAGTCAGCACCTTGATATTGTGTATGCCCCTGGCGAGCCTGCGGATTTCTTTTGCAACCTGGTCAGCGAGTTCCCTCGTAGGACATAGAATCAAAGTTTGTACACGAAATTCTTTAACTTTCAGTTTGTTCAACAGCCCCAGCCCAAATGCTGCTGTTTTCCCGGAGCCGGTCTTTGCCTGGCCGATAACGTCCTTGTTGGTCAGAATCAGCGGCAGGGCCATGGCCTGTATGGGCGTCATTTCGTTGAAGCCCAGGGTGTCCAGATTCTTAAGGAGATCCGGATGCAGGTCGAGGGAGGTAAAACTATTTTGGCTCAAGTGAAGCACCAGGGGTGAAGTGGGTTGGCAGTTTAGCATCATGCAATTTTTGGAGAAGGGATTATTGAATCGGGTCGTGATCATCCGGGCAATGCGAATTGAAAGCGATCGGTCACACCCCTGGTGATAGCAAACTGGGAACTGCCCTCTGAAGCCGGATATAATAGTGCAAACCACACTATCGAAAGGATGGGTGACGCACGATGACCCTGAAGCTAAATGAACTGTCTGACGAGGAACGTCAGGTTATAGTCCACAAAAGTACAGAAAGACCGTTCACCGGCCAGTACGATGATTTTTTTGAAGGCGGCCTGTACGTTTGTCGGCAATGTGATGCGCCTCTATATCGTTCAGAAGACAAGTTCCAGTCCCATTGCGGCTGGCCGAGTTTCGATGATGAAATTGAAGGCTCTGTCCGAAGGGAGGGTGACGCTGATGGCATGCGAGTCGAAATTCTATGCGCGAACTGTGATGGCCATCTGGGCCACGTTTTTGAGGGCGAGCGTATAACGGCTAAAAATACCAGGCACTGCGTAAACTCTGTTTCCATGAAATTTATTGGCAGTGATGATTAGCGTAGACGGCATCGACCGCAAATTTTCGGGTGAACTTAAAGAGGGGGTAGAATGTTTGTCAGCATAGTCAAGTGGGCATTGATTACTCTAATTGTCTCAATCATATTACTGACGGTGCTCTTCACCTATGGATCCATGTCGTCACTGGATTATGACTACCGACATACCCAGGCAACTGAAGATCTCCCTGAATTTTCCCGGCAATCATCAGGTCTCGTGAGAGTTTCTGCAAACGGCTATGAATTCAGGGCGCGTGTAGCAGGATTTGATGGTTCAACTGATAAGCCAGCAGTTGTATTGCTGCATGGTTTCCCCGTCACATCTGCCATGTGGAATGCGTTGATCCCACCGCTGACAGAGGCGGGCTTCAGGGTTTTAGCTTTTGACCAGCGCGGATACAGCCCTGGTGCAAGACCGGAAGAGGTGTCGCAGTACCAGATAAGTAAGTTGACAGCTGACGTGGTTGCAGTTGCCGAGGCAGTCGGTCTGCACCAGTTTCATCTGATTGGTCATGACTGGGGTGCAGTGGTGGGCTGGAGTACGGTCATGCAGCACCCGGAGCGCATTATCAGCTGGACCGGCTTGTCGATTGCGCATCCAGCCGCTTTTGGAGCTGCTTTGCAAAATGATCCTGATCAGCAGTCAAAAAGCAGATACTTTCTGTTGTTCCAGACTCCGTGGTTGCCGGAGACACTATTCACCTTCAACGATCTAAGCGTACTCGATGCTATTTACTCAACCATGTCGGCAGAACAAATAGCTGAATATCATTCCGTGTTCACGGAACCCGGTGCACTGACCGGAGCGCTCAACTGGTACAGGGCGATGACGCTCGGTCAGGATGGCGGCACCGACTTAAGCATGGAAATATCTACACCAACGCTCTTCATCTGGGGTAATCAGGATGAGGCGGTGGGCCGTGTAGCCGTTAAATCCCAGGTAGAATATATAGCTGGCCCCTACGAAGAGATAGAACTCGATGCAGGGCACTGGCTATTAACGGATTTGCCGAAAGAGGTCATTGAGCCCATCATCAGGCACCTGGAGACATACAATTCCGCTGATTGAGTACAAAAGAGGCTGAAACATGTGCAATACAGGTAGTACAGAACCAATCTTGACTTGTTTTTCTCGACATAATCCTCACAAATCCCTATAGTGCGCAGCCCAAAACGTACTATTTATAGTACCTGTCAGTACTTTTCATAACATTTCAGGAACACCCCTTGATCACTACAGCAAATATCACCATGCAATTTGGCGCCAAGCCTTTGTTCGAAAACATCTCGGTCAAATTTGGCGAGGGAAATCGGTACGGTTTGATCGGAGCCAACGGCTGTGGGAAATCAACTTTCATGAAAATATTGACAGGGGAACTGACGCCGACTTCTGGCAATGTTTCCATTGGCCCCAACGAGCGTGTGGGGGAGTTAAGCCAGGACCAGTTTGCCTTTGAAGAGTTTTCTGTGATCGATACCGTAATCATGGGGCATAAAAAATTGTGGGAAATCAAGCAGGAGAGAGACCGGATTTATGCTCTGCCTGAAATGACTGAAGAAGAAGGCCTGAAAGTAGCAGATCTGGAAACCGAATTTGCCGAACTTGATGGCTACAGCTGTGAAAGTCGTGCTGGTGAAATTTTGATGGGTGCCGGTATCGCAGAGGAACAACACTTTGGGCCGATGAGTGGAATTGCACCGGGCTGGAAACTTCGGGTACTGCTGGCACAGGCATTATTCTCCGATCCGGATATTCTGTTGTTGGATGAGCCAACTAACAACCTGGATATCGATACCATTCGCTGGCTGGAAGACGTGCTCAATGAACGCAAAAGCACCATGGTAATCATTTCACACGACAGACACTTCCTTAACTCAGTCTGTACTCATATGGCTGATATTGATTATGGTGAACTGCGAGTTTACCCGGGTAACTACGATGATTTTATGATCGCATCCACAGCCGTTCGCGAACGTCAGCAATCACAGAATACGAAAAAGAAAGCACAGATTGTAGAGCTGCAACAATTTGTTAGTCGTTTCTCTGCAAATGCTTCTAAAGCAAAGCAGGCAACTTCAAGGGTCAGGCAAATAGAGAAGATTCAACTCGATGACATCAAACCATCCAGCAGAGTGAGCCCCTATATTCGATTTGGACAGGATAAAAAGCTTCATCGGCAGGCGTTGACTCTTGAGAACCTTGGCTGTGGTTTTGAAAATGAACCTTTGTTCGATAAAGCTAACCTGCTGCTGGAAGCAGGTTCACGATTGGCGGTAATCGGTGAAAATGGAGTTGGTAAAACAACCTTCCTCCGCTGTTTGATGAATGAGTTGAGTCCAACCGCAGGGTCAATAAAGTGGGCAGAAAATGCTACTCTGGGATATTGCCCCCAGGATAGTAATGCGGAGTTTGATAGCGACCTGAATCTGTTCGACTGGATGAGCCGGTGGCGAAAGCCCAGCCACGATGACCAGATTGTGCGCGCCACCCTGGGGCGTTTACTCTTTTCTTCTGCGGATTCAGAAAAGTGTGTAAGGGTGTGCTCGGGGGGTGAGAAGAACCGATTATTGTTTGGCAAACTCATTATGCAGGAAACCAACGTGCTGTTGTTGGATGAACCCACCAACCACCTGGATATGGAGTCGATTGAATCCTTAAACCTGGCGTTGGAGCATTATGAGGGCACCTTGATATTTGTCAGTCACGATCGGGAATTTGTATCTTCACTTGCAAACAGAATCATTGAGATCAAGGATCATGAGCTCGTCTATTTCAAAGGCACCTATGAGGAATACCTTGCAAGCCAGAATCTGGTGGAAAGCTTTGCCAGCAATTAGATGATTGCGTTATATTTCAGCACCCAACCCGGTGTTGCCAATGAACAAGAAAAAACTTAAACAGGCGGAGCGTGATTTTCTCACCCTCTATCCGGGTGGATTCAGCGATCCTGACATGGAAAAAATTGGCAAACGGCATCGTGTAGACAAGATGACCGAGCTTGCACAATCAAGTTTCACCAAACAACACTTCGAAACACCAGCATGGGTTATTGAATCCATGATCAAGATCATTGGCCGTTCATCCATGGTGTCCATGTTCGAGAAGCCAAAGTTCAGGGACTTTGTTAAAGCATTGCCAGCAGCAGAAAGGGAGATGCTGGCAAGTGGCTTCGGGCAGTTTCTGCATGGCAGGCAACAGGAAGGTTTTGAAACCATGTTGTCTGTATTGGTGACGGGTAAGCTTGCGAAGTGGTCACTGATGACGATCCTGCCTGTCTACTGCAAACCGCTTGAAGAAGTATTTGTAAAACCCACGACCGCCAAAGGCGTAATTGAGTACTTTGAACTTGATTCGCTGGTTTATAAACCCTTGCCTACATGGGCTTTTTACAAGTCTTTCCGGGAAATAATCCTGGAAATGCGCTCGCAAGTTGATCCCTCCCTGGCGCCGAACAATGCGGCATTCACCGGGTTCCTGATGATGAGCATGAGGCGAACTTGATGATTGATATGGTTATGCCAGGATCTGCTTTAACTTTATCTAAAGTCCCGATGGAAATTAGCTTTTCGGATGAATATTAACTAACAGCCTGGATGGGCCGCCGAGCTGGCTGAACTGCGATTCATCCTGGTCAGCCAGGGAAATTGAATCGAGGTGTTTTGTCAGACTTGCCGCGGCTATCTGGCCCTCGAGCCTGGCAAGGTGAGCGCCGAGACAATTGTGTATGCCATAACCGAATGCCAGATGCGGGTTCGGATCCCGGTCAATCACAAATTCTTCTGGACACTCAAACACAGTTTCATCCCGGTTGGCACAAGCGATCAGTGGCAGTACCAGATCACCAGCGGGTATTTTTACACCAGCCAATTCTGTATCGCATGTCGTGCGGCGAATCGTTAGTGAAAATGGTGAGTGAACCCGCAACGTCTCTTCAATAAATGTAGGGATCAGCGAAGGGGTTGCCTTGATCGCATCGAAAATTTCCGGTTGATCATTGAATACCCGGACCATACCCGTGATCAGACCAGTGGTTGTTTCGTTCCCGGCGATAAGTAACAGGCGGCAGAAGCTAAGCAATTCTTCATTTGAAAGATGTCCATCCTCTGTTTCCGTTTCGATAAGCCGTCCCAGCAGGTGATTTTCAGGATGCTCCCGAAGAATGGCAATGCGCTCCAGAAAGTAGGCGTCCATTTCTGCCGATGCCTTCTGGGCCGCTTTGCTTGGGTTTGCCAGTAGAATATCGCCGATATTGCTGAAGATTGTGTCTGACCAGTGCTTGAACTGAACATTATTGCTCTCAGGAACACCCAGCATATGGGCAATCACGGTGACAGGTAAGGGTGCTGCCAGTGAATCCACAAGGTCTGGTTGGCTGGAATCACACATTTTCGTTACCAGGGATTCACAGCGATCTGCGATCAGGTCTCGCTGGCTTTCAATATGCGCGGGTTTGAATGCATGACTCACGAGTTTCCTGAGCCGATTGTGAACGGGTGGGTCACTGAACAGCATCGAGGGCACAGTTCTTTCTTCCGCTGGTCGAAGCGACACGTCTGAAGAAAAGCTCTTGTTGTCCTTCATGACATATTGCACATCCACATGACGCGCAACCTGCCATGAGCCACCTTCATCCTGGGATACCGGACTGTCCTTTCTTAATTTCTTATAGTTCTCGTATACGTCTGCAGCAGACTCAACAGTTGATTCACTCATGGTAGTAGCTATTTGTTAAGGTTATAAAAATTATCCCATTGAAGTCATGGGCGCACGTTTATCACAGTCAGGTCAACAAGTCAGGTGAATTATGCCCCAGCTCAACGTCACTGAACATACTGTTTCCACCGAAAGACATAGAACATTTTATCTTGCAGCAGGTCCAGAAGACGGTCCGTTGATGATATTTACCCATGGCTGGCCAGAGCTATCGCTAAGCTGGCGACACCAGCTTCCCTTTTTCGGCGCCATGGGTTTCCATGCAGTTGCGCCTGATATGCGCGGTTATGGTAATTCCAGTGTCTACCAGAACCATGAAGACTATGCGCTTGAAATGATTGCCCAGGATATGCTGGAGCTAATAGATCATCTAGGCAAGGAGAAAGCGGTATGGGTCGGCCATGACTGGGGTAGCCCTGTTGCCTGGAATATGGCAAGCCACTTTCCGGAACGTTGCCATGGAGTTGCCAGCTTATGCGTGCCTTATGCAAGTATCGAACTTGGGCTTGATCATATTATTTCACTGGTAGACCGTGACATATATCCAATTGATGAGTTCCCTGCAGGCCAGTGGGAATACATGCGTTTCTATGAAGAAAACTTTGATCTGGCAACCCGGCCCATGGATGCAAACACCTATAACTTCGCCCGGGCAATTTTTCGCAAGGGATCACCCGAGGGTGTAGGCATGCCTTCAGGTACAGCTTATACCAGGCAAAACAACGGCTGGTTTGGAGAGTTGAGTGAAGCACCCGAAATGCCGAGGGATGAAGACGTGATCAGTGAACAGGAACTTAATGTCTACGCGGAATCAATGAAGCGAAATGGACTCTTTGCAGCCAACTCAATTTATATGAATCATGAAGCCAACGCGGCCTATCATCAGCAAGTTGTAAATGATGGCGTCATTGAAATGCCAACTCTGTTCCTGGCAGCAAGTTATGATTTTACCTGTGAGGGAATTACCTCGCGCCTGCCCGATGCGATGCGAAAACTATGTGTCGATCTAACGGAAGGTGTTATTGACTCCGGTCACTGGATGGCACAGGAAAAACCATGGGAAGTGAATCGTGAAATTGTCAAATGGCTGGTCAACCGGTTGCCGCATCTAGTCTGAGCTTTGCGGATCCAAGCGGCTCACTGCTAATTTCAAAGCTAATAATATCCGTGGCAGGCCTTGAAGCAACATGTCAAAACCATCGACCGGGCGTGTAAAGTTGCCGGAGGTCAGCATTTTCATCTTCTCCCAGAGATGCGGTTCGGGAGAGAATGGGGCAAGACCCAGCGTCAGTACAAAAATGACTAGAACCGTGAACGGTATTTTATTTAGTAATCAGCGTATATGAGTTATCGAAGCAACCTGAATACTACGAGACTCTGTCTTCACCGCGAATGACCGCACGTTTTTCCAGTGCCTCGACTCTTGATTCAATCGGTGGGTGGGATGAAAACAAAGCCATGAATCCACTTTTATCGTTGATACCAAAAGCAGCCATTTGTTCTGGTAAAGCTTCTGGCTCCACCTGCCCCAGCCGTTTTAGGGCGTTTATCA
>SMVA01396879.1_pt1 | contig 17804 bp, 12 predicted proteins | sample 2456451 | NCBI WGS metagenome assembly SMVA01 (sample SAMN11095933, study PRJNA526329) | marine sediment metagenome | biome: Marine sediment; feature: Surficial sediment; material: Deep marine sediment; isolation source: Hadal surficial sediment | place: Pacific Ocean | collected 2014-05 | depth...
AGTGGACTGTGGAACGCCTAATTCGTTTTGTGCCATAATAAAAATGTCATTCCACAATCTTGCTTCTAAGTGGTTTTCTAATTTGGGCAGATAAAAATAAGAACCGCTGCCATTTTCGATAAGCGTTTTTGCGTTATGGAAAAAATATAAACCGAAATCGAAAATACTGCCCGATATTGGTTCACCATCAATTAGAACATTTTTTTCAATTAAATGCCAACCGCGTGGGCGAACCATTAGTACAGCAGGTTTTTCATTTAAAGAGTAATGCTTGCCATTAGGATTAGTAAACGAGATTGAGCGGTTAACAGCATCACGCAAATTTATCTGTCCCTGTATTATGTTATTCCAGGTTGGAGTGTTAGAATCTTCAAAATCTGCCATAAAAACTTTTGCAGCTGAGTTAAGCGCATTTATTATCATTTTACGTTCAACTGGTCCGGTTATCTCAACGCGGCGGTCTTGCAATTCGTCGGGAATTGGTGCAATTGTCCATTCACTATCACGGATATTTTCTGTTTCAAGTAAAAAATTAAGCTTTTTCCCTTCATCAATTTCAAACTGTAGTTCTTTTCTTTTTTGAAGAAGCTCTTTTCTTAGCTTATTGAAAGTGAGATGCAAATTAGCAATAAAATTAAGTGCCTGCGGAGTTAATATTTCTGCGAAATCAGGTGATATTTCCTGTAATATTTCAACCCCTTTTGGCAGATGAATGTCTTTCATAAAAATTTAACTGCTTTTATTATGATAAATTGATTATTACTCTCTTTAAGAAAGATATGCCAAGAATAATGCCGGAAAATACTAGTTTCATGTAACAGTCACCCCTGCCTCAGCAGCATTAAAGGTTAAAGGATTGAGTTAATATTAATTTTCATCTCCTCAAATTAAAATTATTGCTTTAATTTAAGCGTTAGGTATACAGTTCAATAAAAAACAAGTATGAGTGTAATCCTCTGCAATTAGTGCCTCCATAGCCGGAAGTGAATATAAGGATACTATTGTATCACGTCAGGTATTAATTTATCTATATACATTTCCGTCTTTTTTCAAAACTTACTTTACCACTTCTGTTTTCTTTTATCTTATTTGGTTTATAATTACTTATCTGTTTTGGATTGCTGTTTTTGGGGGATGTTCAGCTTGCTGCTTACTTTGATTTCCCTTCGTTTCGTTAGTATATTTGTAAGTTTTTTAGAAAATACTAAGGATACTCTTCACGGATGCAATTTTACAGATATAATTTCTGGCTATTAATAATATTTCTCTCAATTTTTTTTAGCGGATTTGCATCATCACAGGTAATTTTTAGAGAGCTTCCCAATTATCAACCTAACTTAAGTGATCATTCCTTTTTTGATATTACGCAAACACGAAATATTATTTTACTAAATGGTAAATGGAAAATTTATAACGCTGATGACGAAGATAAGAACAAGGTGACCATTAATGTGCCATCAATTTTTAAGGGAAACGGCGAGCTTATATTTGAGAAAGAATTTAGATTAAGCGATGATGATATTAGATCGAGTACGTTTAACTTAGTATTTCTAGGGTTAAACTATCGTGCTGATATTTCCATTAATAACTTTATTATTTACAGGCATCCCGGCGGCGAATTTCCGTTTACTATTGAGCTTTCAAGGGATATTTTAAGAAGTGATTCGGTTAATATCCTTTTAGTGAATTTATATTACCAATTGGATTCTAAAAATACCTTTCCTCTTAAGCAAAGATTTCTGTTTCCAAAAAATTTCGGTGGAATAATTCACGATGTTTATATACACAAATCTCCGTTGATACATATTTCTGATTTAGACATTAGTAGTAAGATTAATTTTGGAAAAAAAGTAGTATCGTTAAATTTTAAATCTATAGTAAAAAATAATGAAATCCTGGTTAGTAATATATTGCCTGATGATGTACCTGAGCTTACATTGAAATCCTTTATTGTATCTCCGGATACAGGCATTACATTCGAAACAAAAAAGTATTCATTCGAATTGGGTAGAAATAAAGACCTAGAGATCAATCAAAGTATCACTATAAAAAAACCAAGATTATGGTCACGTGAAGAACCTAAGTCGTACGAAGTACGTCTTGAATTGTGGCGCGGAGATTTACTGATTGATATTATTAGTAGAACAATTGCATTATTCAAATTTGAGGTTTCAGATAATGCGCTGATATTCAATGGAAAAGATTTTAAATTAAATGGAGTTACATACATACCGGGGTATCAATCTTATGGAAACCTGGTAAATTATGAGCAGTATGAAGATGATATAAAATTAATTAGAGCTGCCGGATTTAATGCAGTTAGGATTGCTAAATCAGTGCCGCATCCCTATATATTACATCTGTGTGAAAAATACGGATTGCTTGTATTTATTGAATTACCTGTCGGAATGATACCTGAAAAGATAAGTCAGGATAAAAACTTTGTTGTTAGATACAGGTATTTTCTCTCAAGCTATTTTCATGCATATAAAAAATATTCTGCAGTTGTTGCCGTTGGTTTAGGCACTTCGTTTTTAACTTCCATTGATTCACATCGATCACTTCTAATAAATTTGGGTGGATTAGTTAAGGATAATACAGATTGGATTACTTATGCTTCATTTGGAAATCTAAATATAGAGGCACTTGAGAATATAGATATGTATGGATTAGAAATGTTTAATGAATTACCTGAAGATAGATCGGATGAATTAATATACTTGCAAAACGAATTGGGTAATGGCAGGGTGTTCATTTCCGAAGCAACCTATACTGTAAATAGAGGACATACCGACGGTTATGTTAATAAATATTCGTATGAAGCTCAGGCAAAGTATTTTTCGGATATAATAGATTACTCGCACAATAATCCATTATACGGTTATTTTATTAACAGCATCATGGATATAAGAGGAGATTATTCGTCGCTATTATCCGGTTACAACAGTGAAAATATTTATAACATTGGTCTTGTTAGTGAAAACAGGAAAAAAAATCATCTGAGCTATAACGTTGTATCATCAAAACTGAACAATACAGAGAAAGTAACAATTCCTATCGGCAGCATAAAGGATGATGCGCCCATGGTATTTATACTTTTTGGTTTGGCGCTGGCTTTGCTAATGGGTGTACTTGTTAATTCCGGCAGAAAATTCAGGGAAGACGCATCCAGAGCACTTCTCAGACCGTATAATTTTTATGCTGATGTCAGGGATCAAAGAATAATGTCTGCATATCACACAACGTTTCTGGCTATTATCATTATAATAGTAAACGCCTTAATCATTGGCAACTTACTTTTTTATTTTAAAACGAATATAGTTTTTGAAAAAATATTACTATCTTTTGGGTCTCCGCCGCTTCTTGAAGTGGTAAACTATCTTTCATGGTATCCATTTAAAGCCATCGAATGGATATCGATCATTGGGTTACTTATTCTTCTTCTTGTTTCGCTTCTCATCAGGGTGGCTTCATTATTTATAAGGACACGTGTTTATTTTTCAAGTATTTATTTCACGGTAATTTGGGCGTTACTGCCCATGGTGTTTTTGATCCCTCTTGGGATTGTGCTTTATAGAATATTGGCGGCGGATATTTTAAACGTTTATATTTATATTACTTTGATTGGTTTTGGTGTATGGATATTATATCGACTGCTAAAAGGAGTTTATGTTATCTTTGATGCAAGCCCCGGGAGCGTATATTTCTATAGCATCATTTTTCTTTTACTTTTGAGTGGAAGTATTTTAATTTATTTTGAAGTTAACAACTCCGCAATTCAATATATTCTATTCATATTTAAACAATATGGTATTTTAATTTAAGGTATTATTTGTATTTATCTTCAGTAGAAATATTTGGTTTTAAGTCCTTTGCTCAAAGGACACATATAAAATTTAACAAAGGCATAACCGCAATTGTAGGACCAAATGGTTGTGGTAAAACAAATATCGTAGATGCAATAAGGTGGTGCCTCGGTGAGCAAAAGAGTGGAATACTACGCAGTGATAAAATGGAAAATGTAATTTTCAACGGCACTGCAACAAAAAAACCAATGGGAATGGCTGAGGTATCACTAAATATTCAAAACATAAGCGGAAAACTACCAACTGAATTTTCTGATATTACAATTACCCGCCGCATTTTCAGATCAGGTGAAAGCGAATATCTTCTGAATAAAAATATCTGCCGGTTAAAAGATATTACCAACCTTTTTATGGATACTGGGATCGGGGCAAATGCGTATTCGGTTATTGAACTTAAGATGGTTGAAACTATTTTAAGTAATAAAGCCGATGAGCGAAGAACGATGTTTGAAGAAGCTGCAGGTGTAAATAAATATAAACACAAAAGAAGACTTGCACTTAAAAAACTAGAGGAAGTAAATAGTGATTTAACAAGAGTTAATGATATTGTTTCGGAAGTTTCCAGGAAAGTAAATTCATTGGAAAGGCAGGCAAGGAAGGCAGATAAATATAATGAAATATCAACAACATTAAGAGAAATTGAACTGGATTTTACAGAAAGGGAACTGGCGTATTTTTCACAACAAATGAGTGATTTGAAAGCCGGAAAGGAAATAAATATTAAAATAAAAATAGAATCAGATAGTGAAATAGTAAAAATATCAGACCAGCTGCATGAGTTAAAGCAATCTCTGGTGGATCTTGAAAAAACTTTGAATGATAAGCGACAGGAAATTTCTGTTCGCACAGAGAAAATATATAATATGCAAAATATTATTTCTGTTGCTGAAGAACGAAATAATTCTATTATAATAAATGTTGATAAGTATAAACAAGAATTAGAGGATTCAATAACTCATCTTGATCATACCGTGGCAGTGCTAAATGAAAGTAAGCAGAAATTGGATAATGTTACAATAGAAATAGAAAACAATAATATTAAGACAAATGAGATTACATCTAAATTAAAGGAACTCAAAATTCAATTAGAAGAAAAACGGAGATATTTGAAATTTAAATCTGATGGAATGAATGAAAAACTAAAGGAGATTACAAATAAAGAAAACGAATTAGACAACAAGCAAAAAACACTTGAAGAACGAAACATTAGAATAACAAAGCTAAATGAAAAGATTTTAAACCTAACAAATATTGTTGCAAAATCAGTTGGATATATTGAAGAATTAAATGTTGAAAAAGAAACTGCCATAGGTAATCTTAATGAAGCTGAAGAATATTATATACAGAAACAAGATGAAAAAGAAAAGCTTGTATCCAAACTTGATAAAATAAAAGCAGAAGAGCTTAAACTAAAAGGTATCATTAACGGGATTAAGGATAAAATAATTTTTCTCATGAATCTTGTTGAAAACCTTGAGGGATTTTCTAAGGGTACGAAAACCCTAATGGAAAACTCTGATTGGTCTACAAACGATACAGCATTATTAGCAAATGTAGGCCAGTCTACTTCAAAATTCCGATCTGCATTTGATGCAGCATTGAAAAATAATTTGAATAGTATATTAATTGAATCATTGAATGATTTGAAAAGTGGAATTGAATATTTAAGAAATAACGAAATTGGAAAAGCCTCTTTTTACCTGCTTAGAAATAATTCATCTGAAAAAATTGGATTGATTAGTAAACTCTATGCCTGGAAGAGAAAAAGAATTGCGAAAAAATTGCTTTCTGAAAACGGTGTCTTAGGGTTTGCCTCAGAATATGTAGAAGCTGACTCAAAGTGGCAGCCATATTTCAGTAAATTATTAAATAATGTTACAATTGTTGATAACATTGATACAGCATTACAGCTATCCGAAAAATATTATGATTTTAAGTTTGCAACTTTAGATGGTGATTACCTGGATAATGTTGGTGTTGTTGAAGGCGGGTCTGCATCGAGAAGTGATGAATCAATATTCGGCAGAAAGCAATTGTTAGATGAACTTGTAAAAGAAATTCCTTTAAAAGAAGCAGAACTTAAAGAGCTTGAAAGAAATATTGAAGAAGTTGAAATAAAAATTAAAAATGTTGATTTGAAAGAACTTTCTTCCAAAAGCAGGATGCTGGTAAATGATCTTGCAACCATAGAAAAACAAATTGCCCAATTTGAGTTTGAGAAGAAAAAAGCATACGATGAAATAGAAATCACTCACCAGGAAATTAAGGATATTGCTTCTGAAGCAAATGAAGTTGATAATCAAAGAATTATTATATCAGAAGAACTTGAAATACTTTTAATAGAAAAACAAACCGCCGATAGTGAATTAACCGAATTGGAAAATAAATTTAATGAATTTGAACAAAACTATAATTCACAAGTTGAGCATATTAATAATGAAAAACTTCAGCTAGAAAGATTACAAGGTGAGAAACGAAATCTTTTCAGTAATATTGAGCAAGCTGATAAATCTATTGAAAGGATAAAAAACACGATTGAAAAACGATATGCGGATATAAAAACATCTGATGAAGAAATGTTAAGCATCCGCAGTGACATTGAACAGAAAAAATTAGAACTGGCAGATTATGTGAAAGTAAAAGAGACTATTCAAGTTGAAGAAAGCGAAATAAAAGAAAAACATAATAGTTTAAGATTGCAGATAGATGAACTTGAATTAGAACAGAGCAAAATTAGAAACAAGCGCGATCTTATTACAGAAGAACTTCATGAATCTGAAATGAAACTAAGTGAACTTAGACTAAAATCCGATAATATTGTTGAGCATATTCAGGGAACTTATTCATTAACTCTTGAGCATAAACAATTTGATGATCTTGATAATTATAATTTTGAAGAAAGAAGCAATGAGATCCATGAATTAAAAGAAAAGGTGAAAAATCTCGGTCCAATTAATCTTCTTGCATATTCAGAATATGAAGAAGTAAAACAAAGGCTCGATTTCCTCTCGGGGCAAAGAGACGATTTACTGCAATCTGAAAAAGACATTTTTAACACAATTGAAGAAATCAACAATACTGCCCAAGAAAAATTTTTAGATACATTTGAGAAAATACGAGGTCATTTTATAAATATATTTCGCGGGTTATTTAGTCCCGGTGATGAAGCTGATCTTCGGCTCGAAAAAAGTTCAGATCCTTTAGAAGGAATAATAGAGATCATCGCAAAACCTAAAGGGAAACGTCCAACTTCAATAGACCTTCTGTCTGGTGGAGAAAAAACTCTTACTGCTATTGCATTACTGTTTGCTATTTATCTTGTTAAGCCAAGTCCGTTTTGTATCTTGGATGAGATCGATGCACCACTTGATGATGCAAATATTGACAGATTCTCAAAAATAATTAATGACTTCAGCGCCAACACACAATTTATCATAGTTACTCATAATAAGCGAACAATGGAAGCTGCCCGCACAATGTATGGTGTTACAATGCAGGAAGAGGGTATTTCCAAACTTGTAAGCGTTGTGTTCAACGAGGATTTTGATTTTGCGCCTCAAGTTTAATTTGATTCTTTAGATTGGTGACCTATTGAACCAAACACGCCTTTAGAGTGAAAGATTAAGTTGATAATAAAAAAATGGTAATTCTTGAGAAGTGAGGGAAAGAGTTTTTAAAATATTTATGGATTTCGATGGCACAATTTCACAACAGGATGTTGGTGAAGCAATATTCAGAACATTTGCAGAAGAAGAGAAAGTAAATAAAATAATTGATGATCTGTTAAATGATAGAATCTCATCTCGGGATTGCTGGATTAAACTCTGTGATGTAGTAGCGGAAATTAATAAAACTGAGCTGGACAAGTTTATAGATAAATTTCCACTGGATGAGACTTTTATGAGCTTCATAAATTATTGTGCTGATGAACAAGATGATATTTATGTATTGAGTGACGGATTTGATTATTATATAAACAGGATTTTTGAGAAAAATGGAATTGAAGGATTAACGGTTTACTCTAATCATCTTGAGATTGTGGATGGGAAAATGATACCAAGTTTTCCTTACTATGATGATTCCAGTTTTAGTTCTGCTAATTGTAAAAGAAATCATATAATTCATCATTCATCGGATACTGATTTTACTGTCTTTATCGGCGATGGAAATTCTGATAAAAACTCAGTTGAATACTGTGATTTTATTTTTGCTAAAAGTGATTTGCTGCGATATTGCGAAATGGAAAGGATAACATTTTATCCGTTTAATAATTTTAATGATGTGATTAAAAAATTAAAGGAACTAAAATCGAGAAAAAATTTGAAAAAGCGGAACGGAGCCCAGTTAAAACGCAATCAAGCTTATATGAATGAATGATTATAGAAGAATGGAGAATTAAGAACAAAGTGACGATGTCAAAAATGTTTTTTAAATTTAGAAGTTATACCCCAATACCATTTTTAATAATAATGGTAATATTCGCTAATCCAAATGTTATTTCGTTAATAGTTGGTTTTACTATTGCTTTGCTGGGTGAGTCAATAAGGTTCCTTGGTGTTAGCTGGGCAGGAAGCGAAACCAGAACCACAGCCGCAACAGGTGGAACATATTTAATTATAAGCGGCCCATTTGGTTATGTTAGAAATCCGCTCTATTGGGGAAACATTCTTCTGTATTTTGGAATAGGGATTATGTCATGGGCTTTAGTTCCGTATTTGCAAATTACGGCATTAATATTTTTTGCAGTACAGTATTATTTTATAGTATATGAAGAGGAAAAATATTTAAAGCGGGTGTTTGGTGCTGAGTATGATGATTATTGTAAACATGTTTCAAGTTTTTTCCCACGTCTTACTATGTATAAAAATGACAAAGTAAAACAACCTCCTTATAATCCAAAAGCAGGATTGAAATCTGAAAAAAGAACACTGCAGGCTTTTTTTGGTATTTCGATTGTCATTGTTATAATATGGATAATTAAGAATTTATGATATCATCAATTGAGAATAATCAAAACCATAATCTTATGATTATTGCAGGAGAAATATCAGGTGATTTAATTGGTGCTTCATTAATTAAAGAACTGAAGAAATTGGACCCGAAGATCGAAACGTATGGTATCGGCGGAAATAAAATGCAGACTGAGGGCATGAATATTTTATATCATATCAATCAAATGGCTTTCCTTGGTTTTTCTGAGATAGTGAGGCATCTGCCATTTATAAAAAAGGTACAATCAGAATTATTGACCATAGTGAAAAAAAAGAAAATTAATAACGTTGTATTAATAGATTATCCTGGTTTTAATCTCAACATTGCAAAGAAAATTAAAAAGAGCGGTATCAAGATAATTTATTACGTTTCGCCGCAGCTTTGGGCGTGGGGTTCAGGAAGAATAAAAAAGATAAAAAATCGAATTGATAAAATGCTTGTCGTATTTCCGTTTGAGCAGAAATTGTATAACAAAAATAATATTGATGTAGAACTTGTTGGTCATCCATTAGTTGAAAGAATAAATAATTATAAATTTTTAAGTCGTAAAGAGTTATTCCATAAATTACAACTGGATGAATCAAAGGATATACTGCTGCTTATGCCGGGAAGCAGAAGACAAGAGGTAGAAAAAATTTATCCGCAGATAGTAAATGCTGCCAGGAAATTAGGTGAAGAGTTTAATTTGCAAATAGTAACCGCCGGCTCTGTAAATATTGATATAGAACTTTTTAATCAATTAAGTGGCACATCAGATATTAAAGTTGTTAAGGGATATACATATGACCTAATAAAACATGCAGAATTCGGGATCATAAAATCAGGAACATCAACTTTGGAAGCAGCCTATTTTGCACTTCCAATGATTATCGTGTACAAAACAAGCACGCTAACTTATCTTATTGGTAAACAATTAATTAAGGTAAATAAAATTGGAATGCCCAATATTTTACTTGATGATGATGTTGTTCCTGAATTAATTCAGAGTGATGTTTCTGAGGAGAAAATATATAAAGCAGGCAGACAAATATTAAGTGATCAAAATAGATATTCATCGATAAAACTAAGATTAAGTGAAGTAAAAAATAAACTAGGAAATGCAGACGCCTCTGCTCGTGCCGCAAAACATATATATGAATTAATGAATGAAGCTTAGAAAAGTAAGACAGGAAACATTAAGATTTACAGGGCACCTTTTTCTAACGAATATCGTAACAGCGCTTTGCAAAAGTTTAAACATAATTAAATTTAATGAGGACAGTGTTAAAGAATTAGATAAAAAAAATAAAAACTACATTCTGGTGTTTTGGCATGGAACAATGCTTTTACCATGGTATATACATGGAAATCCGGGATTTGCTGCACTGATAAGTAAAAGCAAAGATGGTAATCTATTAGCAAAAATTCTTAAAAGCTGGAAATACGAAGTTGTCCGCGGATCTAGTAGTTCAGGTGGTGATGTTGCCCTGGGACTTATGGTTGATTATGCCAGGAATGATTATTCAGTTACAATAACTCCGGATGGGCCAAGAGGACCGTATCATAAATTCAAAGCCGGTGCCGTTGTAACAGCAAAAAAGAGTGAAATTCCATTAGTTCTTGCAGGAGTTGGGTACAAGAAAAAAAAAATACTTGGTAACTGGGATAAATTTGAAGTTCCTTTTTTTTTTAGCAAGGCAAAAATTGTTTATTCTGAACCTGTTTATGTTGATTCGAATCTAAGTTATGATGAAACCTCGGAAATGATAATTGATTGTGAGAATAAACTGAATGAGTTGCAAAACCAGGCACAGGTTTTTTAGGGCAGTGTGCGATGAGGTTATTAAAGCTTATACTGTTTCCTTTAGTTCCGGTTTACTTTTTAGTAATTAAGTTACGGAACTTGTTCTTTGATAAAAACATTTTTAAAAGTAAAAGAGTTAATGCAAAAGTAATTTCAGTGGGAAATATATCTGTTGGCGGCGCCGGAAAAACACCAATGGTAATTTTCCTGGTTAAATTGTTAAAAAGCAGAAACAAAAAAGTTGGAGTTCTTAGCAGAGGTTATCGCAGGAAAAGCAGTGGTTTTAGACTCGTATCGGATGGAGAAAAAATTCTTACCACAGTACAGGAAAGCGGAGATGAAATTTACCAAACTGTTTTGGAATGTAATGTTCCTGCAGCGGTTTGTGAAGACAGGGTATATGGAGCCGTTAAACTTATTGAAGAAACGGGAGTAGATACAATTGTTTTAGATGATGCATTTCAGCATCGCTGGATAAAAAGAGATGTGGATATTACTATTATTGATCAGAGGTTTTTAATGGCAGATAATTTTTTTATTCATAACTTATTGCCAACAGGAAAATTAAGGGAACCTTTTACAAGTTTGCAAAGAGCTGATATAATTATAATCAATAGAAAATTTTCTGAAAAAATAAATATCCCGGCTAACAAAAAAAAATATTTTGAAGGCAAAAAAATCTATACAGCCAGCTATAAAGCAATTAGCTTTGTTGATGTTGTTAAAAAAGATGTGTACGTGCTGGAAGAATTTGAAGGGCAAAGAAGTCTGGTGGTTTCTGGAATTGCCAACCCGTTTTCATTTTTGAATGCACTGGCACAAACGAATGTGGATACCTCAAACAAATTAATTTTCGAAGACCATAAAAGTTACACTTTTAAAGAAGTACAACTTATCAGGAAAGAATTCTATGCAACTAATTCGCATTCTGTTGTTACAACTGAAAAAGACGCAGTTAAACTGATGACCTTCTCAAAAGAATTGGATGATATGGATATTTTTTATTTAAAGATTGAACTGGAAATGGATGAAGAAGAATCATTCACAAATTTTTTATTATTTAATAATTAAAGCAAACGATAGACAGTTTATTCTATCTATGGAGGAAAAATAAATGTCGAAAAAAAGAAAGTACGTTTATTTCTTCGGTGGTAAGAAAGCCGAGGGTAAAAGTGGAATGAAGGCACTCCTTGGTGGTAAGGGTGCTAATCTGGCTGAGATGATTAATATTGGATTGCCCGTACCCGCTGGGTTTACAATTACAACAGATGTTTGTACTTACTATTATAATCACAAAAGGAAATATCCGAAAGAATTAAATGAACAAATACTTTTAGCACTTAAAAAAGTTGAAAGGAAAATGGGGGCTAAATTTGGGGATGCTAAAAATCCTCTTTTACTCTCCATACGTAGTGGGTCGCGTGCATCAATGCCTGGTATGATGGACACAATTCTTAATCTAGGATTAAATGATACAACCGTCCAGGCGTTAATTGATAAAACAAACAACCCGCGTTTTGCGTATGATTCATACAGAAGATTTGTGCAGATGTATGGTGATGTAGTATTAGATTTAAAACCGGAAGACAAACACGGCGAGGATCCTTTTGAAGTAATACTTGAAAAGAAAAAGAAAAAACATGGTTTTACGCTTGATACTGAATTTACAGCAGGTCATTTAAAAGAATTGGTCGAAGAATTCAAAACAGAAATTAAGGTAAAAACCGGAAACGATTTCCCCGATGATCCGATTGAACAATTGTGGGGGGCTATTGGCGCAGTTTTCGGTTCTTGGATGAATGAACGTGCAATTGTTTACAGAAGGTTAAATGATATTCCTGCAGAGTGGGGAACGGCTGTAAACATTCAATCTATGGTCTTTGGCAATATGGGCGAAGATTCAGGAACGGGTGTTGCATTTACACGCGACCCGGCATCAGGTGAAAATATTTTTTACGGCGAATATCTTTTTAATGCTCAGGGTGAAGACGTTGTAGCAGGAACCCGCACACCACATCCCATCTCAGAATTAGAAAAAGATGATCCTGTAATTTACAAAGAACTAATTGGTTACCGAAAAACTCTTGAAAAACATTACAGAGAGATGTTGGATGTTGAGTTCACTATTCAGCAAGGCAAACTTTGGATGCTGCAGTGCCGTGTTGGTAAAAGAACCGGTTTTGCTGCTATTAAAATGGCAGTTGATATGGTTAAAGAAAAACTTATTTCAAAAGAAGAAGCTTTGCTAAGAATTGAACCTAATCAGTTAAATCAGCTGCTCCGACCAATTTTTGACGGAGATGAGAAACGTAAAGCAATTGCCGAAGGAAAATTATTGGCAAAGGGATTAAATGCAGGCCCGGGTGCAGCTTCGGGTAAGATCGCCTTGAATGCACAAGATGCTGAATTAATGGCTGCGAAAGGTGAAAAAGTAATTCTTGTTAGAATTGAAACTTCACCTGATGATATTAAGGGAATGGATGCTTCCGAAGGAATACTTACGGCACGCGGTGGAATGACTTCGCATGCTGCTTTAGTGGCAAGACAGATGGGTAAGGTTTGTGTTGCAGGTTGCGGATCGTTAAAGATCAATTATAAAAACAAAACTGTTGCAGTTGAAGGCAGTGATATGGTTGTAAAAGAAGGAGACTACATCTCTTTAGATGGAACAACCGGCGAAGTAATTCAGGGTAAACTTGAAACAAAACCATCTGAAGTTATTCAGGTATTAATTTCAAAAACACTTAAACCATCACAATCAGATGTTTATCAAACATATGCAAGTCTGATGAAGTGGGCAGATAATATCCGTAGAATGAACGTTCGAACAAATGCAGATCAACCCGACCAATCAGCTAACGCTATTGCCTTTGGTGCTGAAGGTATTGGATTATGCAGAACCGAGCATATGTTCTTCGGTGGTGATAGAATTACAGCCGTTCGTAAGATGATCGTATCAGATTCAGTTGAGGAAAGAAAAACAGCATTGGACGAACTTCTCCCGTTACAACGATCTGACTTTGAAGGAATTTTTGAGGTGATGAACGGCAGACCAGTTACTATCAGAACTTTGGATCCACCGTTGCATGAATTCCTTCCGCACGGTGCAAAAGAAATATCAGCTCTTGCTTCGGAGCTAAAAATTTCTGAGAAAAAACTGAAAGAGAAAATTGAAAGTCTGCATGAATTCAACCCAATGCTGGGATTTAGGGGTTGTCGTCTTGGTGTTGCTTTCCCTGAAATAACTGAAATGCAGGCAAGAGCAATAATTGAAGCCGCAATAAATGTTGCGAAGAAAGGCATTAAAGTTAAACCTGAAATTATGATCCCGCTGGTAAGTCATGTTAATGAATTTAAACTTCAGGAAGAGATTGTAAGAAAGGTAGCTAAAGAAGTTATGAAGGAAAAAGGTAAGAAGATCAAATACCTTGTCGGAACAATGATTGAATTACCAAGAGCTTGCATAACGGCAGATGAGATTGCCGAACATGCAGAATTCTTTAGTTTCGGGACAAACGATCTTACTCAAACAACATTTGGTCTTTCGAGAGATGATGCGGGGAAATTCCTTCCGCTATATGTTGAAAGAGAAATAATCCCTTCAGATCCTTTTGAAACTTTAGATCAAACTGGAGTAGGTGAGCTAGTTAAGATGGGAACGAAAAAGGGTCGCTCAATCCGCAAGAATCTTAAAGTTGGTATTTGTGGTGAACACGGAGGCGATCCCTCGTCGGTTGAGTTTTGCCATCGCATCGGATTAGATTATGTTAGCTGCTCACCATTCCGGGTTCCGATTGCTCGGTTAGCTGCTGCCAGAGCTGTTGTTAATGAAAATTCTAAAATAAGGAAGGGTAAATTAAATTATAAAAAGAAAAAATCCTCAAAAAGAAAATAAATTATGTTACAAAGCTGTCTCATAAATAATGAAATACAAATCGAACTATCGAGTCAGTCTTGTTTATTAAATTAATTAATAAAGGTATATAAAATGAAATTATCAGATTTCAAGTATAATTTGCCAAAAAGTGCAATTGCAAAATATCCTGCTACACCAAGAGATAAAGCAAAATTGTTAGTGCTAAATAGGGAAACTCGTGAAATCGAAAATCACAAATTCAGTGATGTTTCCGACTATATGAGAAAGGGTGATGTTATGGTGGTTAATGAGACAAGGGTATTTCAGGCAAGATTGTTTGGTATGAAGGAAAAAACAAATGCCAAGATAGAAGTTTTTCTCTTGCGTGAATTAAATGAAGAAGAATGTATTTGGGATGTGATTGTTGATCCGGCCAGGAAAGTGCGGATTGGAAACAAAATATACTTTAACGATAAACTATGGTGCGAAGTAATAGACAACACCACATCGCGTGGGAGAACCGTTAGGTTTAATCAACCAGGTAATATATTTAAAGCTGTGGATAAAATAGGCGTTACCCCTCTTCCTCCATACATCAAGAGAAACCCTGAACCGGCAGATAGAGAAAATTATCAAACATTATTTGCAAGAGTTGATGGAGCAGTTGCTGCACCAACTGCAGGTCTGCACTTTTCGAATCGTCTAATTGCTAAAATAAAAAATAAAGGTGTAAGCATTGTCCCTATAATTCTTCATATTGGTCTTGGTACATTCAGACCCGTTGAGGTTGAAGATCTGACCAAACATAGAATGGATTCTGAATATTTTGAGGTTACACAAAAAACAACAGATAAGGTTAATAAAGCACTGATAGCAAATAAAAATATTTTTGTTGTTGGTACAAGCACCTGCCGCGCTCTTGAAACAAGTACTACCGCTGATGGCTTTTTAAAAGCAAATAGTGGATGGAAGGACAAGTTCATTTATCCACCTTATGATTTTAAGATAACAAAAAAACTAATTACAAATTTTCATGCACCCGAATCAACATTATTAATGCTGGTATCTGCATTGGCGGATTCAGACTTTATATTTAAAGCTTACAAGAAGGCGTTAAAGGAGAAGTATCGCTTTTTGAGTTACGGCGATGCAATGCTTATAATATGAGACGAGTATGATTGCTGAGTAGCAACAAAAGGAAGGATTATAATTTTTAAATGAGAATTTGTATGGCTGTATGGTTGAATGGATGCATGAGAAATGATTGTTAAGGATTTATTAAATGGAATATCAGACTTATGACCGATAGAAACAGAAATATTAATAGTTGTTTGATGAATATGAACAGTCTCATTATTCATCAGAAAATAAATGAGACTTTTATTAAAAAACTTAATAATGGTTAATGGGATTAGATTAGCAATAAGTTCCTATCCGGCAGCTGTCGGATTGATTACATACAATCATACAGCCATACATTCATACATAACCACGGCTGAAACTGGAAATATAAACTGATGAAAACCATCGCTGTAATCCCCGCCGGAGGTAAAGGCGTTAGGAGTGGCATTGCCACGCCTAAACAATATCTGAAATTTCATAATAAAGAACTTATCGCTCACACTCTTGATGTCTTTCAGCACAACAAACTAATTGATGAAATAATTATTTCCGCTGAACCCTCATATTTCGATCTGCTTAAAACCCTTAAGACAAAATTTCATTTCTCTAAAATTTCAAACATTGTTGAAGGTGGAAATACAAGACAGAATTCTGTTTACAATGCTTTAAAATCAATGGAGACTGTTTCTGAAAATGTTTTAGTTGTTGTACACGATGCTGTAAGACCACTCCTTCCTCAAAACGTATTAACTAATGCGATTGAAACAGCAATACAAAAAGGTAATGCCCTGGTTTGCATTAAAGCAAAAGATACACTTGTAAAAGGGAACCAGGTTGTTGAAACTTATTTAGATAGGGATGAAGTTTATTATGTGCAAACACCGCAGATCTTTCTTTATTCTGTTTTGATGAAAGCCATGGAAAACGCTTATGAAAATAATTATATGGGAACAGACGAATCAATGTTAGTAAGGCAAATAGGCGAAAAGGTGAATATTGTTGAGGGGTCTGTTTATAATTTTAAGATTACAACTGCTGAAGATATTGAGATGTTTGAGACACTTTCACTCGTTTATTCTAGGCAAAAATAGATTAAACCCTTAGTGTAACTTATTTTGAATTGCAGCAAAATATTTTTTACAGTATAGGGTAATCCGTAATTGTTAGTTTATTATCACCATAACAATTCTCTGATTTTTTAAAGTCTGATCTTGCTCCTTTTATGTCTCCAATGCAAACCTTTAATGTTGCTCTATTGAAATAGGATATTGCATCTTTAGGATTTGACTTGATTGCCCTCGTAAAGTATTCAATTGCTTCTTCGTTTTGTCCACGTTCTGATTTTTCTATTCCCGCAACATTGTAAAAAATTTGAGAATATCTATTTAGTTGAGATTGCTGCTTTTGTTCATTAATGATTTTGTTTTTGAGCAAAGTGCTTAGCTCCTTTTATGATGAATAACTCTAAGATTTTTGATAACAATCATTTTGATCTTGAATGTTTACAATTAAACAAACATTATACCTCTACCGGAAATAGTATTTTTAGTCAATATTCACATTATGCAAAATGATTTGTGAATTGCCACGACTTTTTCCAAAGGAATCACTTCGTGATAAGTCGTGGCAAAGAAGACACAACCAAAACCGGGCTTTAGCCCATATTGTTTTTTGGGGGGACTAAAGTCCACAACCTTTAGGTCTTTTTAATCCACGCCCTGAAGGGCGTGGCAAGTCAAAAACAGATTTTGCGTAACATGAGTTAATATTGAGTGTTCGGTGAAAAATCAAATGACAAATTTGAAGGTAAGTGTCAAATAAGTCGCTAAAACCTATTTATGAGAGGCGCCTATTCTTTTTCGTATAGGGCAATAGCAATATTGAATGTAACTAATTAACACCCCTATCAGATTTAGCTGGTTTGAAATTCTTCAATATCTTTGCTCGCGAACATAAAAGTACAAATTAACCGGACATTAGTCTAAGATTAGTTTCTGTGAGCATGAATTTCTTCTTTAGTTAAAGAAAACTCCTCAGCGCGCAATAAAAATTTTGTGTATGGATATTCTGGTGAGGAAAATAATTTTATTGTATCTGCCATTTCAACTATCCTTCCGTTTCGCATAACAATTACTCTATCTGCAAAATTCTTTAGTATCTTCAAATCGTGGCTTATGCATATCAT
>SMVA01402839.1_pt1 | contig 17786 bp, 9 predicted proteins | sample 2456451 | NCBI WGS metagenome assembly SMVA01 (sample SAMN11095933, study PRJNA526329) | marine sediment metagenome | biome: Marine sediment; feature: Surficial sediment; material: Deep marine sediment; isolation source: Hadal surficial sediment | place: Pacific Ocean | collected 2014-05 | depth 0-1...
AGGCACTCGCGATCACCACGACGCCTTCGGGAAGCGCCGGCAGCTTCTCTTCCAGAAAGGCGCGAACTCCGACGTTTTCGATACTGATCGCATTCAGCATGCCGGCCGGCGTCTCGCCAATCCGAGGCGGCGGATTCCCGAAGCGCGGTTCGAGGGTGAGGCTCTTCGCCACGAAGCCACCGATCTTCTCGAGGTCGAGAAAAGGCGCAAACTCGGTCCCATAACCGAAGGTTCCGGAAGCGGTGAGCACGGGATTACGCAGCGCGATTCCCGCGAAGTCGACGCTTTCATCGACCCGCTCCCCGCCGCCGGCGCCCTCCACGTCCCGATTCGTCGCCTCCGGGCTCACGGCAGCCCCTCCCAATCGATCTCTCGCGCATCGAAGACCGGCCCCTCGCGACATACCAACGAGAAGCCGCCCTCGGCCCGCGGCGCCGCGCATCCAAGACACACCCCGAAACCGCAGGCCATCGGATTCTCGAGCGAGACCAGGCATCCAGCCGCATAGCGGGTCGCGAGATCCGCGCAGGCACGCATCATCGGAGTCGGTCCGACCGCGAAGACCGACGCCGCCGAGCCGTGTTCGGCCAGCCGAGCCTCGAGCGGTTCGGTCACGAGCCCCCGGATCCCTTCACTGCCGTCCTCGGTCGTAATCGCGAGTTCGACGTCGAGCGCTTCGAAGTCCCCGCGACCGGTCAGATCGTCGCGACCCCGCGCACCGAGCAACACGACGACGCGCCGGCCCGCTTGCGCGAGCGCGCGGGCGAGTTCGAAGAGCGACGCGATGCCCGTGCCGCCCCCGACGAGTAGCGCCGGCCCGCCTCCGGAACCGAAGTCCTCGAGCGGGAAGCCTTCGCCGAGCGGTCCCACGAGCGAGACCCTGTCACCGGGCCGGGCCTCGGACAGAAGCGTCGTGCCCCGTCCCACCACGCGATACAACAGCTCGAACTCGCGCTCGCCCGCCTGCCCGGACTCGATCGGTCCGAGTTCGCGGTAGACCGCCATCGGGCGCGGCAGGAGTGGATCTCGTCGTTCGATCGAGGCCGCGGCCCCCGGGCCGACCATCACGAACTGGCCTGGAATCGCGCCAGGCCAACCGGCGACCGCCAGGCGAATCTTGTAGCCGTTCCCCTCGGCGACGTTGGCGAGTACCCGGGCGTGGCCGCGGATCGGCAAAGCGTTCGACGGGACCGATCGGATCACCGCGTTCTTCGAGCCCAATCACCCCTCCGGTCTGCATGCGGCTCCACCGCCCGGGCGCCAGTCATTCGTACGCCTTCGTCAACAAGCGCGCATCGTCGCCGTCCGGGTAATAGCGTGAACGCCGTCCCACGACCACGAATCCAAGGCCCTCGCAGAGCCCGCGCAGCGCATCCCTCCGACGAGTCGTCGATCACCCGCTGCACTCGGGAACTCGGACTCTCGAACGCTGTGGCCAGCTGAGCCGGGCTCCACGGATGCACCATCGTGCCCCGGACGAGCGTCCCGATCGCTTCCAGAATCGAGGTGATTTACCCTCGTATTTGAGCAGCGCGAAACTTCTCGCCCGGACGCTCTCCGACTCGCGTCTCGCCACCGATCCCGTCGATTCCTAAAGCGAAATCCCCCATCAAGGACCACGTCTCGCGTGTCGATAGAGAGACCGGAAATCCTTCGAATCGAGTCGATGAGAGGAATCTTTGGCCACTGGTCTCGACGCGCAGTACAAGATCTTCGCAAGCAACCCCGACGATCGCAGGGCCTTCGAGGCCCTCGAGGAGCATTTCTTCCTCGAGGGTGACTGGGACCATCTGGTCGAACTCTATCGGGCTCGTATTGCTTCGCCCTCGGTCGAGGCCGAGGAAGCGCTGCGGGTCCCGCTCTTGTTTCGGCTGGGGCAGATTCTCGAGGAGCGTACGCTCGATCTCGAGGCCGCTACCGAGGTCTACTGGACCCTCGCCCGGATCGACCCCACGAATCGACCCGCCCTGCGGCAGCTGCGGGGGATTCACGAACGCCGCGAACAATGGGACATGGTCCTGCAGATCGCGGAGCTCGAGAGCGCGACGACCATGCCGCCCTACGAGCGCGCCGCCTTCGAATCCGACCTCGGTCTCACCTGGCAAAAACATCTCGGCGATTCGGACGAAGCGTGCGCGGCTTTCGAGCGCGCCCTCGAAGCCGACGCGGAGTTCCCCGCGGCGCTCGAGGGCCTGGCCCAGCTCCATCAGGAAGCGAGCCGGTGGACGGACGCGGCCGCGATTCTCGAACGTCTGACCGAGCGGCTGCGCGGTCCCGAGCGCGCACCGGCCTGGATCGCACTCGGCCGACTCTATGTGGGGCCCCTCGAAGACTCGGCGCGCGCCCGACGATGTTTCGCGGCGGCGCTGGAAGACGACCCCTTCCAGGCGCCCGCCGTCGAGTGGTCCCTGTTGCTGGCCACGGCTGAAGAAGACTGGCCGAGCGTCTCCGATCTACTCGAGAGCCGCTTCGACCTCGCGTCCGGGGCGCGCCATCGGGCGGCCATCGCCGTCGAGGCCAGCCAGATCCAGCTCAACCATCTCGGCTCCCCGGCCGCGGCGCGGGCCTGGGTCGACCGCGCACTCGATCTGGGTGCGGAAGAACCTTCGGTGTTGCTCGCCGCGAGCGATGTGGAGCGCACGGACGGCGATCGCGACGCCCTGCTCCTGATCCTCGACAAGCTGATCACACTGACCGGCATGAATGCGCCGCGCATGGCGCTCATCGAAGCCGCCGAGCTTCACGCCGATTTCGGACACCCCGACGCAGCCCTCGACGCAATCCGTCGCGCCGCCGACCGCTCGGGCCATGGCGACGAACGGATTCTCACGCTTCAGGCGCGGCTGCTTCGTGAAGGCGGCTCGAAGCGCGAACTCGCGGAGGTCCTCGAGACGCTGACCGAGCTGGATCCCGGCAACCAGACGCCCGGCCGAGCCGCGCAACTGCGCGAGTTGGCGGTACTCCAACAGGATGATCTCGGCGACGAGGCCTCTGCGTCCACGAATTGGCGACGTGCCTTCGAACTCGAACCCGGGGCGGGCCCGGCGCTCGAGGCGCTCGAACGGATCTACAGCAAGGCCGAGGACTGGGACGGGCTGCGCGCCGTGTTGGAAACCGCGATCGAAGCCGCCCGCGAGGGCGCTTCGGCCAACCTGTCCGCCCGGCTCGGTGCGCTCACCCTCGACCACTTCGATGATGCCGAACGCGCATATGCGCTCTTCGAGACCGCACTCTCGATCGACGACGCGTGCGCACCCGCGCTGGCCGGTCTCCGCAAACTCGCCGACGCAAGCGGCGACCCGGACCTCCTGCTCGACATCTGCGAGCGTGAGGCGAAAGGCTGCCACGATCTCGACCAGATGGGCGAACTCGCGCGAACCGTGATCCCCATCCTCGAAGAACGCTCGGAATTCGAGGCCGCACTTCGCTGGGCGACTCGCTGGAGCGAACTCGCTCCCGAGGCCCAGGAAGCCTTCGCCCTGCGCGCCAAATTCGAATCCCGCCTGGACCGGCCGGAGGCGGAAATCGAGTCCCACCGCGCACTCGCGCGGCTCCAGAGTGGGCGCGATCGAAGCGTCACCCTCGAACACCAAGCGACACTGCATCTGAAACTCGGAGAGGATCAGAACGCCGGGAAGACGCTCGAGCTCGCACTCGAATCGAACCCTGGATCACTCGAACTCCTTCAATCGTTATGCGACGTCTACCGTCGCGTCGACCACCCGCAGGATCTCGTCCGCACGCTCCGCCAACTCATCGACGTCCTGCCTCCCGATCAACAGGCGGATCCCCTCGAAGAACTCGCCGCGACGCTGCACGACCCACTCGGTGATCTCGATACCGCCATCGTCGTACGTTGGCGACTCGTCGACCTTCCGGACGGCCCAGCCGAGGCCTCCCGCAAGCTCCAGTCACTACTCGAAATGGCGGGACGTTATTCGGAGCTCGCGAATCTCTTCGATGCCGAGCGACAGCGAGTCGGCGACGAGTCCGCCGAGGCCTTCGATCTCGACATGCGGCGGGCAACTCTCCTGCTCGACTCCCTCGGCCACTGCGAGGAGGCCGCGGAGATCCTCAGCGCACTCCACGAGCGGCATCCGGAGAGCGAAGAGATTCTCCATCTGCTCGAGCGAGCGCTGCGCAGCGGAGACGACGAGGCGGGGCTCTGCAAACTCCTCGAGCAGCGTGCCGAATGGGAATCCGATACCGGACGCCGCGCAGCGCTTCAGCTCGAACGCGCAACGCTCATGGAAGAGTCATTGGGCGACACCAGCGGGGCCTGCGACCTGTATGAGAAGATCGTCGCGGACAACCCAGGCTCGGACGCGGCCGACACGTCGGAGCGGCGCCTCGAACTGCTGCTCGAGTCCACTTCGCAATGGGGCCGGCTGCGGGAACGGCTGAACGCGCGAGCGGAAGCGCTGCCCCCTGCCGAACAAGCAACCCTTCGCGAACAGCTGGCCACGCTCTGCCGCGATCGACTCCACGACATCGCCGGCTGCGCCGAGCAACTCGAAATCATCGCCCGGGTCACGACGGACCGCGTCCACGTCTGGCAGCAGCTCGAAGAGATCTACGCCCAGGACCTCGATCGACCGGCCGACTGGCTTCGGGTCGTCAAAGCCGAGCTCGCCTGCGATCCGTCCCCCCAGCGCGAATTCATGTTGCGCGTGGGTGCCGCCCGGCTGTGTCTCGACGACGACCGACGGCCGGAGGGTCGCGAAGCCGGCGAGGCCTACGAACACTACGAACGGGTCCTCGCGATCGATCCCGGACATGCCGAGGCCGCCGAAGTGCTCGCGATGCACTTTGCGGTTGAGGGGCGCCACGATGAGAGCGCGCGCATCCTCGAGGCGCGTCTGGGACGCGCCGAAGAAGACGGCGGCGAGGCGACGGACCTTCGACTCCGGCTGGCAGGCCTGTTCGCCGGACCTCTGGGCGACGACGATCGCGCCCGGCCGCTCTTTCAAAGCGCCCAGGAAAGCCTCGGCCCGGTGCCCCAGGTCTGCGATCCCCTGGCGGAACTCTACGAGCGCACCGAGGACCATGAAGCGCTCTGCAACCTCGCACGCGACGTGCTCGACGGCACGGACGCGGGGCCGGGCGAACTGGCTTGGCGGGTTCGCCTCGCCGACAGCGAATACGCGCTCGGTCACCTCGACGAGGCGGGCGTGGCCTACCGCGCCGCGCTCGTCGCCTCCCCGGACGATCGCGAGATCGAATCGGCCCTGATCGAAATCTACGAGCGTCTGGACGAGATCGATCCGCTCACGGAGCTGCTCGAAAAGCGCCTGCCCTACGCACGCGAGGACGAGACGTTCGACCTGCGCCTGCGACTCGCGCGCCTCCACGCCGAGGGACGAAACGAACCCGAGGAAGCACTCACGCACCTCGAGTGGATCCTCGATTCGCTTCCGCAACATCGCGACGCCCTCGAACGCGCCGTCGCGCTGGCTGGGCAGATCCACGACCACGATCGACTCCTATCGCTCTTCGATCGGGCCCTCGGCATGCCGCTTCCGGATATCGAGCGCGCCGAGATCCTGGAGCGGCGCGCCCGTCTCCTGGCAGACGAACTCGATCGGCCCGATCAGGCGGTGCTGAGCTTCCGGGAGTCGATTTCCTTCGACAAGGGTCGCGTGAGCGCACAGATCGCGCTGCGTACCCAGCTCGAGCGACTCGAACGATGGCCCGCGGTCCTCGACTGCCTCTTCCTCGAGGCCATGGCGTCGGATGGCACGCGGCGTTTCGAGCTCTTCGAAGAAGCGGCCGAAATCGCGTGGACGCGCGTCAGCCCCGATGCCTCGCTGCCCTGGCTCGCGCGCTTGCGAGAGGAGCGACCCGACGACCCCGAACTCTTCGCAAGGCTCGCCGAGGTCCATCGCCGAGCGGGTCGCTTCGAGGCCGCCCTCCGCGCCCTCGACGAAGAACTCGCACGTCGATCCGACGCTGCGGAGTGCTGTTCGCTCTTCCTTCAGCGCGCGCGTCTGCTCGAGCGCGAACTCCACGCGCCGGGACGTGCCATCGCCGCCTATCGAGATGCGCTCGAGCAGAGCGATGACCAATCGGAAATCCTGGCGGAACTCGATCGGCTCTACGCGCTGATGGGCCGATTGCCCGAACGCGCCGAGATTCTCGAAGCGCGCATCGAACTCCTTCCCGACGCCGAATGCTTCGAACTCCGCCGAACCCTGGCGGCGCTCTACTGTGTCGATCTCGCAAAGCCCGAGCGGGCGATCCCACACCTCACCGCCAATGTCGAAGCGAGCCGACGCAATCCGCAGGACGAGATCGCCGCCCTCGGTGCGCTCGACGCGGCGCTTCGCGCGAGTAGTCGCCACGACGCATGGGTCGGCGTGGCCGAGCGCGAGCTCGAACTGATCGAAATCGATCCGACGCTCGGCAAAACGACGCCCGCCGAGTTCAAGCTTTACCTGCACCAGGAACTCGCGCGAACCTACGACAATCTGCTGGGCGACAGTGACCGGGCTCTCGAACATCTGCGGGTGCTGTGTCGCGATGGCGACCAGCTGGCCACTGCGCTCGGCGAACAGCTACGCGCCCTGCTCCGGCGCAGCGGCCATCAGCCCGAACTCGCAGCGGAATTGACCGCCTATCTCGCGACCGGCGCCGGCAGCCCCGACGCCTGGCTCGAGCTCGCGCGACTGCGCGAAGAGGTCCTGCACGACCTGGTCGGAGCCCGCGAGGCCTATCTCGAGGCCGAAGCCGACCCGGAGCTCAGCCTTGATGCGTTCCGCGGCCAACGTCGTTGCAGCGAGCGTCTGCGAGACTGGCAAGGACTCGCGAACGCCCTCGAGTCGGAGTGCCGACTCGAGACCCGGCTCGAACGATCCGAGCGATCCGCGCTGGCCCGACGGCTCGGTGATGTGTATTGGCAGCGACTCTCCGCGGGGGAACCGGCGACTCGCAGTTATCAGCTCGCACTCGACCTCGACGAGAATGATCTCGAGGCCCTGCGCTCGCTCATCCTGGTAAAGGAGGCCTGTTCTGAATTCGTGGAGGCGATCGCGCTCTATCGCCGCGAACTCGAGATCCTGGCTGACGATCGCGAGGCTCGATCGCGACGACGTGAGGTCTGGCTGCGTCTCGCCCGCTTGTCGAGCGATGCGTGCGATCAGCCCGATCAGGCGATCGCGGCCTACCGCGCAGCCGCTGAGATCGAGCGCCTTGCGGCGCCCGAAGAGCTCCGGCTGGCGCGTCTTTTCGAAGCCAGTGGCGATCTGGAATCGTTCTGCGAAACCTTCGCGCGGTGGTGCGACCGGGACGATTCAGGCGCCAGCATCAGCGATCATCTCGAACTCGCTCGTGCGCTCATCCGGCAAGATGATTCGACGGCGGCGCGTGCGCGATGTGAACGGGCGACCGCGGTCGAACCCGAGTCCAGCGAGACCTGGGCGCTGCTGGCCGAGCTCGAACGCAGCGCCGAGAGTTTCGAACAGTCTGCCGACGCCTTCGAACGCGCAGCCGACCACGCCGCACCCGGCGAAGCCGCAGAACACTACGTACAAGCCGCCGCTTGCCTGACGGACCTCGATCTCGAGCGATCTCATCGCCTACTCCGCCGCGCGATCTCACTCGACCCCGCGACCCTCGCGGGTCACGTCGCACTCACCCGCGTGGCCGACGCCCTGGATCGCCACGAGGAAGCCGAACGAGAGGCCGAACGATCACTCGAACTCGCTCGCGCCGAATCACTCGACGACGCGAGTCACCTCGAAGTCGCCGTACTCGGGGGCCGCGCCGCGCGCGGACTCGGACATCGCGAGGCGAGCCGACGACTCTACGAAAACGCACTCGAGGTCGACCCCGACCACGCCGAAGCCCTCGAAGGCGTCGGCCTCGCCCACTTCGAGGAGGGCGATTTCCGTGCCGCGCGCGAACCCCTCGAAAGGCGCATCGAGCTTGCCGGCGAGAATCCCGATCGTGCCCAGCATCTGACGATCATCGCTCGCGGTCTCGAATTCGAGGAGCACCTCGACGGCGCCTGGGCGTGCTACGAAGAAGCGATCGAACTCGACCGTTCCCTCGAGGATGCCCACGAGGGGGTGGTCCGAATCCACGAGCGCGCCGCCCGCCCCGATGAAGCGCTGATCGCGCTCGAACGCTGGTCGGATGCGTCGAACTCACCCGAGACCCGCGCGATCACCGGCTTCCGCGCAGCCGAACACGCCCTGGCACTCGAAGATCGAGAACGGGCGATCGCTCAGCTCGAACGGGCGACCGACGCGGACCCGAAGCTCACTCCGGCCTGGATGTTGCTCTGCGAATTGGTGGGCGAACGCGGACCGGATTCCGACGTGCGCGCGCTGTGTACCCGAGCCCTCGAGGCCGTCGAGCCAAGCCCCCTGGCCGCACAGATCTCCATCCGCGCGGCGCGTTTGGCCGAAATTGCCGGGCAGACGGACGAGGCGCGACAGCGTTATGCAGAGGCCGCGCGCTGGGACCCCCGCGCGAGCGACGCGGCACTTTGCGAATCGCGCCTGGCACGCATGGCCGGGGACTGGCCCGAAGCGGACGGCGTGCTCACACGCTTCCTCGAAGCCCACCCGGACCCGGAAAGCCCCAGCCTCGCCCACGTGCACCTCGAACGGGGTCGGCTCCTGTCGGGACCGCTCGAGGAATTCGATTCTGCGGTGGCGGCCTACGAGTCCGCCCTCACACTTCAACCCGAACTCGGTGTGGCTCGCACTGCGCTGGCCAGTCTCCTGCTTCACGCGCCGGGACGCTGGCGGGATGCCCTTGCGCTTCACCGCCAGATTCTGGCAGCCTCCCCCACCACAGCGAACTCCCTGCGTGCAGTCTGCAAACTGGCGGAGCAGCGCGGCGAGTCCGAAGTTGCGGGCAGCGCCCTCTCGGTTCTTCGCGCTCTGGGATTGGCATCACCCCAGGAGGAGGCAGCGGCACCTTCGACCCTCCAATTCCCGATCCACCCCGGTCCGCCGATGGCCGAGCCCGCGGCCGAACGACTGCGCCGGCTGGCCCATCAGGTGAGCGAAGAACTCTCCGGTGTACTCGCCGGCGCCGGCGCCGATCTTCCGGAATGCGAGACGCCCGAGATCGCGGACGCGCTTCGAGAGATCACGTCGATCGAGGATGAACTCTCGGCCCCGGGCCTCGCTCGACTCGATGCCGGAGAACGCGCGGCACTCTTCTCGACCCTGGCTGCGCTCTTCCTCGATCCCGGCGGCAACGGATTGGAGTCGCGCTTCCGCGCAGGTCTCGAGGAAAAGCTCGGACGCTGGACGCGACGCAAGGTTCGCCGAATCGTCGAGGAGACGACGGTCTCCGAGATCGAGGCAATCGACCATCAGGCCTGGGGCGAAGAACTCCGCGCCATGGCCGCAGCCCAGGCCATCGATCGCAACGGGGGGGATCTGCGTAGCGTACTTCGAGCACTGCTCGTCCTGGAGCACGCCCGTGCCGGAGAACCCGGATTCGGGGGCGCCGAGATCGGGACGCTGGCCTCGACCTCCGAAACCGCGCGACGTCTCCTGACGCGGATCACCAGCCTGCTCTGTGAGCGACTCGACAGAAGCCAGTAGTAGCAAGAGGCAGATCACGATGGCTCAACGCACTCCCAAGAACACACGCAAGCACCGCCGTATGACCGTGCGCATCCTCGTCGACTATCAAGCACAAGGCGGAATCCACTGCGACTACGCGACGACTCTGGGGGCGGGTGGCATGTTTCTCGAGACCGAACTTCCGATGACGCGGGGCGAGATCGTGAAGCTTCGCTTTCGAATTCCCGGCGGCGAAGAACTCCATGAACTCGAAGCGCGAGTCACCTGGTATCATGCTTCACGAGAAGAACCGGACGGCCGCATCCGCATGCCCGGTGTGGGACTTCAATTCAGCGACCAGACGCTGACCGCAAAGCTCGCACGCGAACTCGAAGACTACCCGAGCTAGGCGACACAGGGCGCTCGCACGAACGCCTGGCCTCGATCCTCCTCTCCGACGTCGACACCTGCTCAGCTACCGGTCTCCGCGATCGCTCGGACCAGCCGGTGGTGAAGCGAGTGTCCGCCCTTCTCGACGGATACGTGGGCGTGCAGCGGCGCACCCAGAAGTGCGAGATCGCCGAGCAGGTCGATCACCTTGTGGCGAACGAACTCGTCTCGAAACCGCAGTCCGCCTTCGTTGAGGATTTGATCGTCATCCAACACGAGGGTGTTCTCGAGACTGCAGCCGTGCGCGAGACCCGCGATTCGAAGCGCCTCCACTTCGTGGACGAATCCGAACGTCCGGGCCGCGGCGAGTTCACGAGCGAAATATTCGGCGTCGAATTCGGGAACCTCGAGGCTCTGACGTCCGATCAGGGGATGATCGAAATCGATCGAGTAGCTCACCCCCAGGCTTCGCGCGGGCTCCGCTCGGATCCAACGGTCACCGTCTCGAATCTCGACCGGCTCCTTCAGTGTAATCGCCACACGATCGACCCCGAGCAGTTCGCGGCCCGCGGCCTTCACTCGATCGACCAGCGGCAAGGCACTGCCGTCCATGGCCGGCAGCTCCGGAGCGTCGACGCGGATTCGCACGTTGTCGATGTCGAGTGCATAAAGGGTCGCGAGCAGGTGCTCGACCATCGAGACCCGAGCCTCTCGTCCGCCCTCCCCCGTGGCCGTGGCCAGATCGGGGTTCGCGCCGAGTGTCGTGGCGCGGGAACTCGCGCGAAGATGGCGATGGCACGCCGGGATTTCGACCCCGGGTTCCTCACCCGTGCTCGATCGGACAAAGACGATTCCCGAATCCGGCGGCGCGGGGTCCAACCCGACGCGTACCGGCACTCCCGAGTGGAGACCAAGGCCTTCCCAGGCGACCGGCCGCGCGATCGTCGATTGCTTCACCCCGCCTCCGCTACTCGCCTACTGCACCCGTCCACCGATCCACCGCTTGATGGAGGTTGATGGAGGTCGCGTGTCGAACCGAAGTGGCACGGCGGACCGGGTCGCCATCCGGGATGACCCGAGGCCCAACCGCTCATCGGATCTGGCGCAGGGTAGCGTGGGCTGCGGGTCGCGGCATCGCGCAGGCCGGCGCGCTCGAGTCAGGAATCGGTACGACCCACTCCCGCGCCATTCGACAGGCTTTCGCGGACCTCGCTGAGGATTTCACGCGCCGATTGATAGCGATTCGCGGGATCCTTCTCGAGACACCGCTCCACGATCAGCGACAACGTCGATGGCAGGTCCGGTCGGAGTTCCCGGATCTTCGGCGGCGCCGTATGCACATGGTGATACGGGATATTCCCCTCCTTGAAGGGGACCGTCCCGGTCGCCATCTCGAAGACCGCCACGCCGAGCGAATAGATATCGGTACGGTGATCGACGTTCTTGCCGAGCGTTTGTTCCGGACTCATGTAGTACGGCGTTCCCGCGACGACGGTCGTATGATTGCGTGCTTCCTCGATGACCTTGGCGAGACCGAAATCCATCAGCTTGACTTTCTTCTCGCGTGTCCACATCGCGTTGGCGGGTTTGATATCGCGATGAATGACCTTCTTCTCGTGTGCGTAGGCAAGCGCCTCACTCATCTGCATCAGCACGTGCAGGATGCCTGACGGTGAGATCGCACCCCGCCGCCGTAGGATCTCCTTGAGGGTCGTGCCCTCGACGTACTCCATCGCGATGTAGAAACGACCCTGCTGTTCGCCGGTGTCGTAGACGGTCACGATATTGGGATGGTTGAGCTTCGCCGCCGCCTGGGCCTCGCGCATGAAATTCGTGATCGCCTGCGGGTTCTCGGTGAGCGCCCGTGGCAGAACCTTGAAGGCGACAATCCGGTCGAGGACGGTGTCCTGGACCTTGTACACGATGCCCATGCCTCCCCTGCCGAGTTCGCCGACGATCTGATAGCGATTGCCGTCGGACGCGCCGCCACCGCCGGCCGACGCCGCTTCGGACTCGTCCGACGCCGCAGCAAGGGGTTCTTCTTCGAGCACCCGTGCACGGGCGAGAGCGAGCCGTTCTTCGACGTCGCGATAATGATAGTCGAAGGCCATCACCTTCTCGAAGATCTCGACGGAATCGCGGATCTTGCCGTCTTCCTGATAGATGGTCGCGAGTTTGTAGTACCCGTCGATGCTGTCGCGCGTCAGTTCGGTATCGCCGATCGCCTGCTGAAGCTTCGTGATCGCCAGGGAGAGCTGACCCCGTGAGGCAAAGATGTCGCCGAGAATGGCCGCCGCCCGTCCGAAATCTTCATCCGCTGGCGGAACTTTCTGAAGCACGCAGATCGCCTCGTCATCGAGGCCCTCCGCGTGAAAGGTTTCACCTGCGCGCAGGAAATCGCCTGCCTTTTCGAGCAGCTCCGCCTCGCGAAGCGCCAGGCCGGCGAGTGCAAAGCATTCGGCGGCCTCCGTGAAGCGCCCGGCGCGCTCGAAACAATCGCCCGCCCGCTCGCGATCTCCCGCCAGCTGGAACATTTCCGCGGCCTGGGCGAATCCATTCTGGGTCTCGTAGCACTCCCCGGCCTTCTCGAATTGCTCGAGGCTGCGGTACAGGTCGCCGGCTTCCATATGGTCGCCCGCCTCTTCGAGCAGCTCCGCCGCGCGCACGTGTTCACCCGCGTCGCGCAAATGTTGCCCGAGCAATCGGGCTGCATCCGCAGCCTGCCCCGAGACACGCAGGGACTCCGCCGCGCGTTCGACTTCACCGGCCTGCCGGAAATGTATCGCGGCCGATTCGTGGTCACCGAGCCGCACCGAAACCTCACCCGCCTCGAACGCGCAGCCACCTCGAATGAAGATTTCGAGTGCCTTGTCCGGATCCCCCGCCTTGAGAAAGAGCTTTCCCGCCTGGCGGACGAGCTTCGACATGTCCGCGGCCCTCTTGGGATCGAGGCCCGCGTTTCCCCCCTCTTCGACGAACACGGTCTCGAGACATTCCGCCGCGAGCCGCCAGTCCTTGCACTTCACATACATGGCCGCGGCATGGCGCATGTATTCGGTCTCTCGATAGCACTGCGCAGCTTCGCGAAACTCTCCGCCCTTCTCGAACATCTCGGCGGCGACACTCTTGTGCTCGCATTTGAGGTAACAGTCCGCCGCGCGGGCCCACTCTTCCTGTTGCCCAAAGATCGAACCCGCGGCTTCGAAATTCTCGGCCTGCAGGTGGAGTTCAGCGGACTCGAGGAAGCGATTCTGGTCGTGCCTGATTTCAGCCGCGCGTCCAAACTCCCCTCCGTCGATGAAGAGCTTCGCGGCCTCGTCGAGGAGTTCGTGATCCCAGAGCAGGTCGGCCGCCTCGAGCAGATCACCCCGTCTCTTGAGCGCCTTGGCCTGCTTGATGACCTTCTTCAGGGTGCGCCGATCCGCGCTGGTTTTTTTGTCGTTCCCGGCGTCGTCTTCCGAGGATTCGGCCTCGGGGATCTCGACGTTTCCGCCGCCGATCAATCCGAGCGCAAAAGCCAGCAGCACCAACCCCGCCGGCACCAGCACGAAGCGCAGGACGGGTCCGGCCAGCGATTCCTCGAGGCTGGTCGCGAAATTTCGCGGCAGTCCGACGCCCTGGTCGATCCCCATCCGGGTGAGATCCTGAAGCAGTCGTCGCGCCTGGTATGCGAGTTCCCCGTCCGCCCCATAACTCGAGACGAGACCGAAAGAGCCGAGCACGAGGGTCAGGAGGGCCAGGGGAAACGAGAGGATTCTGCCAAGGATTCGCACGCGATGAACTCATATGCTGGCAATCGGGGCCCGCGACCGGGTCCCGTCGATGAGGAGACGCCCCGAGCGAACCACCCGGTCCACAGGAGCGCTTTCCCAAACGCTGTATCGGCCGATCGGAAGCTCGATTTGAGCCCGTTGACAGGACCGATGGGCGGCATTCAGCCCGGGCTCGCTTATGCTCCCCCCGTGCGCCCGACCCTTCATCTGCGACCGTCCGAAAGTTTCCGGGCCACTCTCATCGGATCGCTCTGCGGTGTCTGGCTGGCGATGCTTGTGCTGGCCCTGCCCGCCGGAGCCGAGACTTCCACTCCCTTCGCAATCCACTCCCACGAGATCCAGGGTCTCATCCGTCAGGTCTGGACTTTCCGGGTGAGCGTGTGTGAGCACGCATCCGTCGATCTGCTTATTCTCAGCACGATCGGCGGCCCGCCGAATCAGGAAAAACGCCTGACCTGGATGCCCTGCGGTTCGGCGCTGATCCCCGACGATCCACGCATCGTCGAGCGCGCCCTGCCGGACGAGACCGTGGTGGTCGACGTCGCGCGAATGCCCGGACGCAGTGGACCCCAGCTCTTCCTGGTGAGTGCCAACGGGATTAGGATCGAGGCGCTCGACAGCGCCGATCCGCCCCGGGAGATCGAGATTCCCGGTGGCCTACCGCTTCCCTACCGCCCCTGGGAGATTTCCCGGATTCCCATTGTCGAGGACTGGGACGACCTCGGTCTGCCGACCGCACTCGTTCCCGCGCTGCGTGGCGCCTGGCTGGTCGACCTCCAATCGGGTGCGGCCCGAACGATCGAATTGCCGGTCTACGCGGAGTACCGCACCTACATGCCCCACCTGCCGGCAACCGTTTCGAAATGGATGCTCCAGGACGTGACGTGGCCGACGCTGGCGCGGGCCGACGACAACGGCGACGGTCGGATCGACCTCTTCGCACTCTCTCGCTGGGCCATCTGGATCTATCACACCGGACCCGAGGGCCTCCCCGACGAGCCGAGCCGCCGGATCGAACTCGTCCCCTTCGACGAGGAAGAAGAACGTACCCACCAGGCGACGGCCAACAACTATTTCGCGCGCGACATCAACGGGGATGGCCTGGCCGACCTGTTCCTGAGCACGATTGGCGGCGGTTTGATGGACGGTCGCTCGACGGCCCGGATCTATCTGAATTCCGGGAGTGGGATCTCGGTAGAGGGCAAACCCGACGCCGAGCGAGTGCTCGAAGGCGGCTTCTCGAGCTTCACCTTCGTCGACGTCGATGGGGACGGCCGCGACGAGATGCTCGAGACCAGTCTCGAGTTCAGCATCCTGCAGATCGTGCGTTTTCTCCTGACGCGTCGAGCCGAAACGCAAGTCCGGATCCTGCGGCTCGATCCCAGCCAGCCCGACGGAACGCGGACCGTGTTCGAGGACGATTTTTCCTTCCGCCTGGATTTTGGCAAGAATAGCTTGACCGGCCTCGTCCCGAGCCTCGGGGACTGGAACGGAGACGGGGTCATGGATTTCTATGTGGCCCGGGGAACCGACGAGATCACATTCCGAATGGGGTCCAAGGTGCCGGGCGAACCGCTCTTCGGCTCTCCGGTCGGTCGTCAACCGGTTCCGCTGCCCGGTGGCGAAAGCCGCGTCGCAGATCTCGATGGGGATGGACTCGATGAGATCATCTCCTTCAACGATCGCAACCCCGAGCTTCCGTTGATCGTGCTCGAGAACCTCGGGACCCTGCCGGGGACCCAACCGAGCATGACGCCGATCGATCCCGATTGACCCCGCCCGATCCCGGCGCCCCGCACTTCGGCCGGAGCACGAGGGCTCGGGGCTAGGCCTTCGTGAGGGGCACTCCGAGATGCAGAAATGCACGTTCGGTCGCAACCCGACCGCGCGGTGTGCGCGTCAAGAAACCACAATGAATCAGAAAGGGTTCGACGACATCTTCGAGCGTCCCCTTGTCTTCTCCCACGGCCGCCGCGAGCGTGTCGAGGCCGACCGGCCCACCCGCAAATTTCTCGACGAGCGTCGTCAGGAAGGATCGATCGAGACCATCGAAGCCGGCATCGTCGACATCGAGACGCTCGAGGGCGAAACGAGCCGTATCGAGCGTGACGTGCTGGGAGTCTCCGTCGCGAACCGCCGCGAAGTCGCGCACGCGTCGCAACAGCCGATTCGCGATGCGAGGCGTCCCGCGTGCTCGGCGCGCGATTTCATGCGCGGCCTTGGGTTCGACGTTCACGCCGAGCAGCCCGCCTGACCGCAACACGATCTGCTCCAGATCCGCCACCGGGTAGTACTCGAGTCGCGCCGACCAACCGAAACGATCTCGCAGCGGCGAAGTCAGCAGTCCCGCACGCGTCGTCGCGCCAACCAGCGTGAAGCGCGGCAGATCCAGCCGAATCGATCGCGCCGTCGGGCCCTCCCCGATCATGAGGTCGAGCTGGAAGTCCTCCATCGCGGGATACAGGATTTCCTCGACCACGGCCGACAGGCGGTGGATCTCGTCGATGAAGAGCACATCGCCCGCTTCGAGATTCGAGAGCAGCGCGGCCAGATCCCCGGGCCGCTCGATCGCGGGCCCACTCGTCGACCGAAACTGCGCCCCGAGCTCTGTGGCGACGATCCGTGCAAGCGAGGTCTTGCCGAGGCCGGGCGGACCGTGAAAGAGCACGTGATCGAGCGGCTCGTCGCGCGATCGGGCCGCCTGGACGAAGACGCTCAGATTCTCTCGCAGGCGCGATTGGCCGATCATCTCCTCGAGGTTCTGGGGCCGCAGCGACTCCTCGGCACCACGCTCCTCGGGCTGTTGCCCAAGGCTGAGCTCTCCTCGCTCCACGACTCCCCCCTCCTTCGATCCGCTTCCAGTCCGTCCCGGGTACGGCCCTCGAGCCATCGCCCCTTCAAGCTCGTTTCAAGGCGCCAGATGGCGCAGTGCCAGCCGGATCAATTCCTCGAGCCCCGCCTCCGATTCCGCCTCGGCCAGCGCCGACTCGACGACGCGTTCGGCCTGGCTGCGGGGATAGCCGAGGTTGACCAACGCCGACAGGAGTTCCTCGTCCGGCGCCACGCGATCGAATCGCGTCGGGCTCCTGGTCGCCGCGTCGGGCCCCAGCCGGCCCGCCAGTTTCTCGGCCTCGTCGCGCAGCTCCACCGCGATCCGCTCCGCCATCTTGGGTCCCACGGCCGGCGCCCTCCGAAGCCCCTTCGCGTCCGCCTCTCGCAACAGCCGTAGCAGCTGCCGCGGCTCCATGCCGGAGAGGATCGACTGCGCCAGCTTCGGTCCGACACGATTCGCCTTGAGCAGCAGCAGGAAGAGTTCTTTTTCGAGCGAAGTCGCAAACCCGAAGAGCTGGATGGCGTCCTCGCGAACCGCCGTATGCACGAGTAGCGACACCGTCTTGCCGAGATCCGGCAGCGACTCGAAGGTCGAGAGCGGAACCAGCAATTCGTATCCGACGCCGCGCACGTCGAGCACGATCCGCGTCGGCGCCTTTTCCCGAAGGTTGCCCTCGAGCCAGGCGATCATCGCGTTCTCCCCGCCACGATATCCGTCATCGCCCGTCGATTATTGCGGCCGCGGCCGCGAATCGGGAGGTCCGCCAGAGCGCCCGCCTGCGCGTAGCTGAGCGCGAGGGCGAGGGCGTCCGCAGCGTCGGTCGGCGGCTTCACATCGAGGTTCAACAGACGCATCACCATGATCTGGATCTGCGCCTTGTCGGCAGCCCCGCTTCCCGTGATCGCCTTCTTGGCTTCCCGAGCGGCCATCTCCACCACGCGCACGCCCGCTTCTCCGAGGCTGGCCAGGAGTGCGCCGCGCGCCTGACCAAGGACGATGGCCGAGCGCGGATTGGAGGCGAGGAAGACGCGCTCGACGACGGCCACGTCGGGCTTCTCCTCGACCAGGATTCTGCGCAGCTCGCCGTGCAGAAAATGCAGCCGGGTACTCGGCTCGGCATCGCTCGGCGGGCGTAGAACGCCGTGACGAAGGTGACGCACTCGTCCCCCCTCACGCACGACCATCCCGAACCCCGTCGCGCTCGAACCGGGATCCACCCCCAGGACCCTCATCTCGACTCCTCTTCTCTTCGCTTCTCTTCTCTCC
>SMVA01249414.1_pt1 | contig 17785 bp, 15 predicted proteins | sample 2456451 | NCBI WGS metagenome assembly SMVA01 (sample SAMN11095933, study PRJNA526329) | marine sediment metagenome | biome: Marine sediment; feature: Surficial sediment; material: Deep marine sediment; isolation source: Hadal surficial sediment | place: Pacific Ocean | collected 2014-05 | depth...
CACTAGCAGCCTGCTAGAAAATCGAGGGGTCAGTGTGCGTTAACGATCTCGTCGAGGAGACCTTCCGTGGCCTCTTCGATCAGGTCGATGACCCGCTCGAACCCCGCTGGGCCGCCGTAATACGGGTCGGGAACCTCGGCACCGGGGTTAGCCCGCGAATAGTCGAGGAACAGGCGGACCTTGGCGTGGTACTCCGGCTCCGATCGTTGCAGCAGCGCGCGCCGGTTCTCGTCGTCCATGACCAGGATGTAGTCGAACCGCTCGAAGTCGATCTCCACGACCTTGCGCGCACCCAGCATCGATATGTCGATGCCGCGTCGGGCGGCTGCCGTCTGCGCCCGTTGATCGGGCGGATCGCCGACGTGGTAACTGTGCGTGCCGGCCGAATCGATCGTCACGTTCAGGTGAGCGGCGCGCTCGGCCAGGCGATGTCGGAATATGCCCTCGGCCAGCGGGGACCGGCAGATATTGCCCATGCACACGAAAAGAATACTGAGTGGGTCGTCTTGGCGGTCGGACACGATCGGAAACTCTCCGGAAAATCAGCGGTGGGATCAGTGCGTACGATACCTGCGAGTTGCCGCTGCGTCACGAGGCCGGCTGACGAGCGATGAACTCGGCCGCGGCGGCAAGGTCTTCGGGGGTATCGACGTCCGGGCCAAGCGCCTCCGCTGCGATTCCGACCCGAATCTCGAGCCCATGCCACAGCGCCCGCAACTGCTCGAGCTTCTCGGCCTGCTCCAGCGCGCAGGGCCCCACCGACGCCAACGTCTTCAGCGCATCGGCGCGATACGCGTACAACCCGATGTGACGCCAGGCCGACGGTAGCGCCTCGTGACCGTGCGCCCGCGCCGGTATCGATCCCCGGCTGAAATACAGCGCGCGGCCGGTGTTGTCAAAAACGACCTTGACGACATTCGGATCGCGATACTCGGCTTCATCCGCTAGCAGAACGCACAGTGTCGCCATCGCGGCCGACGGATGCTCGGCCAGGAGCGTTGCGACCTGCTGGATACTGCGCCCCGGAATCAGCGGTGCATCGCCCTGCACGTTGACGACGATGTCGTCGGCAGGCCAGCCCTGCTGATCGACGACCGCGGCGATGCGATCGGTGCCGGTTGCATGGTCTGCGCTCGTCATGATGACGTCCGCCCCGAATGCCTGCGCCGCAGCGGCGATGCGTTGATCGTCGGTTGCAATCAGAATCTCCCGCGCGCCACTTTCTTGCGCCCGCCGAAAGACGTGTTGAATAACCGGTTCCCCGGCCAGGTCGGCCAGCGCCTTGCCGGGGAAACGCGTCGATGCGTAACGCGCCGGAATGACAACTCGAAAATCCATATCAGCCCTGCCCCAGCAATTGTTGGATGCGCCGCATGACGAGCGTCTCGCTATCGGGCGACATCCGCGCGTCGACCGGTACATACCACGCATCGGCAACCGGTTTATCCGTGTATTTTACGGCGTCCTTCTCGGTCATCAAAATCGGCCAGGCGTGCTGATCGCGCAAATGCGGCAGCGAGACGCGGCCGTGATCGGGCACGTCGACCGGCAACGCATCGATCCCGGCCGACGCCAGCGTCGTGAAGAATCGCTGCGGATTACCGATCCCGGCCAACGCCCACACCCGCTGCCCGGCAAACGTTTCGAGGCGCTCGGTGGTGACGCCGTCTAGCCCGATGACCCCACCTGGCTCCAACTCGAACGCGTGCCCGTCGAAGCCCCGCCCGACCAGACCCTGACCATCGGAGGTGCCGGACCCGCCGTTGACAAACACGAAATCCACCGCGGCGAGTCGGTCCGCCGGCTCACGCAACGGACCCGCCGGCAACATGAAACCGTTGCCGATTCCGCGCGCTCCATCGATCACCGCGATCTCGAGATCGCGCCGCAGTCGGTAATGTTGGAGGCCGTCGTCGGAAAAAATGATCTCGACGTTGGCCTCGCGCACCAGCGTCTCGGCCGCCGCGACTCGATCCCGGCACACGCAGACGGGTACCCCGGTGCGCCTGGCCAACAGCAGCGGTTCGTCACCGACATCGGCCGCCGTGCTGTCCGGAGCGACGATAACCGGGCCGCCGTCGGCGACGCGGCCGTAACCGCGACTGACGATGCCGACCTGTATCCCCTGCCCGGTCAGCCGCTGCACGAGCGCCACGACGAGCGGCGTCTTGCCGGTACCGCCGACGGCAATGTTGCCGACGACGACGACCGGGACGGCGACGCGCGTCGAGGCGAACCAACCGCGATGGTAAGCCGCCCTGCGCAGCGCGATGACGATGTGAAACAGCAGGCTGAACGGCATCAGCAACAGGCTGACCGCCTTGCTGACGACGGAGTCACCGTACCAGAGCCGCTCGACCCGCCGCTCGATGTTAGCGGCGTGTCTAATGAGTTTGTGCCGGCTCATCCGTGAACTGCATGCGATACAGGTTGGCATATTGCCCGCCGGCCGCCAGCAACTCCTGGTGAGTCCCCTGCTCGATGATCCGGCCGTCGGACATGACGATGATGCGATCGGCATTTTCCACCGTCGACAGCCGATGTGCGATGACGAAGGTCGTGCGATTCGCCATCAGCTCGTTCAACGCCTGCTGGATGTGTCGCTCTGATTCCGTATCGAGCGCCGACGTGGCCTCGTCGAGAATCAATATGGGCGCGTTCTTCAGCAAGGCCCTTGCGATGGCGATGCGCTGTCGCTGGCCACCCGACAGCAACACGCCGCGATCGCCCACCTCGGTATCGAGTCCGTCGGGCATCTGCGCCGTAAACTCGATGACATGGGCTGCCCGCGCGGCATTCTCGATGGCCTCGCGACCCAGATCGCGGAGATCGCCATACGCGATGTTGTTGGCAATCGTGTCGTTGAATAACACGACTTCCTGGCTGACCAGACTGATCTGGTCGCGCAGTGTCTCCAGCCGATAGTCCGCCAAACAATGGTCGTCGATGAGAATGTCACCGGATGTCACGTCATAGAAACGTGGCAACAGGCTGACCAGCGTCGACTTGCCACTGCCGGACCGCCCAACGATCGCCAGCGTCTGGCCGGCCGGGACCGAAAGGTGAATGTCGCGCAGCACGGCCCCCTTCTGCTGCGAATACGCGAAGTCGACACCGCGAAATTCGACGCGGCCCGCGACCCGCTCTGTCGTATAAACACCTCGATCCCGTTCATCGCGCTCATCGAGTAATTCGAAAATACTCGTCCCGGCAGCGATACCCCGTTGAATCGTCAGATTAACGTTGGTGAGTTGCCGGATCGGCCGGAGCAGGAACACCATGGCCGTAATAAAGCCGACCAGATCGCCCTGGGTCGGCGGCCGCAGCGAATCGGTCATGACGAAATACATGACACCCGCCACGCCACAGGCAATCACCAGGTTCGTCAACGCATCGCCGCCCGAACGGGCCACGATGAGCCGCAGATTCAGGCGCATGTTCTTGTCGTTGACGGCCGCGAATCGATCGCTCTCGTAGCGCTGCCCCCCGAAAATCTTGACGATCCGATGTGCCTGCAGGGCCTCCTCGGCAATCCGGGCGACCTCACCGATCGAAAGCTGGATCCGTGAACTGTGGCGCCTGAACAGCCGGCTAAGGAACGCGATGACGATCGCCATCAGTGGCCCGGTCACGAGCAAAATCGCGGTCAACGGGGGGCTCAGGTAAATCATGTAAGCCAGCAGACCAATAATCGTCAGTGTGTCACGGACAAACACCGTGACCGCGTTGGATGTCGCCTCGGCGACCAGCTCGACATTGAACGTCAGCTTCGACAACAACTCGCCGGCGGACTGGCTATCAAAAAACGTCGTGGGCAAGCGCAGGAATTTCTCGAACGACTGCCCGCGCAATACCTTGATGACGTGCCGCCCGATCCAGCCCAGCATGTAGGCCGACACGAACGAACCCAGTCCGCGAATGATGAACAACAACAAGATCGCAACCGGCAGCCAGCGCCGCACGACCTGTTGCTCGGCAGTCAGGTCAACCGGATCCAGCACCTGGATCAGGTTGTTCATCAGAACAGCGAAGCCGGTGTCGGACGCCGCCAGGGCCACCATCGCGACGACCGCGACGATGAACATTTTCCAGTGCGGCTGGCAAATCGACAGGAGGCGGCGATAAACGACGCCGGGCGTCAACTCAGTCGAGTCCCGGGACGGCGACGCGGTTTCGTTGGGGTTCGACACCGAGTGCGTTACTTGCCGTCGTCCGTCGCGGAAATCGTCAAGATGCTGATCTCGACGAACCCGAGCTTGCCCACCACATCCAGTACCGTGACCACCGACTGATGACTCGCAGCGCCATCGGCGGTAATCGTGAGCCGCGCGTCGTTGGCATTCGGCGCCAGCTTTTTAATTGCGGCACGCAGGGTCATCGCACGGTTGTCGACCAGCGCACGACCATTGACGTAGTAGGCCCCCTCGGCCGTGACCGCAATCGCAAGTTCGCCCGCCTCGATCGTCTCGCGGGCGGACTCGCTGACTTCGGGCAGGCGAATCATCAATTCAGATTCGCGCACGAAACTCGTCGAGACCATGAAGAACACCAGCAGCAGCAACACGACATCGATCAGCGACGTCAGGTTGATTTCCGGCTCATCCCGATTTGCGGGCCGCAAGTTCATCCCGGTCTCCGAGTGTATCCATGTATTGTTTGCGCATGAGCGCCTCGACCATCCTGATGGCCTCTTGCTCCATGCGCACCGCCAGCGCATCGACGCGCCCGCGCAGGTAGCGATAGCCGATCAGCGACGGTATCGCGACGGTCAGGCCGGCCGCCGTCGTGATCAGCGCCTCCGAGATACCCCCCGCCAGCACGGTCGGATCGCCGACCCCGTGGGTCGTAATGGCCGCGAACACCTTGACCATGCCAATCACGGTACCGAGCAGGCCAAGCAGCGGTGAGATCGCCGCGATCGTGCCGAGTGAGTTCAGGAATCGCTCGAGGTCGTGCACGACCTGACGACCCGCATCCTCGATACTTTCCTTGATGACCTCACGTTCGCGATGGCGGTTCGCCAAACCTGCGGCGAGTATCTCGCCGAGCGGGGAACCCTTGTGCAGTTCATCGATATGGGTGTGGCTGAGCTGATTCTTGCTGACCCATTCCCAGACCTGACGGGTCAGATTTCGCGGCAGAACGCGGCTCGGTTGCAGCGTCCACAGACGCTCCAGGATGATAGCCGCCGCGATTACCGAGCAGATGATGATGGGCAGCATCAACCATCCACCGGACTGTACGATCTCCAGCATTTACGGAGGCTTCCCTGAATCGAACGGCGCCACTATAACCGGGCCCCGGAGTAATTTGTAGGGGCCCCACACGCTGCCAGCGATACCCTGGCGCTCCCCGCCGTCCAGACCCGCCGCCCAACCACGCGCGCTGCGGTCTGCCGCACGAGCCGGCCGGTCGCATCGAATTCGAATGCGAGCGCACCGGTCACGGCCGTATTCAGCAGGCACGCAGTATGCTCGCGCCAGCGTGCCTCGACGGCTTGGGCCGGGAATCGCCAGCGGTTACCGAAGCCGGTTGAGAAAATCACGATGCCGGGCCGGGTGGCGTCGACGAATGCGGCCGATGAGGACGTCGCACTGCCATGATGGGGCGCGACGACGATCGAGAAAGGACCCGGTGTCTCGTGACGCAAGAGCAGCGCTTCTGCCGCCCGCTCGATATCGCCGGGCAGCAGTATCGACATCTTGCCGAGCCGAATCGACAGGACGCAGGAATGATCGTTGTCGTCAACGACCCGACCAGTGCCGCTTGCCTGCGGGTGCAACACAGCGAAGCGCACACCGTCGATGAGCCAACGCAGGCCGGCGCGGCATGTCTGACGCCGCCTGATCCCCGGCAGAACCGCGGCGGTGGCCAGTAACCGGGCATTGGGAAACGCATCAAGCACACTGCGCACGCCGCCCGCGTGGTCGGCGTCGCCGTGGGACACCACGATCGTATCGAGCCGATCGACGCCGAAGTGTCGCAGCACCGGGATGACGACCGCCTGGCCCGCATCACCGGTGCGGTAGCGCGGACCGGCGTCGTACAGCAGGGCATAGCGTGGCGTCTGCACGAGTACGGCCAGCCCCTGACCGACATCCATAACCACCAACCGCAACGGCGGCGGGCTGCGGTCGGCGGCGCCGGCCAGCACGGCAAGCAGCGGCAACAACGCGAACCAGCGCCCCATCAGCGGCCGGGGCCAGATCAGGGCCAATATCCCGAGTGCGATCGCAATGACCCAGAGGGTGCCGGGCAGCGCCGTGCGCCAGACTGAGCCCGGCCAGCTGTCGAGCAGCGCGAGCCCATCCAGAACGGCTTGCATCAGCCAGGCGGCCGCGGCAAGCGGCGGCTTGCCCAGCCAGGGGCTAACCGCCTGGCACAGCGTGCCAAGCAGCGTTAGTGGAACGATCAGCCCGGTGAAGACCGGAATCACCAGCAGATTTGCCAGCGGCGCGATCAGCGATATTTCCCCGAAAAACCACAGTGTGAGCGGCGCCAGACCGAGGCTCAGGGCGACTTGCGCACGCACGAGTTGCAGTGCTCGAACCCGGCCTCGTACGGCGAGTGTTGCCACTCCGGCGGGGCGTGTGACGACGGCCATACTCGCCAGCAGCAACACCGATACCGCACCGAACGACAGCCAGAAACCGGCGTTGTGCGGTGCGAACGGTTCCCACCACAGCACGGCGATGCCCGCGGCGCCCAGCATCTGCCAGGGGGTCACGCCCCGTCGCGCCATCGCCAAGAGCGCCCAGGCCGCAACCATGACCAGGGCCCGGGTCGTCGGCACCGTAAACCCGGCCAGAGCCGCATAGGCCGTTGCCCCGACCAGCGCGCTGACGCGCCCGACGTCAAGTGGCGCACACGCCAGGCCCGCACGCAGCGCCAGGCGCCCCAGGAACCTCCCGACGAGCAGCATCAGGCCCGCCACGAGACCGATGTGCAGCCCGGAAATCGCCATCAGGTGTACCGTACCCGTCCGGCGCAACAGCCCCCAGTCATCGGCCTGCAGCCGGTGTTGCGCGCCGACCGACAGCGCGAGGAGGTAACGAAGTGGCCAGTCGGGCTCACTGACCGCCTCGACACCCGATGCGAGGTGGCGACGGACGGCAATCAGCGGGCAGGGCATGGCCCGCCGATCAAGCTGCCGATTCAACAGCGACCGACGCACGTAACCGGTCGCACCGATGCCGCGGACGAAAACCCAGCGCTCGAAGTCGAACGCGCCCGGGTTGCGTGTACCGCGCGGCGGCTTCAACCGGACCTTGAGCCGCCACCGCTCGCCGGCGGCCGGACGCACACCGGCAGGCGGGTCATACCAGCTGAGCGACACGCGCGCGGGTAACCGCGCGCCGGCCGGATCGCGTGCAACGTGCAGGACGAAACGATGCACGTCGCCCGCGGCCCGCGGAAACTCGCAAATTGTGCCGACAATAGTGATATCTTGCCCGGACAGGCCCGGATGCAGGCGGTCGGCCGCCACCCAGCCGACATTCAGCACCGACCACGCAACGGTGCCAAGCGCGACTGCGCAACCGGGTCCGAACAAAACCCAGCAGCCCAGCACCACGCAGGAGAGCACCACGGGCGACGTCAGCGCCGCGGGCACTGCCTGCCAGAATGGGATCACGCAAATCAGCGCGACGGCTATGAGGGCGATCCGATACATATTCCGCTTTGGCGAGGAAAATGGATAATGCGGGGTACACATTGCAGCGCATCAACCACCGGCAATGGGCCGGCCCGGAATCTGCAGCTGGTAGATAGCGAAGACTAAGAAATGCCCCGACGATTTTTCAGGCATGTTTCCCGCGGTTATCTGCAGAAAGAACGCCCTGTATACCTGAAACCCTTCGATGCCCTGCTGGCGCACCCGACGTTCTTGTCCGTCAGCCGACGCAGCGTCGCCGGCGCAATCTGGATCGGCTTGTTCGTTGCGTTGCTACCCCTGCCCGGCCAGACGCTCATTGCACTGGCGCTGGCGCTGGCGCTGCGCGTGAATATCCCGATCGCCGCGCTGACGACCTGGGTCACGAACCCGATCACGATCGGCCCGATTTTCTACTACGAGTACACCCTCGGCCGGCTGATCCTGAATATTCCGCCACAGCCGTTCGCGATCGACCTGTCCTGGGAATGGGTCTCGAGCAGCTTCGTCGCGATCGGCAAGCCGCTGCTGCTCGGTTGTTTTATCACGGCGACGATCGTCGCCTCATCGGCCTACGTGCTGGTCAGCGTCGTCTGGCGACTCATTGTCGCGGCACGTTTCAGGCGCCGGCACCGCCGGGACGGATACCAGTAGCAGCCGTCACATCGTGCAGCGTGCCGTCGGCCAGTTCGAGCACGCGGTCCATCTGCCGTGCGATCTCGGTCGAATGTGTCACGACCACGAGACTGGCGCCGGTTTCCCGGTTGAGTTCGAGCATCAGGTCCAGCGTCCGTTTGCCAGACCTGTGATCGAGGTTGCCGGTCGGCTCGTCGGCCAGCACGACCGCAGGGGTCGTCACGAGCGCGCGGGCAACCGCCACACGCTGACGCTCCCCGCCGGATAATTCGCCCGGCCGGTGACTCAGACGATCTCCGAGTCCGACGCGTTCCAGCAGACTCCGGGCCTGTCCGCGCACCTCAGCGAGCGATTCACGACGTAACAACAGTGGCATTGCGACGTTCTCGAGAGCCGAGAACTCGGGCAGCAAGTGATGGAACTGGTAGACGAAGCCCAGCGTCCGGTTACGCAGTTCACCGCGGGCGGCGTTGCTCAGTTCGGCCAGGTCCTGGCCGAAGACTGTGACCCTGCCTGCGGTCGGCGCGTCCAGACCGCCGAGCAACTGGAGCAGGGTCGTCTTACCGGCGCCGGACTCGCCGATGATCGCCAGGGTCTCGCCGGCGGCGACGCCGAGGTCGACGCCATGCAGGATCTCGAGCACCTCGCCGCCCTCAGCGAAATGCTTGACCAGGCCGCGACACTCCAACGGCAAAGCATCGTCCGCCGGCGTGGCCGGCGCCGGATTCACTCCAGCGTCACTCATGTCTCAGCGCCTGTGCGGGAGCCAGGATGGCGGCGCGCCAGGCCGGATAGACCGTCGACACGAACGCGAGCAGCAGCGCGATCGACGCGATCTCGACGACGTCGCTGACGCGCACCCGGCTCGGGAAATCGCTGATAAAATACACATCGGGCGCGAGGAAGCGGAAGCCGAGGACCTGCTCGATGAGCGCGACGATCCAGGCGATGTTGGTCGCGATGACGAGTCCGAACAAGATGCCGAGCGCCGTGCCGGCGATGCCGATCAACGCGCCCTGTGAGACGAAGATCCAGAGGATGGACGTCGGCGTCGCGCCGATCGTACGCAGGATCGCGATCTCCGCGCGCTTCTCGCGAACGACCATGACCAGGGTTGAGACGATGTTGAAAGCAGCGACTGCCACGACGAGCAGCAGGATCACGAATATCATGGACTTCGTCAACTGGATCGAGCGAAAAAAGTTCGCGTGCTGTCGCGTCCAGTCAGTTATAAAGACGTCACGTCCGAGCGACTCCGCAATCTCGCGCACGACCTGCGGCGCCCGCAGCGGGTCGACGATCGCGATACGTACACCGGTCACGGCATCACCCAGCCGGAACAGTCGGGCAGCATCCTCGACGTTGATCAACGCCAGGCCGCGATCGTACTCGTACATGCCGGCATAAAAGATGCCGCTGACCGTAAAGCGTCGCATGCGCGGCACGAGACCCGCCGGCGTCGTCATGCCTTGCGCGATCATCAGGATCAACCGATCGCCGACGCCCACGTCGAGCAGTTCGGCCAGTTCACGACCGACAATGATTCGGTACTTGCGCGGCTGCAGTGATGCCAGCGAACCGGCTTCGATCAGGTCCGCGACGCCGGATGCCCGGCGCTCGGATTCCGGATCGACGCCGCGGATTTCGACGCCCTTGATCGCGGCATCGCCGACGAGCATGCCCTGCCCCTCGACGAACCGCGCGACCGCCAGCGTTTGTGGGTGGGCAACCACGATGTCTTCGACGAGTGCGTAGTCCTCCAGCCGCCCGTCCCAGCCGGTAATCGCCGCGTGCGATACGACGCTCAGGATTTTCGCCCGAACCTCGTACTCGAAGCCGTTCATGACGGACAAGACGACGATCAGCACAGCCACCGCGAGCGCAATGCCGATGACCGAGATCAGCGAGATAAATGATATGAAGCGGTTCTTGTTCCCGGAACGCAGGTACCGAAGCGCCACGCCCAGTTCGTAGGGCCTCAGCATCGCACGGGTCGCCTGTTCACGAGCCGCCTATTCATAGCGCAACACCTCGGCCGGCGCGACGCCCGATGCACGCAGTGCGGGGTAGACCGTCGCCAGCCCCGTCATCAGCAACGCGATGACGGCGACCCACACGACATCGCTGACATGCAGTTCTGCGGGCAGTGACGTCAGGTAGTACACGTCCGCGGGCATGAACTCGAACCCGAACAGGCGCTCGAGTCGAGGTGCGACAATATCGATGTTACGCGCGAGCGATACGCCCAGGGCAATGCCGACGACGACGCCGAGCCAGCCGACGACGAGACCCTGGAAGGCGAAGATCTGCACGATGGTTCGACGCGAGTAGCCGAGCGTCCGCAGGATCGCTATGCCGGAACGTTTGTCCGTCACCGTCATAACCAGTGTCGCAACGATATTGAAGACCGCGACGGCGACGATCAGTGATAACAGCAGCGACATCATGATCTTCTCGATCCGCACCGCCCGGAAGTAAGTCGCGTTGTCTTCGGTCCAGTCGCGGACGCGAACGCCGGGTCGCCCGTCTGCGCTCCAGTCGGCGGCCCATGCCCGGACGAGGCCCGGAGCTGCGAACGGATCTGCGGTCATGATGCGTACGCCGGCGACGGATTGCCCGGCCAGCAGCACCGCGTCATCCAGGTGCGTCAACGCACGTACTCCATCGTGATCCCGCAGCCCCATCTCGAAGATGCCGACGACGGTGAATTGACGCAGCGGCGTATCGAGGCCGCGGCCCGCTAACTTCCGCGGCGCCATGACCGTCAGCGTGTCGCCTTGGTCAAGACCGAGCTGCAACGCCAGCGCGCGACCCAGGATGATGCCCCGCTCGCCCGCGCGCAGGTTGTCCAGCCGGCCGACGCGCATGTGATGCTCGACCTCGGAAATTCCGCGCTCGAGTTCCGGCAGGATGCCGGTCAACAGTGCGCCGGACAGTTTGCGGCCACCCGACAACATGACTTCGAGATCGATGAACGGTGCCGCCGCGACGACTCCGTCGCGCGCCTCGATGGTCTCGCGCACGGCGCGCCAGTCCAGCTCGTCGCCCGTCGCCTCGATCGAGGCATGCCCGACGAGGCTCAATAACCGCGCACGCAGCTCGCTCTCGAAGCCATTCATGACCGACATCACGACGATCAGCGACGCGACCCCCAATGCCACACAGATGACCGAGGCGAAGCTGACGAATGACGCGTACTGATTCGCGGTCTGCGCACGCAGGTAACGCAGGCCGACGAATGCGGCGACCGGCCGCATCATGCGCGACAACGCTCCACGCAATGGTCGCGATGCACGACGGCGCCTACAGGCCGATCTGTTCGCGGATACACCATTTCAGGAATCATGTCCATAGCACAGGTTGTTTCTCTGCAAACCCGTCAGCGGTAAGATGGTCCGGAGTATACCTTGGGAGGTAGGCCGCCATGGTTCGGCTGACATTGTTGCCATCTATCGCATTCATGGCGCTCGCAGCGGCGCCCGTCACGGTGATCGCCGACTCGTTGATCGTCGATAACCTGCGCCAGGCCACCGCATCGGTGGACACCCGCCCGAATCGGGGCATGAGCATGACGACAGTCGAATCGGGTTGGGGCGTGCCGCTGTCGAAGCGCAATGCCATCGGTGATCCACCCATCACCCGCTGGGAATACCCGTCATTCGTCGTGTATTTCGAATACTCGAACGTAATTCACGCGGTGCAAAAAAACTAGCCGGCGATTCAACTCCCGACGAACGCCCGGGAATCGGCCGATCGAATGGTCCCGGCCGCACGCCGACCCCCGGTCAGCACACGCTGAACACATCGCGGCCGCGCGGAAATGCGGCCCCCATCGCGCCGCCGTATGGGATAATCGCGCGTCTCGCGAATCACCCGGCCTGAACTTACACCGAAGAATGACAGCACGATTGCTGCACACCTCCAGCCCCTCGTCTGCCCCGCTGCCGATCCGGGCCGGTGAAGCCTGTCGCTGGGGCAAGGCCTACGGCGCCGCACGCGCGCTGGCAATCGCCGAGCTTGCCAACGACGCCCGCGCAGCCGGCCGCTGCCTCCTGATCCTGACGGCCACCGTGGTGGAAGCCGAGGCGCTGGCGGGACAAATCGACTTCTTCCTGGGCAACGACGGCAAGGTCGAACTCTTCCCGGATCTCGAGATCCTTCCGTACGACGCGTTCAGCCCGCACCAGGACCTGATCTCGCGGCGGCTGCGTATCCTGCGCGACCTGCCAGACGGGGAACCCATGACCCTGATCGCGGCGGCGCCGACGCTGCTGCCGCAGCTGCCGCCGCATGATTACCTCGCCAGCCGCGGCATCAGCCTCCGGATCGGCCAGGAACTGGACCGGGACGCCTTCCGTGCGCGACTCGAAGATTCGGGCTACCAACGCGTCACTCAGGTCGGCCTGCACGGCGACTATGCGGTGCGTGGGTCGCTCGTAGACTTCTTTCCGACCGGCCACGAGATGCCGATCCGCGTCGATTTCTTCGACGACCAGGTCGAATCGCTCCGCGAATTCGACCCCGACTCGCAGGTGACCACGGGCAGGATTGATGCGCTCGACACGCTCCCCGCGCGGGAAATCCCGATCGATGCCGACGCGGTCCGCAAGTTCCGGCAGCGCTATCGTCAGCGCTTCGAAGGAAACCCGGCCAAGTCACTAATATACAGAGAGATTACCGAGCGCCGTCTGCCCGGCGGCATCGAAAATTACCTGCCCCTGTTCTTCGATGTCACCGCAACGCTGTGGGATTACCTGCCCGACAATTCCCTGCTCGTGTGTTGCGGCGACCTCGAGGCACCGCTGGAGACAGCGTGGCAACAGGTACTGGAACGATACGAGCAGACGCGCCACGATCCGGAACGTCCGGTCCTCGAACCGGACGAGTTGTACCGGCCCGCGGCGCACCATATCGCGGCCCTGCACGCACACCCGCTGATTCGCCTCGAAACCCACGAAATTCCGGCCGAGGAACTCGGGCCGACGGCGGTAAACCTTCCCGTCGCCGCCGCGCCGGGCACGCTGATCAACCGGCGCGAGGCGGAACCCTCGCGCGGCCTGCGTGAATTCCTCGCCCGCCGGCCGACCCGGATCCTGTTCGTGTCCGAATCCGCCGGGCGGCGCGAGTTGCTGATCGACGTGCTGCGTCAGGAACGGGCCACGCCCGTGCAGGTCGAATCGTGGTCGGAGTTCATGGACGGGGGCGTCGACGGCCACATCGACACCGCGATCAGTATCGCGCCGCTGGACAAGGGCGTCTGGTTCGAAGACGCGGACCTCGTGATCCTGACCGAGCAGGAGTTGTTCGGCGAAAAACCGAAGCCGAGGCGCCGGCGCCGGCGCGTCAAGGACCCGGCGACACTGATCAGCGACCTGACAGACCTCCACGCCGGCGCCCCGGTGGTGCACGCCGACCACGGTATCGGCCGCTACGTCGGCCTGACCAACCTCGAGTTCGATGACACGCCGACCGAATTCGTGACGCTCGAGTACGCCGGCGGCGACCGCCTGCACGTGCCCGTCGCGTCCTTGCACCTGATCTCACGCTACACGGGCGCATCACCCGAGCAGGCGCCGCTGCACCGTCTCGGCTCCGATCAATGGGCCAGGGCGCGGAGCAAGGCCGCCGGGAAGATTCGCGACGTTGCCGTCGAATTGCTCGAACTGTATGCACAACGCGCCGCCCGGGCTGGCTACAGCTACCGGCTGGATCCCGCCGAGGTCGAACAGTTTGCCGGGGGGTTCCCGTTCGTGCTGACCGACGACCAGGCGACCGCGATCGAAGCAGTGACCCAGGACCTGACGGCGTCGAATCCGATGGACCGACTGGTCTGCGGCGATGTCGGTTTCGGCAAGACCGAGGTCGCGCTGCGTGCCGCGTTCGTCGCGGTCTCCAACAGCCGGCAGGTCGCCGTACTCGTGCCGACCACGCTGCTGGCCCGGCAGCACTACCAGACATTCGTCGACCGGTTCGCCGACTGGCCGGTCAATGTCGCTATGCTGTCGCGCTTCCAGAACCCGGCCGAGAGCCGCCAGGTGCTCGACGGAATGGATTCCGGTCACGTCGATATCGTCATCGGCACGCACCGGCTGTTGCAGCGAAATGTCCGGTTCAGGGATCTCGGGCTCGCCATCATCGATGAAGAGCATCGCTTCGGTGTCCGCCACAAGGAGCGGCTGAAGGCGCTGCGGACCGAGGTCGACATCCTGACGCTGACTGCGACGCCGATCCCGCGCACGCTCAACATGGCGCTCGGCAGCCTGCGTGAGTTCTCGTTGATCACGACCCCACCGGAGAGCCGCCTGTCGATCAAGACGTTCGTGACACAATGGAACGACGGGCTGATCCGCGAAGCCTGCCAACGCGAGATCAAGCGCGGCGGCCAGGTCTACTTTGTGCACAATCGCGTCGCAGACATCCGGAGGATCGCTGATCAGGTCGCAAAGCTCGTGCCCGAGGCACACGTCGAAGTGGCGCACGGGCAGATGCGCGAACGCGAACTCGAGCGCATCATGAACGACTTCTATCACCGACGGTTTCATATCCTGGTCTGCACGGCCATCATCGAGAGCGGCCTGGACCTGCCGACCGCGAACACGATCATCATCAATCGCGCAGACCGTTTCGGCCTCGCGCAACTGCATCAGCTGCGCGGGCGTGTCGGCCGGTCGCATCATCAGGCGTTTGCCTACCTGATGACACCGCCGCGCGAGGCGCTGACGGCCGACGCCGTCAAGCGCCTGGAGGCGATCGAGTCGCTCGAGGATCTGGGCGCCGGGTTCGTGCTGGCGACGCACGACCTGGAAATCCGCGGCGCCGGCGAGCTGCTCGGCGAGGGCCAGAGCGGACAAATCCAGGAGATCGGCTTCTCGCTGTACAACGATATGCTGTCCCGGACGGTGCAGGCGCTGCGCGACGGCCTCGATCCGGACCTGACCACCGACCTGAACAGTGGCCCGGAGATCAACCTGCACCTGCCGGCGCTGCTGCCCGAGGACTACCTGCCCGACGTACACCTCCGCCTCGTGCACTACAAGCGTATCGCCAGTGCGAAAGATGAACGCGACCTGCAGAACCTCCAGGTCGAGTTAATCGATCGCTTCGGACTGCTGCCACAACCTGCGAAAAACCTGTTTCGCGTGACCGCCATCCGGCAACTTGCAGCGCCCCTGGGTATCAAGCGGCTCGATTTGAGCGCGGGGGGCGGACTCGTCGAGTTCGGCACCCACACCGGCATCGACCCCGGGATTCTCGTACAGCTGCTAGAATCGGAACCGGAACGTTACCGACTGGACCGCCAGCAGCGCTTGAAGATCATCGCAGAACTCGAGGAGCCGGAAAATCGCTTCGACTTCGCGACCCGGCTCGTCCAACGCCTCGGCGACGGCCAACCGCCCGGCGGTGGGCCCGGCGCCGCCTGAACCTTCGCGCCTGCCACGGAAACCGAACCTGGTGAACATGACCGACACCCGCATACCCTGCCGCCTGTTCGCGTGCGTGCTCGCCGCCGGCTGGACCCTGGCCGGCCCGGTCGCGGCGCTCGAAGACGATCAGGACCCGTGGATGACCGACCGCTACGAAGTCGAAATCATCGTATTCCGGCACGCGGATCAGGGACGCAACACACCCGAGCAGGCGACCCCTGCCTCGGTCATCAACGCCTCGCCGCTGTATCTCTTCCCGGAGCCGGCCCCCGGTCCTGAACCTGCCATCGTCGGCCCCGTCCTGGACGTCTGGGCGACCGCCGCGCAGCGCCCCGCACCGCCGGTGAGTTTCTATCTGCTGGACCTCGTCGAAAAATTTCCGGATTTCGTCCCGTTTTACGGCGACGGACTGCAACTCAACGACGTCTACGCGCGACTGGAACGTCTGGATGCCTACGAGCCGCTGGTGCACCTCGCATGGGTGCAGCCGGCCCGGGCGACCGCTGACGCGATCCCCTTCCAGGTCCAGTCCGCGGGTGCGGGCGAATTTAGCGTATCCGGCACGATTACGCTCTACAAAAAGCGGTATGTACATCTGGAGGTGGACCTCGAACTCGAACCGAATTCGCCGCTACCCGAGGCCGAAACGACTTCCTGGCTGAAATTCGAAACCTTCTTTACGCGTCGCGATGCGTCCGGCGCGGGGCGAATCCCGCTCGAGGCGGCCGCGGAGACCATGGTCCATCGCTTGCAGGAGTCGCGCCGGATGCGCGGCGTCGATGCCCACTATTTTGACCACCCGTTATTCGGGGTCATCGCCAGAATCAGGGAAATTGACCTCGACGACGATGAGGCCGGGGGCACGGGATAAGCTCGCAGCCCGCTAACGGGTTTTCCGCTGAATGTCCGTCCGGGTCGTTAACGACGAGGTGTCCTCGCCCCGGGTCAGGGCCGCTTCCGCCTGCCGACGCGCCAGTTGCTCTTTCGCATGCTCCAGCAACGTACTCGACGCCGCCGCCCAGGCGGGTACCTCGGATGCGCTGCCGAACGATAGCGTCACGAATCGTGCGATCGGCGAGCGCGGATGGTGAATCGCCAGGTCCCAGGCCTTTTGCACCGCGCGCTCCGCGAAAGCAACTACCTGCTCCTCGGTCGCACCACCGATCAGAACCGCGAACCGGTCATCGTTGAGCCGCGCACCGAAGTCCCCTGCCCGGCGCAGGGATCCACTGATCAAATGCCCGATCTTGCGCAGGAGAGAGTCAGCGGCGTGCCGACCGAACACGGCGCGATACTCATCGAGACAATCAATCTGGAACACGACAACGCCCATACACCGCTGCTCGCGGCGGGCGATCGACCAGTCGCGCTGCAGGACTTCCATGAACACGCCCTCGTTGGGTACGCCGGTCGTCGGATCGGTCCGCTCGAGACTCTTCAGGCAACGCGTGGCGTCGTGCAGGGCATCGCGCAGTTCGGCCTCGCCCGGCGAGCTGTCGGCCCGAGCGACCTCGGTCAGCAACCAGAATGAGGGCCTGCCTGGTCGCTCATACAGCGCCGATAAACGCACGTTGAGCCGGACGTCGCCGCCGGCCTTCAGCTTCCACGACTGATCGAGATGGCGATCGCCGTCGGGCAACCATTCGCCGGCCCGGGTATCAATCACCTCGGGCAACTCGCCGTCCATGACCCACTCGTTGATACCGGCACCGACGATCTCACTCGCCCCGATGCCGGTCAGCGCTTCAAACGCCGTGTTGACATACACGACCGGCAGATCCTGGTTCCGCGCGTTGACGATAACCAGCGCCTGCGAGCCACAATTGAGGGCTTGAATGATTAGCTTTTTATCAAGATTAATCATTAACTTATAATGTTAAATTAATGCTCTTTATATCTGATGGCGGGCCGCGTTCGCCCGGCCGGCGAACGATTGAACCGGGGCGCAATACCGCCTCGGTTCGACAGCCCCTTGGATAATAAGCAGCCCGGGCTGGGCCGTCTGTGATGCGAGTCACTCACCGCTGGTTTGGAATATGTTGACCCGCGAGTTCGGGCCGGCGCAGCGTCGGCG
>SMVA01186781.1_pt1 | contig 17780 bp, 15 predicted proteins | sample 2456451 | NCBI WGS metagenome assembly SMVA01 (sample SAMN11095933, study PRJNA526329) | marine sediment metagenome | biome: Marine sediment; feature: Surficial sediment; material: Deep marine sediment; isolation source: Hadal surficial sediment | place: Pacific Ocean | collected 2014-05 | depth...
GCTGGAAATCAGCCGTTGAATCTGCAAGATCTTGCGTATGGGGTCTCGGTGACCGATGCCTGCATCGACTGGGCGACTACCGAAACAACGTTGCGCGAGCTAGCGCAAAGCCTCGCACAGACGCTGGTCGAGCGCCGCTAGCGATACTAAAGAGGTTGCGCGAGCGCCGCGAGCTTTAGGACAGTTGCTAGTGGTAGTAGGCGTGTTCGGTATCGGAATGATCGGTCGCGTCACGGATTGCGGTCAGTTCGGGAACCTGTTCGAGCAGTGAGGTCTCGACACTGTTCTTGAGCGTAATATCGACCGCCGCACAGCCCTGGCAGCCGCCACCGAATTGCAGCACTGCAATGGATTCGTCGGCAATTTCAACGAGCGTCACCATGCCGCCATGGGCGGCAAGACCGGGATTGATTTCGTTGTAGAGCACATAGTTGACCCGATCCTCCAGCGGCGCGTCGGCGCCGACTTTTGGTGTGCGGGCATTGGGCGCTTTGATGGTGAGCTGGCCGCCCATCTGATCTTCCTGGTAGTCGACCACTGCCTCGTCCAGATACGGCACACTGCGCTCTTCAAACCAGGCAGTGAATCCTTCATAGGCCACCGGCGTATCACCCTCCTGCTCCTCACCCGGACGGCAATACGCAATGCAGGTTTCCGCTTGCGGCGTGCCGGGCTGGGCAACGAACACGCGAATGCCGATGTCGTCGCCGTCCTGTTTAGACAGCAGCTCCTGGAGATACGTCTGCGCCGATGCCGATATCTCGATCATGTCTTCCCGTCTATATCCGAGTGATTTAGTCGGGAATATACCCGGCACCGCAGCGCAACGCAAAGCCGGTGACCGCCATCATGAACGCTATTCATGTAATGTTCGTTTTACTTCAATTGAATTCATGTTGGGGCCGACTAGACTAGGCCTCTACCTGTATTCCTAGGCGAACGGTCCGTGCCTGTGTCCATCGTTCAACAGCTTTCCGCCGCCCTGCGGCAGCGCATTCATATCCTCGATGGCGCCTACGGCACCCAGCTGCAAGCCTTGAATTTCGCGGAAGTCGACTACCGTGGCGATCGTTTCGACGATCACAGCGTGCCGCTGAAAGGCAATTATGATCTGCTGTGTCTGAGTCAGCCCGATGCGGTCGCCCAGGCCCATCGACGTTATCTGCGAGCCGGCGCCGACATCATCAAAACCAACTCCTTCTCGTCCACCCGCACGGCGCAGGCGGATTACGCACTCGAAGACTGTGTGATCGAGATGAACACGGCTGCCGCACGAATTGCGCGTGCAACCGCTGACGAATTCAGCACCTCGGAGCAACCGCGTTACGTGGCGGGCGTGCTCGGGCCGACAAATCGCACGGCGAGCCTGTCGCCTGACGTCAACGATCCCGGGTTCCGCAACACGAGTTTCGAAGCATTGGCGACCGACTATTATAGCGTCGCGCAAGCGCTGATCGAAAACGGCGCCGATCTCATTCTGCTGGAAACCATCTTCGATACACTGAATGCCAAAGCGGCCGTTTACGCCATCATGCAGCTGCGAGCGGCAACGGGCCTTGAAATTCCGCTCATGATTTCCGGCACCATCACGGATGCCAGTGGTCGTACGCTGTCCGGTCAGACCTGCGAGGCGTTCTGGTGCTCGCTCAGCCACGCTCAACCATTGAGCATCGGTCTGAACTGCGCACTCGGCGCAGATCAGTTACGGCCATACATCGACGCGCTCAGCCGGATAGCACCGATCTATGTCAGCGCGCACCCCAACGCGGGCCTGCCGAACGAATTCGGCGAGTACGATGAAAGCCCCAGCGCTATGGCACAGACGTTAGGCGAGTACGCCGACAGCGGTCTGCTGAACATTGTGGGCGGCTGTTGCGGCACGACACCGGAGCACATAAGCGCTATTCGTGAACGCGTGGCGCAGTGTCCGCCGAGGCAGCCACCTTCGCGCGAACACCGGTTGACCATCAGCGGTCTCGAACCGTTCACAATCGATGAGAATTCGTTGTTCACGAATATCGGTGAACGGACAAACATAACCGGTTCTGCACGCTTCGCGCAGCTGATCCGGGAAGAAGACTATGACGCGGCACTCAAAGTCGCCCGCCAGCAGGTTATCAGCGGCGCGCAGATCATCGACATCAACATGGATGAAGGGATGCTCGATTCGCAGGGCGCGATGGTCCGCTTCCTCAAATTACTTGCAGCAGAGCCCGACATTGCCCGCGTCCCGATCATGGTTGATTCGAGTAAATGGGAAATCATCGAAGCAGGCCTGCGCTGCATTCAGGGTAAGTCGATCGTCAACTCCATCAGCTTGAAAGAAGGTGAAGACGCTTTTCGAGCTGCCGCGCGTCTGTGCCGGTCGTATGGCGCAGCAATCATCGTGATGGCATTCGATGAGGAAGGCCAGGCCGATACTCTGGAACGCAAGATCACCATCTGCGAACGCGCTTATCGCATTCTCACGGAGGAAATCGGCTTTCCCCCCGAGGACATCATTTTCGATCCGAATATATTCGCCATCGGCACCGGAATGGATGAGCATCGAAACTACGCTGTCGACTTCATCGAAGCCGTGAGCTGGATCAAAGAGCACCTGCCACATGCCTCGATTTCCGGTGGTGTCAGCAACGTGTCGTTTTCGTTTCGCGGCAACAACGCGCTGCGCGAAGCCATACACTCGGTATTTCTATACCACGCCATTCGGGCCGGACTCACGATGGGCATCGTGAATGCCGGACAACTGGGCATCTATGCAGACATTCCCGATGATCTCAGGGAGCGGGTCGAAGATCTGGTCCTTAATCGCCGGGAAGATGCAACGGAAAGGCTGCTCGAAGTGGCCGATCAGTATTCGCCCCAGGCCGGTATCAGACCCGTTGAGGATCTCAGCTGGCGGGAAGCGCCGGTTGCCAGCCGGTTGAGCCATGCGCTCGTCCACGGCATTACCGATTTCATCATCGAAGACACCGAGGAAGCCAGGCTCGCAGCGGACCGTCCTATCGAAGTGATCGAAGGCCCTCTGATGGACGGTATGAATGTCGTCGGCGACCTCTTCGGTGCGGGCAAGATGTTCCTGCCGCAGGTCGTCAAAAGCGCTCGCGTCATGAAACAATCCGTCGCCCACCTCGAGCCTTTCATTGATGCCGACAAAGGACCCGGCAAGAGCAGCAGGGGCAAAATTATCATGGCGACGGTGAAGGGCGATGTGCACGATATCGGCAAAAACATTGTCGGCATCGTCCTGCAGTGCAACAACTACGACGTCATCGACCTTGGCGTGATGGTTCCGATGGAGACGATCCTGGCGACCGCCAAAGCGGAAAATGCCGATATGATCGGTCTATCCGGTCTCATCACGCCGTCGCTCGACGAGATGGTCTACGTAGCTGCGGAAATGGAGCGACAGAACTTCAGTATCCCACTCCTGATCGGTGGCGCGACCACGTCAAAAGCACACACCGCGGTGAAAATCGAACCGGCCTATACCCGCGGCCCCACCGTCTACGTGCCTGACGCGTCCCGCAGCGTAAAAGTGGCCACGACTCTGATCTCGGAGGATCTGAAAGCAGACTACCTGGAGCAACTGCGTGAGGAATATCAAACCGTTCGCGATCGCAGCAGTATTCGAACCAGCAAGCGGCAACTGCTGTCCTTGAGCCAGGCGCGGAACAACGCACCGGTGATCGACTGGCAAGACTACGAACCACCGGCACCGGTCGAGCCGGGCGTCCACACGATCGAGAATCTACCGCTCGAGGAGTTGCTGCCCTTTATCGACTGGACCCCGTTCTTCATGACCTGGGAGCTGGCGGGCAAGTACCCGAGAATTCTGGATGACGAGGTTGTCGGCGAAAGTGCCCGGAGTCTCTTTGCTGATGCGCAATCGATGCTCTCGTACCTGATCAAGGATGGTCGGCTGCGCGCCAGCGGTGTTTATGGGATCTGGCCATGCAACCGCGTCGCCGAAGATGATCTGGAAATTTTTGCTGACGCTGCGAGAACCCAGTCGCTGGCGATTGTGCACCATCTGCGGCAACAGGGCGTCAAACCCGACAACCAGCCAAATTTCTGCCTCGCGGACTACGTTGCCCCTGCGCCGCTTGCGGACTATCTCGGTGGATTTGCCGTAACCGCTGGTATCGGGATCGATGAGGTTCTGGCGGATCACGCCGATGATGACTATTCCAGCATCATGATCAAATCGTTGGCCGATCGACTGGCGGAGGCGTTTGCCGAATATCTCCACCACGCAGTGCGGGTTCAGCACTGGGGATATGCCACTGACGAGCAACTCGATAGCGCGGGACTCATCGGCGAAAAATACCGGGGCATCAGACCGGCGCCCGGCTACCCGGCATGCCCGGAACACAGTGAAAAAGTGACGCTATTCGAACTGCTGGATGCCACCAAAAGAACGGGCATTACTCTGACGGAAAACTTTGCGATGCTACCCGCCGCTGCGGTTTCCGGCTGGTACTTTTCCCACCCGCAGTCACGTTACTTCGGCGTCGGCAAAATCGGCGAAGATCAGTTGAGCGACTATGCCGCTCGCAAAGGGTTAAATCTCGAAGCAACCGCGCGTCTGCTGCGACCCAATCTCTGATACGGAATCGGTCCGCGACACCCGTGGCCTGAACGCCACCGCGTCAGTCGGCCTCAGAAGTCGAAAGTCCAGCCGGAAACAAAGTGGATTGCGCCGAGAACGAGCATCGTGAAGATGACGAGAATTGCCCGCACGTCGGCCTTCGAGTCCGCTGCACGCTCGCGTTCGATGCGATCCGGATTTTCTGTCTCTGCCACGGCTTGTCTTCCTTCATTTTGTCAGCGCGCGCAGTCTACCGAGTTCTTTCGTACAAATCGCCTTACCGGCACGGTCGCGTGCAATCAACGAGGTGTTGCCGCGGTGGGGCTGAAGGGTACCTATGCTGACCTTCGCCCACTCGCTCCGCGATTCCCTCCCTGCGCGAACTTGCCCGAAGCGGTCAATTCGCTGCGTTCGGTTGGTCGAGCTCACGGTCTGCATAGGCACCCTTCAGCCCCACCGCTACACTTCAGGCTCGCAGATGCTGTACGTCGTCGTTGGCGTGTTCGGTTGAGTGCGAGCGTTACGCGTGGGCAAGACATCGAAGCTGCGGTTAGCACCCTTCAGCTCCGGCACTTTTCCGGCCTAACGTTTCACAACTCCTCGTTGCCAGAGAACCACCGCACTTGAATCTGCAGCGCTGCGGTCGGGGGTTGCTACTGTGCACCGTGGCTCGACCAACCCAGTGGAGCGAATTGACCGTCTTCGGGCAAGTTCGCGCAGCGAGGGAATCGCGGAGCGATTGGGCGAAGGTGCGAATAAGCAACCCCCGACCGCAGCGCGGTTGATATCAATCCACGGATGGATCGAGAAAAGTCACTTAACCCACTGAATAGAATGAGAAACATCCTCCCGACAACGCCATGGCCGATCGTTCTAAGCATAGTGCGAAGGATTACTTTGGCCGCCGATATCCCAGTGGTACGGTCCGCATCCTTCGAGGAAAACTATGTACCGGTACGACAATTTCGACCGCCAGTTCGTGGCCGAACGCGTGGACCACTATCGCGCACAGACGCAGAGGTATCTCGCCGGCGAACTTGCTGAGGCAGAGTTCCTCCAGTTGCGCCTGCGCAACGGCCTCTACATCCAGCGGCTGGCACCGATGCTGCGGGTGGCCGTGCCCTACGGCACGCTGTCGAGCGAGCAACTGAGAAAGCTCGCCTTCATCGCCCGTCACTACGACCGAGGCTACGGTCATCTGTCCACCAGACAGAACATGCAGTTCAACTGGCCGGAACTCGCGCAGGTGCCGGACATCCTGGCGGACCTCGCGGAAGTCGACATGCACGCGATCCAGACCAGCGGCAGCTGCATTCGCAATGTGACGACCGATCAGTTCGCGGGTGTGGCAAAAGACGAGGTAGTTGATCCACGACCGTACTGTGAACTCATACGGCAATGGTCGACCTCTCATCCCGAATTCGACTGGCTGCCGCGCAAATTCAAGATCGCGGTGACGGGAGCCCATGACGATCGCGCCGCCATCGACGTCCACGATATCGGCTTGCGCGTCTACCACGATGCAGGCGGCCAGGTCGTCTTCGACGTCATCGTCGGCGGTGGCCTGGGCCGTACACCGGTGATCGGCGAGACCATCCGCACAGGCTTACCCGTGCGGCATCTGCTGACCTACCTCGAAGCCATCATGCGGGTCTACAACCGTTATGGCCGCAGAGACAATAAATACAAAGCGCGTATCAAGATTCTGGTCAGGGCGATGACGGCCGATGGATTTCGCAGCCGGGTGGACGAGGAATGGTCGCATCTCGAGAATTCCGCGAGTTCGTTGCCGGAGGCGGAAATCGGCCGCATGGAAGCGCACTTCACGCCGCCCGACTATCCCGCTCCGAACGGCGGTGGCCGCCAACTCGCAGAACAGCGCCTGGCGGAACCTGTGTTCAGCCGCTGGGTGGAAAACAACGTGGCCGCGCATCGAGTCGACGGCTACGGGATCGTCACGTTGTCCACCAAAATTACCGGCGTACCACCCGGTGACGTTGCGGACACCCAGATGGATGCGGTAGCTGACTGGGCTGACGCATACGGCTTTGGTGAAATCAGGATCAGCCACGAACAGAATTTCGTGCTGCCGGACGTGCCAGTCGCCAGTCTTTTAGAGTTATGGCGCAAGGCGACGGCACTGCAACTCGCGGCCAACAACGTCGGCCTGCTGTCGGACATAGTCTGTTGTCCTGGCGGCGACTACTGCTCACTGGCGAACGCCAAATCCATCCCGGTTGCCGAAGCCATCCAGCGCGAGTTCGAGGACTACGACTACCAGTTTGACATCGGATCAATCGATCTGAACATCTCGGGTTGCATGAACGCCTGCGGTCATCACCACGTTGGTCACATCGGCATTCTGGGTGTCGATAAGAAAGGCAGCGAGTTTTACCAAATTTCTCTTGGCGGCCACGCGGGTCGTCACGGTGAGGAATCCACGCTGGGGAAAATCATCGGCCCATCTTGTTCTCGCGCTGACGTGACGACCGTCCTGCGCACAATTCTCGACACCTTCGTCGATAAACGGCTCGAGGACGAATCCTTCCTCCACTGTTACCGGCGAATCGGTATAGAACCTTTCAAGGAACGTGTCTATGTCGCTGAGTAATCTGCTGAACAAAGACGGCAAAATGATCGACATGAGCATCAGCAATGGCGCCGGCGCTGCAGGTGGCATTCGATTCGCCACTGCGGATGCATGGTCGCCGGATTCCGGCGACGGTTTGATCCTCGACGTTGACGCAGAGCCTACCGAAGCCTTCACGAAGGCGCCCATCATCGCAATCGATTTCCCGGCATTCGCCGATGGTCGAGGCTTGTCTCTGGCCGTGCTGCTGCGTTCACGCTATCAATATACTGGTGAACTGCGGGCAACGGGCGATGTCCACCCTGATCTACTGCATTACATGAAGCGCTGTGGTTTTGACACATTTTTAATACCGGAGGAGCGCTCCGGGACGAACATCGACACCCAGAGCGCACTTGCACCCTACTCCGATTACTATCAAGCTTCCGTGCTGGAACCTAAACCGGCATATCGGCGGATTCGGAGAGGTGCTTAGCACTGGAATTGTAGAGTCTTTCTTTCTGATCTTTACGGGCGCAGCACTGCTTGCGACCGCCGCTCTGTATACCCGCCAACCTCTGCTCGTCGCCTATATCGCCATCGGCTGCCTGTTAGGACCCCACGGCCTGGCACTCGTGGCAGATCCCGACCTGCTCTCGGAGATCGCCGAGGTCGGTATTATCTTCCTGCTTTTTCTGGTCGGGCTCGACCTGCCACCTGCGAAAATGAAAAACATGGTCGGCGAAGGTCTGCTGACCGCCTTCGCGTCCATGGTCGTATTTTTTGGCGTCGGGTTTGGCCTGATGCTTGCGTTCGGCTTCACCGTCGGCGAGGCAATCGTGACGGGAATCGCCGTCACGTTTTCGAGCACCATCATCGGCATCAAACTGCTGCCAACGACGCTGTTGCATCATCGCCACATCGGCGAGATCGTGATCAGCCTGCTGTTGATTCAGGACCTCGTCGCCATTCTCGCGCTGCTGTTTCTCGCAAGCTCCGGAGACTCGCTGGCCGCGACGTTGCAGGGCCTGGGCGCAGCAGCGGTCGCACTGCCTGTGATCACGTTGGGTGCAGTATTCGGCGTGCGCTATGTGCTGCTGCCGCTCATAGCCAAGTTTGACGCCTTTCATGAATTCATTTTTCTGCTCGCCCTGGGCTGGTGCCTGGGTGTTGCGAACATCGCTAACTATGCGGGCCTTTCGTTCGAGATAGGCGCTTTCGTGGCCGGCGTGTCACTGGCAACGAGTCCGATATCCCAGTACATCGCAGAAAGCCTGCGGCCGTTGCGCGACTTTTTTCTGGTGTTGTTTTTCTTCTCCGTCGGCGCGGGCTTGAACATCGTGCTGTTGATGGACGTTTTCCTGCCGACGCTGCTACTGGCGCTGGCGCTGATTGCAGTAAAACCTGGAACATTCGCCCTGCTGCTCAAATGGCAAGGCGAAGAATCGAAGACGTCCTGGGAAGTCGGTTATCGACTGGGTCAGGCGAGTGAATTCTCGCTGCTGGTGAGTTACGTCGCGGCCGGTGCTGCGTTACTGAGCGTCGAAGCCGCACACGTCATTCAGGGAGCAACCGTGATGACGCTGCTGATCTCCAGCTACATCGTCGTTTTCCGCTACCCGAGCCCCATCGCGCCTTCTGCAGATTTGCGGCGCGACTGAGCCGCAGCCACACGAGTCATCCGGTTCGGTGTTCCAGCACGCCCCGGCCCACCATCTCACCGGCGAGGATCCGGTCGATGCCGACGGAAATCGTTTCCAGGGTGAATGCCTCTTTCAGCGTCGCCAACCCATCGAGTTTCCATGGACCGGCAAGTTTCTGCCAGATCTCGGCTTTCTGCGTGAGCGGCAGTTGCACCGAGTCGATACCAAGCAGATTGACGTGGCGCAGTATGAATGGAAGCACCGAGGCCGAAATCTGTGTTGAATCGACCAGGCCGCAGGCGGCCAGGCTCTGGCCATACCGCAGGCCCTTGACGGCATTCCAGAGAATTTCACCGCCGAGGGTGTCCACGGCGCCACCCCAGACCTCTTTGAGCAGCGCTCGGTCGCTACCTTCGCGGGCTTGTTCTCTGGAGAGAATTTCGGTTGCACCGAGATCACGCAGAAAACCATGCTGGGATTGTTTACCCGTAACAGCGGTAATCGTATAGCCGAGCTTGTTGAGCAGCATCACCGCAACCGAACCTACGCCGCCCGTCGCGCCGGTCACCAGCACAGGGCCCGCAGCCGGAGTCATGCCAACGTGTTCGAGCTTGTGGACACACAACGCGGCAGTAAAACCTGCGGTGCCTATGATCATCGATTCTTCGAGCGTCAGGCCGTCCGGCCGCGCGACAATCCAACCGGCGGGGACGCGAATGCGTTGACCGAAGCCACCCGCGGTGTTCATACCGAGATCGAAGCCAATGACGATCACCTCGTCACCCGGGGCAAATTCTGCATTGGTACTTTCGACGACGACGCCCGCAGCATCGATGCCGGGGGTATGCGGATAATTACGAGTCACGCCGGGACTGCCGGTCGCCGACATTCCGTCTTTGTAGTTCAGTGAAGAGTAGCGAACGTCGATCAACACTTCCCCGTCGGGCAGGTCGGCGGTCGTCCTCTCGACAATGATCCGCTCGAAGGAGTCGTCCGTTTTTTCTATCTGTAGTGCTCGAAAGCCGCTCATCAGCCGTCCCCTGTCATGATGTTAACTTCGTTCATTCAAGCGACTGAGCCGCTGCATCGCGCGATCAATTTTTTCGTGTCTTGCAAGCAACCGCGGCACTTGTTAACCGCAGGTTCTTGTCAACCGCGTCCGGTGAAACCGATCTTTTCCAGCGCTGCATCCAGTGCGCCCTCGACGTGTGCCAGCAATCGCTCGATCGGCTTCTTGTGTTCTACCCATTGAACTTCAAAGACATCACGCTCGTCGCAGGCACGGGTCAGGTACTCGTCGCTCGTGCTGATCTCATCAACCAGCTCACGCTCAATCGCCCTTTGTCCATACCACGCTTCGCCGGTTGCGACCTCATCCATATTCAGTTGTGGACGGCGTGAACCGACGAACTCCTGAAACAGCGTGTGAACTTCTTCGAGTTCTTCGAGGAATTTTTCCCGCCCTTCGGCGGTATTTTCCCCCAGTACCGTCAACGTTCTCTTGTATTTTCCGGCCGTCAGGATCTCGACATCGACGTCGTGTTTCTTCAGCAGGCGATGCACATTCGGAATCTGTGCAACGACGCCAATTGAGCCGAGCACTGCAAACGGCGCCGCCAGAATCCTGTCCGCAACCGCCGCCATCAGGTAGCCACCGCTCGCAGCCACCTTGTCGACCACAACCACGAGCGGAATTTCGCGCTGGCGGATTCGATCGAGTTGCGAGGCGGCCAGGCCATATCCATGCACCGCACCTCCCGGGCTTTCCAGCCGGACCACCACTTCATCGTCTTTTTCCGCCAGCGTCAGAACCGCAGTGATTTCCGTGCGCAGTTGGTCCACTCTGGATGCCTGCAGGTCGCCTTTGAAGTCGAGGACGAACGTTCGATGCTTCGCCTTTTCTGGGTGCTTGCGGTTCGCCTTTGCTTCTCGTTTGGTGGTTTTGTTATCCGCTTTGTGCTGCTTCTTGAAACTCGCAGGATCCAGCATTGCATGGCGTATGCCATCTTTGAGCTGCTGCAGTCGGTCGTTGAGCTTGCGGACTTCGAGGTGGCCGTGGTCCACGTGTTGCCGCTTGAGGCTCAACGACGCAATTGCCGACGCGATGAGCAAAATGGCCACCACCACAGTCACAGCCTGGGCGAGAAACATCAGGTACTCAAAGAGATACTCCATTTTTTGCGACTGTCGTGGCGAAGAGCGCGCTACAGTACTGAATTGGCGATTGTGCGTCCACCGATGCTGCGAGGGCCCGCAGGCCCGCGCAGCAACTTGAAACTCAGCCGATTTCCCTGTGAGATAGCCCGATGGCCTTAACTGCACTGCAAGCCCATCTCGAGGCGACTTTTCACCCCCCCGCGAGCGCCGGACTCGATGCCACATTCCGCCTTGCGATCGGCGATGAGGAACTGACTTTCCAGGTCGCGAACGGTGCGTTGAATTTCATTGACGGCCATGACAGCTCACCCGATGTGACATTTTTCTTCGAAAGTGTCGACATTGCGTGGGCCCTGCTGTCCGGACAGGCGAATGCCTTCAGCGCATTCATGGAAGGTCGCTTCCGGGCGGACGGCTATCTCATGTGGGCGTTCACGCTGATGGCGATGTTTCAAAGCAGCAGTTTGCCGCGCGAGCCTGTGGAATGACCGCCGGCTCAACTCTCCCGGGCTAGGGAGCCTAGGTCATCGATGAATGCATCGATCAGCCAGCGGGATATGGCTGTCTTCGGCGGCACGTTGGGTAAGTCGTCGAGATCGAACCACTTCGCATCGGCGATCTCACCCTCCTGACACACGATGTCACCACCAGCGTACTGCGCATGAAAACCCAGCATCAACGAGTTGGGAAACGGCCAGCTCTGCGAACCCAGATACTTGAGGTTGCGAAGTCGCAACCCGACCTCTTCGAAGACTTCCCGGTGCACGGTCTGCTCGATCGACTCCCCCGCTTCGACGAAGCCTGCCAGAGTGCTGTACATGTTGTGCGGCCAGTTTGCATTGCGGGCAAGTAGAATCTGCTCACCTCGCGTGACCAGCACGATGATGCTCGGTGCGAGCCGGGGATAGCTGATAAGGCCGCAGGCGGGGCATTGTTTTGCCCGGTCGTTCGCGTGATCCTGCATCGTTGCGCCACAACGACCGCAGTGCTGGTGGGTCTTGTGCCATTCGAGAATCTGCTGCGCACGACCGGCCAGATAAAAAAGCCCTGGCTCCACCCGCCCCAGCCAGTCCCGCAGGCCCGCCTTCGCATAGCCTTCCGGCGTACTGCCGTGGGCTTCGAGCGCGATACAGCAGCGGCCGCGATAACGACCGAGGTAGTGTTCTGTGTCGATTTCGATATCCATCCAGCGCAGTTCATCACCGGTCACCGGTCGTGGAATGCCCTGCTCCGAGACGCAGACCATCTGGCCATCGATCATCACGAAGAACCACGCCTCATCACGCTGGTGGTCGGCAGGAATCTGCACGAGAGATTCGAACTCATCGGGTTCAAGTGGCCACATTGACGAGCGCTTCCGATGACTATGCCGCGGTCAAGATACCATACGCAACGAACCCGATTGGCGCGGCACCAGCCGCTGGCCAGCGGCACATTCTGTTATTGAACTGTCCCGCGGTCATGGCTAATGTGCTGAGGGGCCGACAGCAATATTACCTGCTGCTGGCACACCGCAACGCGAACCAACGCGGACTAAGGAGACGAAGGCCAGGTCAGCACACCTCGCCGAATCATGGCCGGTTTAACCATCGCTGCGTTCTGGAGGAATTTTCTCGGGCAGGCTCCTGACTGGTACAAAGGCCTCATCATCGCCTTTTTCGTCATCAATCCAATCCTCTTCCTCTACTCGCCATTCGTTGCGGGTTGGTTGTTGGTTGTCGAATTCATCTTCACCCTGGCGATGGCGCTGAAATGCTACCCCCTGCAGCCAGGCGGGCTGCTCGCGCTGGAAGCCGTGGTCATCGGCATGACCAACACCACGACGATTCGCGACGAAGTCTTCAGCAACTTTCCGGTAATTCTGTTGCTCATGTTCATGGTAGCCGGCGTCTACTTCATGAAGGAACTGCTGCTATTTTTGTTCACGAAAATTATATTAGGAATACGCTCCAAGACCCTAATATCATTACTTTTTTGTTCAATTTCCGCCCTGCTTTCAGCGTTTCTGGATGCCCTGACCGTGATCGCGGTGCTCATCAGCGTCGGGCTGGGTTTCTACTCGGTCTACCACAAGGTCGCCTCCGGCAAATCGTTCAAAGACGAACACGAACACGACCAGGATGAATCCATCGGCGACCTGCATCGCGAAGACCTGGACCGATTCCGCGCGTTTCTCCGCAATCTGCTGATGCACGGGGCCATCGGCACCGCACTGGGTGGTGTCTGCACGACGGTGGGCGAGCCGCAGAACCTGCTCATCGCCAGCAAGCTGGATTGGGATTTCATCGAATTCTTCGTGCGGATGGCACCGGTCACCATGCCGGTGCTCTTCGTTGGCTTGAGCACCTGCGTCCTGCTCGAGCAGATCAAGCGGTTCGGCTACGGCGCTCAATTACCGGAACCTGTGCGCGAAATTCTCATCGAGTTTGATCGCGAAGAGACCCTGGAGCGCGATGATCGCGACAGAGCCCGACTGGTGATACAGGCTGCCGCTGCGGCCCTGCTCGTAGTTGCGCTTGCCATGCACTGGGCTGAGGTGGGACTGGTTGGCTTGATGGTTATCGTCATCCAAACTGCTTTCAACGGTGTGGTCGAAGAGCATCGGCTCGGCAGGGCGTTCGAAGAAGCATTGCCTTTTACATCGCTGCTGGTGGTTTTCTTTTGCATCGTGGCAGTCATTCACGACCAGCATCTGTTCACCCCGGTGATCGAGTACGTGTTGAGTCTCGATCTCTCGGTACAACCGGGTATGTTCTATATCGCAAACGGTCTGTTGTCGGCGATAAGCGACAATGTGTTTGTCGCGACCGTGTACATCAACGAGGTGAAAGCGGCGTACGACGCCAATCAGATTACCCGCGAACACCTCGAGCTGTTGGCGGTCGCCATCAACACCGGGACGAACATTCCCAGTATCGCCACGCCGAACGGCCAGGCGGCTTTTCTCTTTCTGCTGACATCGTCACTTGCGCCACTCATTCGCCTGTCCTACGGCCGCATGGTACTCATGGCGCTGCCTTACACCGTGACCATGGGCTTTACCGGCTGGTGGGCCGCAAGCTACCTGCTCTAAGTCGGCAGCCGCCGCCAGGCGCAGCCATCTGCGCTGGCGTCATCGAGCACGTCGAGCCAGTCCGCGTGTGCTGCGTTCTCCTGCGTCGATGCCGCGAGCACCGCGAGCGCTGGACGATCGCTGGGAATGCTGGCGTCAGACGCAGCAGCCTGGTCTGCCGTGGCGGCGGAATCTGCGCCGAACAGCGCCGTCTGCCCGCCCGTCATCAACAGATAAACGTCCGCCAGGATTTCCGCATCCAACAGCGCACCGTGCAGCGTGCGTGCGGACATGTCCACGTCGTAGCGCCGGCACAGTGAATCGAGGTTGTTCTTCTGTCCCGGGTGTTTGTGGCGTGCGAGCGCCAGCGAATCGGTAACCTTGCAGATGTCGCGGACCTTTACCTGCGTGCGCAACTGCGAAAATTCGTAGTCGAGAAACGAAACATCGAAAGGCGCGTTGTGGATGATGAGTTCTGCCCCGCGGATAAAGTCCAGCAACTCATCTGCAATCGCGGCAAATCTTGGTTTATCTGCCAGGAACTGCGAACTGATGCCGTGCACTTCAAACGCGCCATCGTCGATGTCCCGATCCGGATTGACGAATTTGTGAAACTGCCGACCGGTAAATTTTCGATCGCTGAGTTCGACCCCGCCAATTTCGATGATGCGGTGACCCTTCGCAGCTTCCAGGCCCGTGGTTTCGGTGTCGAGTACGATCTGCCTCACGCGCCCGCCAGCAGTTCATCGATGGCGTCGTTGGCGGCCTGATCGACGAGTTCGTTTTCCGCATGCCCGCTGTGGCCCTTCACCCACCGCCAATCGATATCGTGCGCCTGGGCGACGCTATCCAGACGTTCCCAGAGATCCCTGTTCTTCACGGGCTTTTTCGCCGCCGTGCGCCAGCCGTTGCGCTTCCAACGTGCCATCCAGTCGTTGATGCCGCGGCGCAGGTACTCCGAATCCGTGGTCAGAGTCACCGTACTGGCGCGCTTGAGCTGCGCGAGCCCTTCGATCGCCGCCTGCAGTTCCATGCGATTGTTTGTCGTGTCGTCCGCAGCGCCTTTGACCAGCTTCTGATGATCGCCATAACGCAGCAATGCAGCCCAGCCACCCGGACCCGGATTACCTCGGCAGGCACCATCTGTGAATATTTCAACCAGGGCGTTCGGTCCTGTTCCAGGCGCTCAGTTTCGGATAGGCCACGGGCGCAAGCTTGCCGGAGGCCAGGCGTTCGCGCCGTGAGACAGGCATATCCGCCATGACCTGCTTGGTTGCGGCTAAAACGTACACCCCTCCCACCGGCAACTGGTGCTGCGACAGGGTGTCGCGCAACTTGCGCCACAGTTTTGCGTTGCTGCCGCCACGGGCGAACGGCAGCCCATAAGCCAGGTACTTCATTTCATCCTGCCGCGCAAAACCCAGCACGGTGAGCCAGTCCACCAGGCGCCGCGGATTGACGAAACGCAAACCGCTGAAACTGTCGCTGAAGACGCTGGCATACACGCTCCTCACGCCCCACAGGCTCAACGGATTGAAACCACACACCAGGAGTCGGCCACCGGGTGCAAGGACCCTGGAGACCTCTCGAATCGCGGTACGGGGGTCTTCCGCGGTTTCCAGCGCATGATGCAGCACGACAGCGTCCAGACTGCCTTTGGCGAACGGCAATTCGTGGAGGCCCGCGCTAAAACAGGCAAGCTCATTGACTTGATCGGAATCCCGGCTCCCCATCAGCAGGCGATTGCGAACCATGCACCCGCGCACGGATTTGGCAAGTGGGCTATGGCAGCCTACCCACAACAACGTGTCGCCATGAAAACGTCTGGCGCGCTCACGGATGAGATCTTCTTGCTCCCCCATAAGGCGTTGACCCGCCGGTGAGCAAAACCAATTTGAGAGCTGTTCGACGCAGGAAGTTGCCAAGTGCACAGACATAACGCAAAGTACCTGATCCATTCTGACTGCAGGCAATGATGACCGCAACCACCCTCAGGCGGCTGCTGGCCGTTTGTGTCGTCGCGCTGGCGTCGTGTCAAACCGACCCAGATGTTGCCCACCGCGTGCAGTCGCTACAACCCGTCGGTGTCACACCGGCCGTGAGCCGCGCCATCGCACCACCCGTCATTGCACCCGTCGTCGATATCCTTAAGCCCGATCTCTGGCGCGAAATTCGCAGCGGCTTCGCGCTGGATCATGCAACGGCGCAGCGCCGCGTCCAGCAGGAACTGAAGTGGCTCGAACGCAACCCAAGGTATCTGCAACGACTCAAGCCACGCCTGGATCGCTATCTGGCCTATATCCACGAGCAGGTGCGCGCGCGAGGCTTCCCCAGCGAAATTGCGTTATTGCCAATCGTCGAAAGCGCGCTGGATCCGTACGCGTTTTCCCACGGCGGCGCAGCCGGACTCTGGCAATTCATCCCGGCAACGGGCAAGCGCTTCGGTCTGCAGCGCAACTGGTGGTATGACGGCCGGCGTGACCCGGTCGCTGCGACCTCTGCAGCGCTCGACTATCTGGGCTATCTGCACAAGCGGTTTGGCGACTGGTCGCTGGCGCTGGCGGGTTACAACGCCGGAGAAGGCAGCGTCAGACGCGCCCAACGCCGCGCTGTCGACGGTGCCACGTTCTGGCAAATGAAGCTGCCGCGGGAAACCAGCGCCTACGTACCCAGGCTGCTCGCCCTGGCAGAACTTGTTGCACACCCACAGCGCCTGGGAGTTACGCTGCCGGAAGTTTCTCCGGACGTCGCGTTCAGCATTGTCGACACACGCGACCAGCTCGATCTGGGAGTTGCGGCAAAGGCCACCGGAATCGACATCAAGACTCTGTACCTGTGGAATCCAGCACTGAATCAGTGGGCGACGCCGCCGCGCGGCCCGCACCAACTGCTGATACCGAACACGCACGCGTTAAACGCTCAGGCACAGATCTCGGCCATCGCGGATGACGAACGGGTCCAGTGGCTGCGGGTGACGGTGGCAAACGGAGATACGCTGAGTCAGCTGGCGCAGCGGCATCGCACCGACGTGGTGAGTCTGCGCAAAGCGAACAATCTGCCGAGTAACCGCATTCGTGCCGGGCAGAGCCTGTTGATTCCAAAATCCGCCAGCGCGCTGGCTAATCCCGTGGCCCAGCGCTCCACCGGCAAGCCATACATCGTCAAGCCCGGGGATTCGTTGTGGACAATCAGCCGTGCTACCAACGTATCCATGGCAAAACTGATGAAAGCCAACCACGTCGGACCGAAGGATTACCTGCGCATCGGTCAGACGCTGACCCTGCCGGGAGGCAGCAACAGCGTGATCCGCAAAGTCCGCTACGGTGTACGCAAGGGAGATTCCCTCGCGAAGATCGCGCAAAAGTTCAACGTGGACATCGGCGAGATCGCCGCCTGGAATCGCCTCAACACCCGCGACTATCTGCAACCCGGCCAATCGCTGATGCTCTACGTCAACGTCGCCGGCGGCGAGTAGACCGGGCGGGTTGCGGCCTCGACCGCTTGATTCACGGATTTATGTTTCAAACCGGGACACAGTAAGCGTATAGGTCGGGGGTTGCTTATTGGCACGGTGATCGGCCAACCGAACGCAGCGATTTGACCGTCTTCGGGCAAGTTCGTGGAGCGAAGGAATCGCGGAGCGATTGGGCGACGTGCAAATAGGCAACCCCCGACCTATACGCGGCTGCCCAGGATCAGCTTCCAAACCTCTCTGGACCAAACATTTCCAGACAGAAACCAGCCGTGCTAATCCGGCCGCGAGATTGA
>SMVA01434332.1_pt1 | contig 17775 bp, 17 predicted proteins | sample 2456451 | NCBI WGS metagenome assembly SMVA01 (sample SAMN11095933, study PRJNA526329) | marine sediment metagenome | biome: Marine sediment; feature: Surficial sediment; material: Deep marine sediment; isolation source: Hadal surficial sediment | place: Pacific Ocean | collected 2014-05 | depth...
CCTCCCGCAGTTGGCCGCTTCGGCGAACTGCAAGCCGCCGCCCCGGCGGCCTCCTCCTCCCGCAGTTGGCCGCTTCGGCGAACTGCAAGCCGCCGCCCCGGCGGCCTCCTCCTCCCGCAGTTGGCCGCTTCGGCGAACTGCAAGCCGCCGCCCCGGCGGCCCTTCAGCGCAGGCAGATGGAGCCGTTGGAGGTCCGCAGCTTGATCGGGCAGCCCCCGGCGCCCAGCCGCCCGCGGAGCTGCCCGCTGCGTTCGCGGATGGCCTTGCAGAGCGGGCGGTCGTTGCGGATCACGCCGTTGTCGATACGGATGTCCACGTCGGCATCCACTTCGTCGGGCAGCTCGAGCACGATGCGACCGTTGCTGGTAGCGAGCTGCACGCCTTCACGACCCAGGACGTCGAGCGACGCGCGGATCAGGCCGTTGGAGGTCGAGGCATCGATGGATCCCCGATGGTTGGTCAATTCGATCTTGCCGTTGCTCGAGCGGGCGACCAGCTTGCCTTCGGTATCACAGCAGCAGATCCTGGCATTCGACGTGATGATTTCGATGTCGCCCTTGATGCCGGAGAACTCCACCGACCCGTTGCTCGACCGTGCGCGCACGGTGCCGCAGAGGTTGCGCACGCCGACCTTGCCGTTGGACGCGATAATCTCGGTGCTGAGACTGCGAGGCACGCGTACAGTCAGGTTGACGTAGCCGCGCCGGTTCCATTTGCTCGGAATGTCGACCTCGATCTCGGCGACGTCTCCGGCGAGCCCGTGGATGATGCGGATGCTGTCGAGCATTCGGGTCGCGGCATCCGCCGACTCGGCGCGTGCCGTCTTGAGTGCGTGGACCTCGATGTCCGATCGATCCTCGCCGATGACGCTGGTCCTGCCGTTGGCGTTGTGGATCCGGAAGTTCTCGCTGGCTGGAGTGCTGAAGTGGAGCACTTCTTCACTCTCTGCCTTCTCGCTCCAGGGTACGCCCTCTAGCAGGCTTCGCAGCAGACTGCCAAAGCCCCCTTCGCGACCCGTGGAGGACCCGGCCAACCCGTCGTCGCGGTGTCGAAAGCTCATGCCCTCGCCTGCTGGGAAGCGCACTGTGCGTGAAGCAGCAGCCGCTCGAGGACGGCACCCCCCGGACCCCGCAACGAGATGGAGACGACCGGTGTGAGCTCCGACGGCTCGGGGTTCACCTCGATCACAACACCCCCGTTGCGCAGCACCTGCAGAGGAAACTCGGCAGCTGGATAGACCGTGGCCGAAGTGCCGGCCACGATCATGCAATCGGCGCGGCCGACCTCGTCGTAGCAACGCTTCAAGACGTCTGGCGGAATCGGCTCGCCGAAGTGGACCGTGTCGCCTTTCACGATTCCATCGCACTCCGGGCAGCGCGGCGGTAGGTCGTTGGGGTCGATCTGGAATCCGTTCTGCCGGAAGCGCGTCATGCACTCGGTGCAGCGCAGCAGGAAATGATTCCCGTGGATTTCCAACAGGTTCTGGTGACCCGCCTGGCCGTGGAGATCGTCGATGTTCTGGGTGATGAGTGCGTGGCAATGACCGATTCGTTCGAGCTCGGCCAGTGCGCGGTGTCCCGCGTTGGGCTTGGCAGCTGCCAGCGTCTCTGCCAGCGCCTTGGCCCACGCTGCCTTCGGGTTCAGACGGTCGCGCCAGGCCTGGGCCGGGTCGCGTAGGAAGCGCTGATAGCCGTCCATGGGCGGCTCGCCATACCGGGTCCACAGCCCGCCGGGGCCGCGGAACGGCGGGATGCCGCTCTCGACCGACAGACCGGCGCCGGTGAGCCCAACCACGTGATCTGCGTGCGCCACGGCCTGGCCTGCCCGCGCGATCTCGGCGTCGAGCGCGTCGGTCAGAAGGAAGTCGCTGTGTGCGAGTGCCTGGCCCATGGTCTCAATGGAAGGTCTTTTTGTTTCGGTCGTTCTGCTTGCGCTGCTGTTGGTGGTCCTCTTGCCGGACGGCCCGCAGCCGCTGGCGCATACGCCAGCGGCGCCAGCGGTACTGGATCTGCTTCCAGCCCAGCGGGTTGCCGGCCTGCCCGTGGCGACGCATGTAGATCCAGCCCACCAGCACGCCGCCCAGGTGGCCGACGTGGCTGATGTTGCCGCCTGGGCTGAAGAAGATCGTCATGAAGAAGAGGGCCGGAATCAACCAGATGGCTCGAAACGAGACCGGCGGAAAGATCAACATGATGGTGCGATCGGGCCAGGTGAGCGAATAGGCGAGCAACACGCCGTAGATGGCGCCCGAGGCGCCCACCGTGTGGGTGAGCAACACGGAGGAGTCCGCATCCGGAGAGATGAGCATGAGGTACGGCCAGCTCGCGATGATGAAGCCGGCCCCCACGCCACACAGCAGGTAGTAACGCAAGAAGCGTTGCGGCCCCCAGGCCATGGCCAGCTGCGATCCGAACATCCAGAGTGCCAGGCAGTTCAACGCGATGTGACCGAGACCGCCATGGAGCCACATGTAGGTGAAGGGCTGCCAGATATAGCCGCCCTGCCAGACCGCGATCGGTGTCACGGCGCCGAGCGCGAATATTCCAGGAGCCAGATACTGGACGACGAACACGACCGCATTCGCAATCATCAACTGCTTGATGATCGGGGGCGTGGCCGGCGGTCCGAAGCTGAGTCCCTGCCTACCGCGTCCGTACACCTTAAAGTGTCTCCTGTGAGCCGGCGTCAGTGGCCCTTCGTGCATAACGAGATGGCTGTCGTCCGGATGAGCACCGGTACGATGCGGTCTGGTCCAATGGCTGCGGGAAGGGCGCGCGAGTCCCGCGGATCCCAGATAGGCTAAGAAGTCTAAGTGCTTGCGTCAACTCGGTTATTCGCCCGGTGCCAGATTTTCCAACAGGTGCCTGGCCGATTCCGCTTTGAAACCGGACAGATCCAGTACCGGTAGCGTCAGCCTGAACGCCTCGCGGAGTTCGGCGATGCGCTCTAGGCAGTGCTGGGCGTTTCCCACGATCAAGGCCGGAACAATCTCGTCATCCGGAATGCTTTGAAACCAAGGGTTTAGCCGTCTAAACGTGCCTAGCTGAGCGCTTGGATCGTCTCCGAATCGCGTGAAGAGCAGCAGGCTTCGGCCCACCGGGTCGGGGTCCCGACCGATGGCTTCGCAGGCCTGGGTCAGCCGGGCAGCGGCGCGTTCCACCCGGGCCGGGATCGGCGGCAGGTTGATCTCCCAGACGTCGGCGTGTCGGGCAACGACCTCCAGCATGCGCGGCCGTCTGGCGGCGACCGTGATCGGAAGCGCACCGGGTGCAGGTCGCACCCGCGCCTGCTCGAGCTGAACGAAGCGCCCCTTGCGCGTCACGGTCTCGCCGCGCCACAACGCGCGGATTGCATCGAGGGATTCATCGAGCCAGGCGACCCGATCCAAAGCCGACAGTCGCTCAAGACCGAAACGAACGTCTTCCCGCCGGTCGCCAATCGTGATCTGGAAACGCAGTCGGCCCGGCGCAAGTCGCTGCGCCGTGGCCACGGCCTGGGCGAGGCGCGCGGCGTTCCAGTGGTGGACCAGTCGCAGCGAGCCGATCTGGATACGCGAGGTCCGGGCCAGCAGCGTCGTGGTGACCGTCCACCCGTCGAGGCAATCGGCATCGGTGCGGCGCCCCAGCACGCTGATGTCACCGTCGACGAAGGCTGCGTCGTAACCCAGCTCCTCGGCGCGCAGTACCAGCGCGACGAGATCTTCCCAAGGGTGGATGTGCCAGCCCAGGTAGACGCCCAGGGGTGCACGCGTGCTCACGACAGCCGACCCAAGCGATGGGCGGCGTGGATCAGGGCCATGGCGCTCTTGCCGTCAGTGAGCTCGCCGTTCCATACCAGCGCGAGCGCCTCCTCGAGGCTCATCTCGACGGGCTCGATCAGCTCGTCGTCCTCAGGGCGCATGGCGACGCGTTCCAGGTCGTAGGCCGCGAAGAGGTGGATGCGCTCGTCGGTGAAGCCGGGGGTGGTGAAGATCCAGCCCAACGCCTCCAGGCGACCGGCGCGTACCCCGGCCTCTTCCTCGAGCTCCCGGGCGGCGCAGGTCTCGGGCGTCTCGCCGTCGTCGAGCTTGCCCGCCGGCACTTCGAGAATCGTTCCCCCCGCAGCGTGTCGGTATTGCCGGATCAGCAAGACCCGGTCGTCCGACAAGAACGGGACGACGGCGGCCGCCCCCGGATGACGCACGATGTCCAACTCGATCAGCACCCCGTTGGGTAGCCGAATCCGCTCGGTGTTGACGACGATATGGAAGCCGCGTTTGATCTGCTCGGAATCCGACATCCCAGTGAGCTTACAGGAGCGGCACTTGGCACAGCGCGTCATCGAGCGGGCCGTCAGCATCGCAATGCAGGGCGGTCAGCTGGCACTCGAGGGAATCTATCTGCCCGGCGAAGGCGACGAGTGCATGGGCGCCGTCGTAGCGCCCCCCCACCCGCTCTACGGCGGTAGCATGGACGCACCGGTGGTGAACGAGCTGGCCTATGCCTGCCAGAAAGCGGGCCATGCCTCACTCCGGTTCAACTGGCGCGGTGTGGGCGGCAGCGCGGGGACGAGCAGCGGCGAGGCCCAGCCCGCTGACGAAGACTACAGCGCCGCAACCCTCTACCTCGAAGAGACCGTTGCGGCCCCGCTGATCGCGGCCGGCTATTCGTTCGGTGCCGCTGCTGCGATCCGGGCGTGCCAGCGCCATCTGCGCTTCCGGCGCCTGCTGCTGGTGGCTCCGCCGCCGGCACTCTTCGACGACCACGCCTTGGCGGGGCTCGGTCGCAGGCTGCTCCTGCTGACGGGCGAGCACGACGAATACGCGCCGCCCGAGGCTCTTGCGGCGATCGTGAGCGGCATCCCGTCTGCAACTCTTCACGTGATCCCCGAGGCCGACCACTTCTTCATGAAGGGGCTGTCCGACATTTCTCGCATCGTCCAGGCCTGGCTGTAGCAAGCCCGGGTCGGAGCAGGCCGTCGTTGCCGTTCCCTTGCGGAGCTAGGAAGCGGCGGGCAGGACGAGACGGAACACCGCGCCACCCTCGCGGCCGGATTCGACCGTGATCCGCCCGCCGGCCTCTTCGACGATTCGACGGGTGATGGCGAGACCGAGGCCGCTGCCGTCCTCTCGCATCGACACGAAGGGCTCGAAGATCCGCTCCCGATCCTCGAGCAGCACGCCGGGCCCGTCATCGGTGACCTGCAGCTCGACACCGCCCTCGTACGCGCGAGCCGCCAGTCGAACCCGGCCCGAGTAGGGTGAGGCTTCGATTGCGTTCTTGGCGACGTTGAGTAGCGCCTGTCGCAGTGCGTCCGGTGAAATGGCGATCAGCGGCAGGTCTCCCTGCCACTCGACCTCGATCGTGACGCCGTGCGCCTGGGCCGGATGACGCAGCAGCTCGGCCAGGGCGTCGAGGCTCTCGCCGGCATCGCTCGTCGTCTCGCCACCCGCAGTCGAGTGGGGTGCATGGATCAGGACGTCGAGCAGGCGTTCGACTCGACCGAGTTCCTGGGTTGCCACCGAGAGGAAATCGGTGATGAACTCGGGGTCGTTGAGGCGTTCGGGCAGGAGCTGGAGAAAGGTCTTTACCGACACCAGCGGGTTGCGGACTTCGTGGGCGATCTCGGCGGCGAGCGTGCCGAGCGTTGCCAGGCGATCGAGTCTGCGCAGCCGATCATCGAGGTTCTCGAGGCGCTGCAACGCGCGCGCGGCCGCCAGGGGTGCCGAAACACGACGCGTCGCTGCGTCGAGCGCGGCCAGCGTTCGCGGCCGGATCGTCTCCGATTCCGAGGTCAGCACGAGCACGGACAGGGTGTGGCGGGCGCTGTCGTGGATCGGGGCCACGGCGGTCGCAGACCGCCCGGGGAACAGGCGTGTGAGGGCGGTGGGAACGCCTGAGTCGCTGAGCAGCGTCGCCTGCGGTAGGGCCGCCGCCGCGGCCCAGGCGGCTGCGTCCGGGGCGATGGGAGGTGAACCTTCGAACGCCGCTGCCACGACCACGGGATCGCGATTCGCGGCCGGCGACCAGACGGCGACCAGGCTGCTGCCCGTCAGCGTGCGCAGCCGTTGGACCAGCCCCGAGAGCAGTGTCTGTTCGTCGCGCAAGATTTCTTCGGTGCGGAGCGTGAGAGAATTTGCATCGGTCGAGGCCGTGGACTGCGACGAACTTGCACCGGAGGTCTCCGGTCCGTTTCCTGTCATGGACTCCGTCTCTCCCACTTCTTCCATTCCTCCGAATCGATCGAAATCCTAGAGGTCGTCCATGCGAAGCAGGCGTCGCCCCGCGGTCTCGGTCTCGGCACTCTTCGCCGTTTTCGTGGGAACCGTGTCGACCAGGAACGCCTGGAAGACCGTGTTCTGACTGGTGACATCGGCCAGCAGGCCGGTCTTCCGATCGATTCGCGCGAACACGATCGACTCGGGTGCCTTGAAGTCGAGCACCGGTCGCTTCCCCAGCGCGACCTTCATGAAGTCGACCCAGATGGGTGCCGCGGCGCGTGAGCCGGTCTCTCCCCAGCCCAGAAAGCGACTCTCGTCGTGGCCGACCCATACACCGGTGGCGACGCTGGGCGAGAAGCCCAGGAACCAGGCGTCGGCCTGGTCATTGGTGGTTCCGGTCTTGCCTGCAACGGGGCGATTGAGAGCTCGCAGTCGCCAGCCCGTTCCGTGGGGATCGACCACGACTGCACGTAGCAGGTCCGCGACGAGATAGGCCTCCTCGGGAGAGATCACCTGCTCGCGCTCGTCGGCTTTATCAAGGACCGGAGTCTCGTCAGAGCTGGGCCCCGTCGCCACGTGAGCCGGCGGCTCTTCACTCTCGCCGCCCTCTTCCGGTTGTTGCGTATCGGCGTCGAAGGCGTCGCCCGGAATATCGGGGAGCAGGCTTGCCAGCGGAACGTTCTGGACGACTACCTGGCCGTCGCGATCGGTGACCCTGAGGATGAAGGTGGGCTCGACTCGCAAACCCTGGGAGGCAAACGTCGCGTAGGCGCGCGTCATCTCCAGCAGCGATATGCCACTCGAGCCCAAAGCCAGGGAGAGGTCGCGATTGAGCGGCGACCGGATGCCGAGCTTTCTCGCATAATCGATCACGAAGTCGACGCCCACGTCACGGAACAGATGAACCGTCGCATTGTTCACCGACCGTGTCAGGGCCTCTCGCAGCGTGATCGGGCCGTAGAAGGTGCGACCGTAGTTGCGCGGACGCCAGATGAAGCCCGACTCCTCGTCCTTGTAGATGATCGGGCGGTCGAACACGATCGACGCCGGCGTATAGTTCTTGGCGAGTGCCGCGCCGTAGATGAGCGGCTTGAACGCCGAGCCGGGCTGGCGCCGGGCCTGGGTCACCCGGTTGAACTGGCTGCGCTCGAAGTCGTAGCCACCGACCAGGGCGAGAACCTCTTCGCGGTCGACGTCGATGGACAGCAGGGCGCCTTCGACCCGGGGCTGCTGGTACAGACTGACCCTTGGCTCGCTGCCAGCGAGGGGTTCCGCGACCATGTCGAAGAGCGCGATGTCTCCGACGCGAAAGACCTTGTCGATCGAGCGTACCTGACGCGGAGCCTTGTCTGGCTCGGGCTGACGCGCCCAGGAGACGTCATCGAGCGCAACGATGGCAGACAGATTCGGAGCGAAGCCGATCTTGGCCCGCTCGGCCTCCACGTCGACCGCAATCACCAGACCTTCCAGTCTTCCCCGCGTAGGCAGCCGTGGCTGCGTGGGCGGCTCCGGAGGCTCCAGCAACCCGGATTCGGCCGTCGGCGCTGCGCCATCCGGGTCGCTCAGCAACGCGTTCTTCTCGGCGAGCTGCACGAGGACCTCGGCCAATTCGGTTTCGGGGACGTGCCGCAGGGGTCCGCGGTAGCCCTGGCGCTTGGACAGCTGTTCGAGTCCCTGTCGCACGGCGTGGTGTGCTGCCAGCTGGAGGTCCAGGTCGAGAGTGGTCTCGATCACGAGTCCCCCCTTGAGCACGGTCTCGCCGCCAAGTTCGTTGAAGAGATAACGCCGGACTTCCTCCGTGAAATAGGCGCTGGCCTTGAAGATCTCGGAATCCTTCAAGGGTGCCAGCACGATCGGCTCGGCCCGCGCGCTCTGGTAGGTGGCCTCGTCGAGGAAGCCGTCGGCGTGCATGCGGCCCAGCACATAGCGCCTCCGATTCTCGGCCTGGTCGGGATTGCGACGCGGTGAATAGCGCGTCGGTGCCTTGGGAAGACCCGCGAGCTGGGCTCCCTCGGAGATGGTGAGCTGCGAGACCTCCTTGTCGAAGTAGGTGCGCGTCGCCTCGCCGATCCCGTAGGCGCCGTCGCCGAAGTAGATCTGGTTGAGGTAGAGATAGAGGATCTCCTGCTTGGTGAAGCGCTCCTCGATGCGCCGGGCGAGGATCATCTCGCGGATCTTGCGTCGATAGGTGCGCTCTGGAGTGAGCAGCAACCCCTTCACCATCTGTTGGGTGATGGTACTGCCGCCTTCCTTCTTGTCGGAAATCAGGTTCTTCCAGGCGGCCCGCAGGATCGAGCGGATGTCGATGCCCGAGTGCTCGAAGAACGCGCTGTCCTCGGCGGCAATGAAGGCCCGGACGACGTGATCGGGCACCTCGTTGAGCGGGGTCAGCTGGCGGCGCTCAACGAAGAATTCGCCGATTGTGCGGCCCTGGTGGTCGAGCACCCGGCTGGTCAGCGGAGGGCGGTAGTCACGGATGTTCTCGAGATCGGGGAGATCCCGAACGAAAGCGATGTAGAACGCCGCCGCCGCGAACAGGCTTGCCACGCCGAGCAGGCCGATCGCCGCGAGCAGGATGCGGATCCCACGCGACTGCATGAAGCAACCCTCGTACCCCCGGGGGTACAGCAACCGTAGCCGACGTCGTGGCTCCTGCGCTACCGCTTCAGGACGCCTTGGAGCCACCCAAATGACGCCTCCCGCGACTCATCGGTCGATCGCCGTCGTAATGGACCCCCTGGATGGTATCGACATCCAGGCCGACACCACCTTCGTGTTGATGCTGGAAGCCCAACGGCGCGGCCACCGGCTCTTCTACGTCGACCCGGCGGATCTGGGGGTTTTGGACGGTCGCGCGACGGCCCGGGCTCGACCGGTCGAAGTCCGCCGCCAGCCGGGCAATCACTTCGAGCTGGGCCCCGAGCAGCTGCTGACCCTCGACGACGACTGCGACCTGGTGCTCCAGCGCAAGGACCCGCCCGTCGATGCGGAGTACGTCACCGCCACCCAGATCCTCAGCCTGTGCCGACGCGCGCTCGTCCTGAACCGTCCGGCCAGCATCCTGAGCGCCAATGAGAAGCTCTACGCCTGCCGTTGGCCCGAGCTCATGGCGGAGACCCTCGTCACCCGGAAGATCCCGCAACTCATGGATTTCATGGCGAAGCTTGGTGGCGAGATGATCGTGAAGCCGCTGGCTGGCTGCGGCGGAGAGGGCGTCTTCCATGTCTCCAACAAGGACCGGAACCTCTGTTCGATTCTTGAGCAGTCGACGAATTTCGGGGCCCGACAGGTCATGGCCCAGCGCTATCTCCCCGAGGTGAGGACCGGTGACAAGCGGATCCTGCTCGTCGACGGAGAGCCCATCGGCGCCCTGCTGCGGGTGCCCGCCGCGGGCGAGACCCGCTCGAACCTCCACGTCGGCGGCAAGCCGGCCCAGGCGTGTCTCGACGCGGACGACCAGCGCATCGTCGACGCGCTCGCCCCGTCGCTACGCGAGGATGGCCTCTTCTTCGTCGGAATCGACGTGATCGGGGGCAAGCTGACGGAGGTCAACGTGACCTCTCCGACAGGCGTCCAGGAGATCAATCGCATCGAGAACGTCTGCCTGGAAGCCCGAATTCTCGACGGGATCGAAGCGCTACTCGACGGGAATCAGCATCCTCCCCGTTGAGACAAGGCGTCCTTGCGACGTGCGAAGCCAGCCTTTCCGACGGGAAAACCGCCCAAAAACCAGCCAGAATCCGCAATTAGGGGCCTTAAACACTTGAAAAGGCGTTGACACCGTGCGGCCGCCGACCCATCTTTCCGTCGGTGCGAGGCTGATTCGAACTTTTCTCCATGCTGCGCACCTCCTCCAGCGATCTCCAATCCCGTGACCCGTCCCCCACGCGGGAACAACCCGAAGACAAGGAGGTGGCCCATGGCCACGGTTGTCGCAAAGGCGGGAATCCGACGAGAAGCAGGTTGGCTGTACTTCCTCGACAAGCAGGGCGACATCAGTCGCGTTCGCATGCAGAGGTCGGGCCAGCGAATTCCGAAGGGACGCCAGAAGGTCGCGAAGTGCGGCGTCGATCGTGAAGACGGTTGGCTCTACTTCATCGACAAGAAGGGCAATGTCTGCAAAGTGAAGATGAAGCGGTCCAAGGCCCGACGGAAGACCGCACGCAAGACGACGACGCGCCGCCGAACGACGGTACGTCGGAAGACCAAGAAGAAGACGGCGCGCAAGAAGCCGGCACGTCGCAAGACCGCGCGCAAGAAGACGGCGCGCAAGAAGACGGCGCGGCGAGCCCGTCGCTAACGACTGGCTCGCATAGGTGGGGCTGGGGCCGGCGACACTGCGTCGGTCCCGCCCCCGGCCAGCCTACCTTTCCGCTCCGCGGGCTACGCCCGCTCCGGGCGGGGAGCTGCTGACGCCCCCGACGGGGCCTGCTTGCTAGACTCCCGCCGTGAGCGATGGAGCCTCGGCCGCCGGGATCGAGGGCGCTCGCCGCACTGTCGGCGAGCACCCCTACGGAATCCTGATCGTCGACGACGAGCCGGCGATTCTCGAATCGCTCGAGCTGACCCTCGGAAGCGACTATCGCGTCTTCACCGCGACCTCGGGCGAGCAAGGGCTCGAAATTCTCGAGCGTGAAGAGATCGCGCTGATCATCGCCGACCAGGTGATGCCGGGCATGGCGGGAGTCGAGTTCTTCGAGAAGGCGATCGAGCGCAACCCCGGCGCCATCCGTATCATGTTGACCGGCTATGCCGACATCGGCTCGCTGGCCCGGGCCATCAATGAGGGCCGCATCTACCGCTACATCTCGAAGCCCTGGGAACCCGACGAGGTGCGCCTCAACGTGAAGCGCGCCCTCGAGGCCCACGAGTTGGCGACCGAGAACATCCAGCTCGCCGCTGCGCTTCGCGAGGCCAACGACCGGCTGCGGGCCGAGAACCTCTTTCTGCGTCGGGAAGTCGAGCGGCGTTACGGATTCGACCAGATCATCGGCACGAGTCCGGCGATGGCGAGCGTCTTTGAGGTGATGGAGAAGGTGGCCGAGACCGATGCCACCGTGCTGATCACCGGAGAGACCGGAACCGGCAAGGACCTGGTTGCCCGGGCCATTCACTACGCCGGCGCGCGCAAGGGTCAGCGCTTCGTGGCCCAGAACTGTGCGGCGCTGCCGGATACGCTGCTCGAGAGTGAGCTCTTTGGCCACAAGCGGGGGTCGTTCACCGGGGCCCACGCCGACAAGAAGGGCCTGTTCGAGATTGCCCACCGCGGCACCATCTTCCTGGATGAGGTCGGCGAGACCCAGCCCGGCATGCAGGTGCGGCTGCTGCGTGTTCTTCAGGACGGAGAAATCCGGCCGTTGGGTTCGTCCGAGACCCGCCGGGTCGACGTGCGCATCATCGCCGCGACCAATCGTGATCTGCCCCAGGACATCGAAGACAGTCGCTTTCGGGAAGATCTGTATTACCGCCTGCGTGTCGTCGAGATCCGCCTGCCGGCCCTGCGCGAGCGCCCCAACGACATTCCGCTGCTGGCCCACCACTTCCTCGACTTCTGCAACCAGAAAATGGGTCGTAAGATCCAGGGTTTCACCAACGCGGCCATGGACCGGCTCACGAGCCACACCTGGAGCGGCAACGTGCGCGAGCTCGAGAACGAAATCGAGCGCACCGTGGCGCTTGCCGGCGACGCGGACACGATCAGCGTCGAGATGCTCTCGGAGCACATCCGCGGAGCGCCGGAGAGGTCGGTTTCGATGGACTGGGTCGCCCCCGCGGCAGATCTCAACGTCTCCGTGGACGCCCTCAAGCGTCAGATGATCCGTGAGGCGCTGGAGGAGACGGGCAGCAAGACCCGGGCCGCCAAGAAGCTGGGAATCCCGCGCCAGTCGCTTCAGAAGATGATGAAGCGACTGAATCTCAACGACTGAGTTCCTTCCAGCGTTGGAACCCACGCCAGGCCGTCGCGGCGACTCTTCGACCGGAACGGGACGGCCGATCACACGCTCGGCCGCGTCGAGCACCTCGCGAACCGAGCTGCCTTTGCCAGTGCCCAGGTTGCGGGCTCCGATCTCGCGACCCTCGAGCAGGGCTTCCACAGCCAACAGGTGGGCGTCGCCGAGGTCGGTGACGTGGGATGTATCGCGTACACAGGTCCCGTCGGGGCTGGGCCAGTCCGTCCCGAAGATCTCCAGGGAAGACCTGAGGCCCGTGAGCGCCTCGAGGACGCAGGGAATCAGATGGGTCTCGGGTTGGTGACACTCGCCGAGCCCACCCTCGGGGTCGGCCCCGGATGCGTTGAAATAGCGCAGCGCCGCCCAGTTGAGCCCGCTGCGACCGGGTCCGGCACGACGCTGTGCGTTTTCCAGGATGCGCTCGGCGTCGAGCTTGGTCTGTCCATACGGGTTCACAGGTGCCAGGCGTGCAGTCTCGGAGACGGGCTGGGTCTCGGGCTCGCCGTAGACCGCGGCGCTTGACGAGAGGACGAAGGCCCGCGTGCCGTGGGTCAGGGCCGCTTCGACCCGGGTCTCGGTGCCGCCGACGTTGATGCGCCGCTAGCGCTCCGGGTCTTTCACGGATTTCCCGACCGAGATCAGAGCGGCGAAATGAAGCACCGCGTCGAAGGGGCCGCGCTCTTCGAAGACGCGTGAGACGACGTTCGGATCGCAAACGTCGCCCTGCACCAGCGGCACCTCCCCCACCAGAAAGCGCTGGCCGCTGGACAGGTCGTCGAGGACCACCGCGTCGTGTCCCGCGCGGGCGAGACAACGCAGGCTGTGGCTACCGACATAGCCGGCGCCGCCGGTGACGAGAAAATGTGCCACGAACTGCCGTGAACTCCTGGCTGGTGGGTCGTGACCGGTGGTATCGTGACCGGTGAATGGAGAGCGTCCACACGGCCTGGGTCGAATCACCGATCGGAAGCTTCCGGATCGCGTCGACCGACCAGGGTCTCGCGTACGTCGAGCTGCCGCATGCGAACGGTCGTGGCATGGACGGCTGGCTGCGCCGCTGCGTGCCCGACGCGAAGGTCGATCACGACGCTGCCTTCAACCGTCCGGCGGCGAAGCAGATCGTCGAATATCTGACGGGTGAGCGGACGGACTTCGATCTTCCGCTGGACCTGCGCGGTACGCCCTTTCAGCGCAAGGTCTGGGCGGCCTTGCTCGGGATTCCCTACGGAGAAACGCGCTCCTATCAGGAGATTGCGCGCAGTATCCGCAAGCCCCGAGCCGTGCGAGCCGTGGGCGCCGCAAACGGTGCGAATCCGGTCTCCCTCGTCGTTCCCTGCCACCGCGTCGTGGCCAGCGGCGGGAAGCTCGGCGGCTATGGCGGTGGCCTCGAGCTCAAGCAGCGCCTGCTCGCCATGGAGCGCGCCGACCACCCTGCCCACGGCTGCCTGCTCTAAAGCGGTCCTCCGCGAAAATTCGCTACATGCTGAGATCATTGTCCTACTTGCCGAACGAATTCGTCTTCGAGCGCAGGTTCGACGTCTCGTCGCAGGGCGGCCCGCTGCGGTGAGCGCTCTGCTTTCCCGCGTCAGCATGGTTTTCGTCTCAATCGTCTTGGTCCTGGCGCTTGCCGAAATCGCCGTGCGCGTCCTCGGCCCGGAGGACAGGGATCGCGGGCGGTCGATCTTCATCCTGCCCGTCGACCAGCCAGACCTCGACTATGTCCTCGAACCCGGTGCCGAGCGGGGCGGGCGAGTTCCGATTCGCATCAACTCGAACGGCTTCCGCGACCGGGAATTCACGCCGCACAAGCCCGAAGGAATCCGACGAATCATCGTCATCGGTGATTCGGTCGTGTTCGGACTCGGAGTTCAGGCGGAGGAAACCTTCGCGAAGCAGCTCGAATCGCGACTCGAGGGCGCGACTCCTCCAACCGAGGTGTTGAATCTCGGGGTCGGAGGTTTCGACGTCGTCAACGAGGTGGCCTTCCTCGAGAAGGTGGGGCTCGACTTCGACCCCGACATCGTGGTGCTCGGACTCTGCATCAACGACGTCGGCATCCACTCGTCGAACGCCCGAACGCTGCGCTGGCTCCAGCCGGTCGGCTGGATCACCGACCACTCGAGCTTGGTGCGCTTCGCGCTGGGACGCGTCAATCGCACGGAGCAGACACAGAATTTCCATCGGTTGAACGAGGACGTCGAGTTTCGACGGCTCAACAAAGGGCGCATCGACTCGCTGACCGGGGATGCGGATCAACGAGCCCGAATGCAGCGGCTCGCGCTCGATCTTGCCCAGATCGACTCGACGCCCCCTTTCGCGGCCTGGTACACGAGCCCCGACAAGGTTGGACGGTTGCGCCATGCCTTTGGCCGGCTTGCGGAGCTGTCTCGGGAACGCTCATTCGAAGTCTGGATCGCGGTCATTCCATATCTGGACGAGGGCGGTGCCGCCGAGATCTATCAGCAGGTCTACGCGATCACGGGCCACGAGGCCGATCGCGCCGGGTTCGGCGTCGTTCAACTCCGCGAAGCCTTCGCGATCCACGGAATGGTCGATCTACGTCGCCGCACGCGTCAGTCTGAAGACCCGCTACACCCGAACGCCGAGGGCCACCGACTCATCGCCGAAGTGCTCGAGCGTTCACTCGCCGGAGCGCGCTCGGGTGGTTTCAAAGCCGGACCTCGAAGCGCTCGCCCACGAGTTCTTCGCTGAATCACCAGCGCGACCAGCAGCGCGAAAACATCGGGACGGGTAGGCCAGGACCCGGGATAGAATCAGTCTGTGCTCGAACAGAGATATCGCGCAGGATCCCGGGCCGCCTAGTCGGACCAGGTGAAGGGGCCGTCTGGCGTCAGAGGCTCGGGCAGGCGGCGCATGCGGACGATGATGTAGGGCCTTCCTTCGCCGTCGCGGTTCGGGTTGCGGAAGTCCCAGACGACCTCGCCAGACGGCGTGACTTCGAAGACGCGGCCGCGCTCGGAATCGGTGATGAGCGTGTTGCCGTTGGCGAGGCGCTGGGCGGCTCCTCTCGTGGCGCTAAAGAATGTCTCGCCCTCCGGCGCGCGGTACTCCCATACCAGCTCGTCGGTGCGCGGATCGACCTCTACGACGCGCGACCAGCCGCGTCCCAAACCGTTGTCGAAGACCAGGACGTTGCCGTTGCGCAACAGGGTGGCGTCGTGAGGCCCCGAGATCTGGCCCTGGCCCCAGGTCCAAAGCACTCGCCGGGTCTTCCAGTCGGCGATCAAAACGGTGTCCTGGTTTCGGAGCGACATCACGAAGTGGGAAGGCCCGTAGAGGGGGCCCGAGTCGAAGAGTCCGGTCCAGCGCATCCACTCGATCGAGTTGGCGTGGATCAGATCCACTTCGTCTATGCCCTCGGGGCGGCTCCAATGGGCTTCGATCGGCTTCAGTGCAAACGGCTTGGGCGCGGTACGCAGCAGGTCGAGCAGCCAGAGCTGGTCGAGCAAGCTGCCGTCGGTATCGAAGATCGCGACAGCGTGATCCTTCACAGGAGCTTGCGGATGGATATCAGGCACGAGCCGGTGCGCGTAGGTGAGCGTGGCGATGCGACCGTCAGGCGTGAGCTCTACGTCGTGATGGACCGGCGCCCTGCGCTCCCACAACAGCTGACCCGTCGCATCGAAACGGAGCAGGTCCCGCAATTCGGAGGCGGGTGTGCCTTCGAACTCCTCTCGTCGCCGCTTCGGCACTCGATCGAGCCGAGGGCTCTGGTGAACGACGAGCAGGCCACCGTCGGCCAGCAATATGGTGTTCCCCCACATCTGACACGGTTCGTGGGACCAACTTCGCAGTACCGCCCCAGCGGCTGAAACGAGCTGTGCGGAGCAGCCGTGCGCGTTGGTGAAGAGGTTGAGCCCGGGTTGAGAGGCATTGGGGTCGTGGTGGACGACACCGACCGCTTGCGACGACTCGCCGCTCACGCTGGCATAACCCAGCGCGCGAAGACGGGACGCCTCGTCTTCGTCCACGGTCAGATCGCGGGGCGCCTCAGTTTCCGTAGCGGTCTCGTCTGGAGAGCATCGCAACATCGCGATCAGCAGCGCGACGAACATCGGGATGAGCCGGTTGGAGCGTCGAAGGCGCATGGCTACTGGATGTACCCGAGCGCCTCGAGCGTTGATCGCAGCTCGTCGTTGATCTCGTACTTCTGGATGATCTCCAACGGGTGCTGCTGCAGCAGGCGGTCGAGCTCCCTGCCGAGACGCTCGGCTTCATCTCGCTGGCTCGATGCCAGATTGCGGGTTTCGTTGCGTTCGGGAGACATCCGATACAGCTCCTCGTCACTACCCGTTCGGAGGAATTTCCAGCCCGGGCCCACCACGCCAACCTTCTCCACGTCGACGATGATCTCGGAGCTCGGGACTCCGCCAACACTCTTGATGGCCCTTCGCTTGGTGAGCAGACCCTTGACCACCTTGGTCTGATAGAAGGGGTGTTGTACGAGGACGAACCGATTCGATTCCGGGGTCAAGGATTGCAACGAACTGCCCGAGAATTCATCGGGCAGAGACAAGCCGGCCGCCTCGAGGATCGTCGGTGCCACGTCCACGCTGCTCACCTGTGTTGCTACCCGCTTGCCGGCGACGAAGCTCGCCGGGTGCCGCACCATCAGCGGAATTCGCAGCGCCCCGTCGAGCAGGCAGTCCGAGTGATCGAAGAAGACGCCGTCTTCGAAGCACTCACCGTGGTCGGCGGTCAGCACCGTGAACGTGTCGTCGAGGTTTCGAACCGACGCGATGCCTTCGAGCAGGCGCCCAAGTTGTCGGTCCACCCATGCGACTTCTGCACGGTAGAGGTCCCGAGCATGATCCAGCACGTCCTGCGGAATGTCGCCCTCGTGCTCGTTCGCTAGCGCGTAGAGATCGGACCATGCGATCGAGGGCAGCTTTCTCATCATCTCGGGGTCGACGTCGCCTAGCTCCGGGTCGATCTGCTGGTAGGGTTGGTGGGGATCGAAGACGTGAACCCAGAGAAAGAAGGGCTCGTTTCCATCTAACGATTCGATCCATGCGAGCGCCTCGTCCACCACTTCATTGGCGGGCCGTTGTCGCTTCGGAGCTCGGATCACCTCGAAACCCTGGCCGGCGCCCGATTCCTCGGACAAGAGGCCGACCGCCACGAACGCGCCGGTTCGATAGCCGGCCTCGGCCAGGATCTCGGCCAACGTGAGGCGCTCGTCTGGCAACCTGATGCGATTGTTCATCACTCCGTGTTCCCGGGGATAGAGAGAGGTGAGAAGTGAGAAATGCGACGGCCGTGTCATGGGCATCGTTGCCGAGGCGTTCTCGAAGACCGTGGACTGCGAAGCGAGGCGGTCGAGGTTGGGCGTAACGGACGGGCTCGCCCCGTAGCTGCCGAGGGCATCGGCACGCAGCGTATCGACCGTGATCAGCAGAAAGCTGATCCGCGAAGGCTCGTCGCCGCAAGAAAGGAGCGCCGACGCGACGAGCGTCAGCCCTACCCCCCGACTCCAGCCGTGACTCCGCCGCGTCATCGAGCCCGCCATGGACCGAGTTCGAGTTCGTCACCGATCCAGGCCGTGTAGCGCTGAGCTGCCGCAGGGGTCAGATCGTACGTACCGGCAAAATCCGCACCGGAAAA
>SMVA01094290.1_pt1 | contig 17772 bp, 13 predicted proteins | sample 2456451 | NCBI WGS metagenome assembly SMVA01 (sample SAMN11095933, study PRJNA526329) | marine sediment metagenome | biome: Marine sediment; feature: Surficial sediment; material: Deep marine sediment; isolation source: Hadal surficial sediment | place: Pacific Ocean | collected 2014-05 | depth...
CATCATGCACAAAGAGTATCCCGAGTTAATGAAAGACGTTCGCGGGCTGTCCGAAGAAACGACAACAGGCGTCAAACGACTCTATGACATGATGAAAGACGGCAGCCTGGCCTGCCCGGCCTTCAACGTTAACGATTCAGTTACCAAATCCAAGTTCGACAACCTCTACGGCTGTCGTGAGTCGCTCGTTGACGGTATCAAGCGTGCCACTGACGTCATGATCGCTGGCAAGGTCGCGGTCGTTTGCGGCTACGGCGATGTCGGCAAGGGCTGCGCACAATCCTTGCGCGGACTTGGCGCGACGGTCTGGATCACCGAAGTGGATCCGATCTGCGCCATGCAGGCAGCAATGGAAGGCTACCGCGTTGTCGTGTTTGACGAAATCTGTGACCAGGTGGATATTGTTGTCACAGCAACGGGCAACTACCACGTCGTTTCCGGCCCGCAGATGGAACGTATGAGAAATCAGGCCATTGTGTGCAACATCGGCCACTTCGACAACGAGATCGATGTTGCCTACCTCGACAGGTTCGAGAAGGAAAACATCAAGCCACAAGTCGACCACATCATTTTCCCGGACGGCAAGCGTATCATCCTGCTGGCCGAAGGTCGCCTCGTGAATCTCGGTTGCGGCACGGGTCATCCAAGCTTTGTGATGTCGAATTCGTTTTCGAACCAGGTCCTCGCGCAGATCGAGCTCTGGCAAAACGCCGATAACTACAGCAAGGAAGTCTACGTGCTGCCAAAACTCCTTGACGAGAAGGTCGCACGACTGCATCTTGATCGTATTGGCGCCAAACTGACGCAGCTATCTGACGAACAAGCCGACTACATCGGTGTACCGAAAGATGGCCCGTTCAAGCCGGAGCACTATCGCTACTAACGGGAGGGTCGGTCGAATTTCGAACTCTGCTGATCCAGTTCGGGTCCTGCATTTGACAGACCCGCATTTGTTTTCCGACGCGGCTGGCCGCTTGCGTGGCATGGTCACTCTCGCTTCATTGTCCGACGTCATTCAGCATTATCGTGATGGTGACTGGCAGGCCGACTTTGTCAGCGCGACGGGCGACCTGATCCAGGACAAATCGGCCGGTGCCTACGAGCAATTCAAGACAGCGCTCGGCGCGCTCAATCTGGACGTCTACTGCATACCCGGAAATCATGACGTTCGCGAACTCATGCGAAGGGCGGTCAGAGAGCCGCCCTTTTTTTATTGTGACAAGGTCGAGGCAAACAACTGGTTAATCATCGGAATTGACAGTTGCGTGACCGAATATGCCGGTGGTGGGATCAACAGCGGCGAATACGACCGTCTCGACAAGGCCATCGCGGCCAGCAATGCGGATCACGTCATGGTCTGTCTCCATCATCCACCCGTTGTCATGGGCAGCGCCTGGCTGGACAGCGTTGGACTCGACAAGCCTGATGAGTTCTATGGTCGTATCGGCGCCTCCGGCAAAGTTCGGCTCGCGATATTCGGACACGTACACCAAGCCTATGACAATACTCACCACGGCATTCAGATCGTTGGCACACCGTCAACCTGCCGCCAGTTCATGCCGCGCAGCGAAAAATTCGCCGTGGACGACCGGCCGCCCGCGTATCGCCGCATAGAATTGTTTGCCGACGGCCGTTGCAGCACGGAATTAATCTGGGTGAAGAATGCGTAAGGCTCTCGTGGCGTTCGCCATCCTGCTCGTTTCCTGCGTTGCCCACGGCGACGACGAGCCCGCAATGATCTGGATCATCAAGGGCGATACCAACAACGTCTACCTGCTCGGTTCGATTCACGTGCTCCGTGAGTCGGATCATCCTTTGCCGGAGGTATTGGAAATGATCTATGACGATGCTGAACAGCTCGTCATGGAAATCGACATGGACGACCTCGACCCCGTCAGCACGATGCAGTTTTTGACGAGCCACGGCGTGCTGAAGGGAGACAACACATTGCAGGACATCATGGGGCCGGAGATGTATGCCGAGGCTGAAGCCGCCGCTGCCGCGATCGACATCCCAATTGAAATGCTCGCGAAAACCGAACCCTGGCTCGCCGCCATTACCGTCGAAGAGATGATCATGAATCGAGCCGGCTTCAATGCGGCGCACGGTATCGAAATGTACCTCACAAACAAGGCTGTTGCCGATGGCAAAACAATCACGGGACTCGAGACGATCGAACAACAGCTGGGATTTCTGGACAGCCTGTCAATTGAAATTCAAAATCGCTGGTTGTTACAGTCAATTGTCGAGGCCGAACGCACAGAAGAAGTAATCTCTGAATTAATCGCCGCATGGCGGCGCGGCGACACCACATTTCTCGAGGAACTCCTGCTTGCCGAGTTCGATGAATACCCCGAGTTGCACGACTTGATTCTTATCAATCGCAACAAGAACTGGGTGGAGCCGATCATGGCATTGCTCGACGAAGACGATGACTACCTGATTGTCGTCGGTGCGGCACACCTGGTCGGCGAGCAAAGCGTGCCCGATTTGCTCTCGAAACAGGGCGTGCGTATAAGACAACTCCATGAACCTATTCAATGAAGCGCGCGATGTAATTGCCGGGGGTGTCAACTCGCCGGTCAGAGCATTTGCAGCTGTGGGTGGCGACCCGGTGTTTTTCAAAAGCGCCAAGGGTGCCTGGCTGGAAACCGAAGACGGCCGACGGCTAATTGATTACGTCGGCTCCTGGGGACCGATGATCCTGGGTCACTGCCATCCGGACGTCATTGACGCCGTCGTTCAAGCAGCAAAAAATGGTCTGAGCTTCGGCGCGCCCTGCGTACTGGAAACGCAGATCGCAAGGAAAATACGTGAATTGATGCCCTCTCTGGAACGCATTCGCATGGTCAGTTCCGGCACCGAAGCAACAATGAGCGCGATTCGCCTGGCGCGCGGGCATACGGGACGCGACAAAATCATCAAGTTTGAAGGCTGTTATCACGGCCACTCGGACTCGCTGTTGATTAAGGCCGGCTCCGGCGCGTTGACGCTGGGTATACCCAGCTCACCGGGCGTACCCGCCGGACTCGCCGAGAACACGATCACGCTGTCCTATAATGACGCCGAAGCAGTTCGAGCGGCATTCGCACAATTGGCTGAGCAAATTGCCTGCATCATTGTTGAACCCATTGCCGGCAACATGAACATGGTGCCGCCAGAGGCCGGCTTCCTCGAAACGCTGCGCGAAGAATGCAGCAAGGCCGGCGCGATCCTGATATTTGATGAGGTCATGACAGGCTTCCGCGTGGCCAAAGGCGGCGCACAGGCCCTGTTCGGAATTCAGCCGGATCTGACAACGCTAGGCAAGGTCATTGGCGGCGGAATGCCGGCAGCGGCATTCGGCGGTCGCGCGGACATCATGTCCAGCATCGCACCTGACGGGCCGGTTTATCAGGCCGGCACGCTGTCCGGCAATCCCGTCGCAATGGCCGCGGGCCTCGCAACGCTCGAAAAAATTGACGAGCCCGGTTTCTACGAAGCCCTCGGTGCGCGGACTCGCCAACTGACTGACGGCCTGCTGTCGGCGGCACAGGACGCGGGCATTCCGCTGACCACCGAGAACCAGGGCGGCTTGTTCGGTTTCGTTTTCAGTGACGACGCGCCGATTCGCCGCTTTGAGCAAGTCGCTGCCGCAAACGTCGATCGCTTCAAAGCCTTTTTCCACGGCATGCTGGATGCGGGCGTGTATCTCGCGCCCTCCGCCTTTGAAGCAGGCTTTGTCTCGGCCGCACACGGCGACGAGGAAATCAGTACGACACTTGATGCCGCAAGAAAGGTCTTGAAAAGATTATCCTAGCGGCGTTGGCGTTCGCACCGTTTCCAGTAACGCGCTAACAAGCTTTAGCCGCTCCGCGGGATCAGCCTGTTCCAGACACTGCTGTTTTTGTTCGAGGTCGATGGGCAAGATCTCCATGAATCGACTCGTCACCCAGCCCGCATCGTCATAGTTGCTCTGCAAGGACTCATACAAACGACCGAGGTCGTTCAGCACGCCCTCAAGAATTTTGGCCATGCCCTTGTACTCGTCGGGCAATACCATCGCCTCCTCGTCAGGCAGGAGCTCGATTTCGCCGATGTACAGACCGTCCGCTTGCTGCTCCGCGGACACCAGCTGAAAACGCCCTTCACCAATGGCGGTAACACCCAGCAGGCCGTCGCTACCCTGATACCAGTCCGCAATTCGCGCCAGCGTACCAACTTCGTAGCTCGTTGACGTGCCTGCCTCGTGTCCATCCTTGATCAGCAATACGCCGAACGCGGCGTCGTTACGCATGCGCTCGCTAATCATGTCGATATACCGCGTCTCGAAAATCCGCAGCGGCAACGGCCCACCCGGAAACAAAACAGTATGCAGAGGAAAAATCGGAACGCGCACTTCAGGAGTATAGATGCGTGTTGGGCGGGGCGCTGTTCAACCGAAGTACAGCGCAGCGCAGCGAGCCATGAGGTTGAACAGCGCCCCGCCCAACACGCATCAGGATCCTCTGGTACGCTGCAGTACCGCCGTTAAGGTCTGTCGCGCGCCACCGAAACCGCCGTTGCTCATAAACACCACCTGATCGCCCGCCAACACTCGTTTAGACATGTCATTCACTAGCGTGTCGTAATTATTGAAGAGCCGCAGTTTGTTGCCAAGCGGTTCCAGCGCCGCGTCGAAGTCATCGTCCATATCATCCGGTCGAAACATCCAGACGAGATCGGCGTCCTCCAGGGAGGCCGCCAGTTCGTCATTGTGCACACCGAGCTTCATCGTATTCGACCTTGGCTCGATCGCGACAATGACACGTTGTGTTGGATAACGCCGTCGCATACCGCTAATTGTTCGCCGAATCGCCGTTGGGTGATGTGCAAAATCATCGTAGATCGCGATATCGGATACTGTCGCGGTGCGTTCCATGCGTCGCTTGACGCCCTCAAAACGCGACAAGGCATCCACGGCCTGCTCGACTGTGACGCCGACCGAGTTGGCAGCGGCAACCGCAGCGATAGCGTTCTCCAGGTTATGCCGACCGCCAAGCCGCCAGCGAGTTGATGCCGTGTTACCGCGCGGATCGCTCATGCTGATATAACGCTCAGCCGAATCGGTGAACCTGGCCCCCCAATCGGCACCGTCCTCAAGTGCAAAGCGTTCCACCGGTGTCCAACAGCCCATTTCCAGTGCCGCCAGCACATTGTCGTCTGCGGCGTTCGCGATGATCTTGCCACGCGCCGGAACCGTGCGCAGCAGTTGATGAAATTGCCACAGAATGGCATCGAGATCCTTGTAGATGTCCGCGTGATCGTACTCGATGTTATTCAAGACAAGTGTCTGCGGCCTGTAGTGTACGAACTTCGCGCGCTTGTCGAAAAACGCGGTGTCGTATTCGTCCGCTTCAACGACAAACAGTTTGTCCTTACCTAACAGTGCCGAGACAGCAAAGTTCGTTGGGACTCCGCCAATCAGAAAACCGGGTTCCAGCCCTGCGTCCTGAAGAATCCAGGCTAGCATGCTGGCCGTCGTCGTCTTACCGTGCGTTCCGGAGACCGCAAACACGTGACGCCCTCGCAGCACGTGCTCGGCCAACCACTGCGGGCCGGATTGATAGGGAATGCCACTGTCCAGCATTGCTTCGACCGCCGGGTTTCCCCGACTCACAACATTGCCAACCACCACACAGTCCGGCGCCGGTTCTAGCTGCCCGGCGTCGAAACCCTGATGTATATCGATACCGAGCTTTTTGAGCTGCGTACTCATCGGCGGATAGACATTGTCATCGCAACCGGTCACGCGGTGTCCGGCGGCACTTGCCAATGCGGCGACACCGCCCATGAACGTGCCGCAGATTCCAAGTATGTGAATGTGCATGAGCCACCCATTGTATTGCAGTGCCTGAAGGATCGCATGTTAACCTTTGCCGATGCCCGCGTTCACTTACGTCGATCAGCCCGATCGAATCGCAACAATCTTCGATCCGCAGAGAATCATCGGCGTCGATACCGAATTCATGCGCGAGAAAACCTTCTATTCTCAATTGTGTCTCGTCCAGCTCGCGACTCGTGACGACATTTATTGTGTAGACCCCTTGGCCGGGAACGAAATGAGCCGTTTCTGGCAAGCCATCGACACTTGCACGTGGGTACTGCATTCGGCCAGACAGGACATTGAAGTGGTTTATCAGACCGCCAAATTCATGCCGGCCAGCATTTTTGACACGCAAATCGCCACGGGCCTGCTCGGCTACGCGCCGCAAATGGGCTATGCGGGACTCATTAAGGAACTGTTTGACGTCGAACTCGCGAAATCGCATACGCGCGCGAATTGGGCGACGCGGCCGCTGCTCGACGAATACCTGGAATACGCGGCAGAAGATGTGGAATATCTGCTGCCCGCTTACGACGAACTCATGGCACGCCTTGATAAGTTGGGGCGCACGCAATGGGCCGAATGGGACTCGCGTCTACTGCTGGAGCCGGCGCTCTACGACATCGACCCGAACAAGGCCATCGCGCGATTAAAGGGCGCCCGTAATCTTCGCGGCAGACAGCGCGCGGCGGCAAAACGCCTGACCGCCTGGCGTGAACAAGAGGCCATGACGCGCGACCGTCCGCGACAGTGGATTATTCGCGACAACGTAATCGTGGATATAGCCTTCAGGCTGCCGGGCGCAATGGCGGAGCTGGCACGCATCGAATCCATGCCGCCGAAACTGTTGCAACGTGCGGGTGACGCTATCGTGTCGGTTGTCGCGGAATCCGCGCAAGACGCGAGCGACTATCGGCCACCCGCAGCACCCGATGAAGAACAGAAACTGCTGTTGAAGAAAATGCAGTCGATGGTTGCAGAGTGTGCGAATGACCTTGGAATTGCCGCCGAAATCATTGCCTCGAAAAAAGAACTGGCGGCTGTGATCAATGGCGGCAACCGCGATTCACGCGTATTCGGCGGCTGGCGCAAGCAACTGATCGGCGATCAGCTCATTAATCTATTGTAAGAGCGTGCTCAGCAGGCGCTGATAGATGTCGTCGATCGTACCCTCAGCATCCACGGTCCTGAGTTTATCGCGGCCACGATAGAACTCGACTACGGGCTCTGTGTTTTTACGGTAGACAGCCAGACGATTTGCGATCGTCTCTTCATTGTCGTCTTCGCGATGAATCAGCTCACCACCTGAGTTGGTGCATTCATCGAGCTCGTCCTGCGACGAGAAATAGATGTTCAGCAACTTGCCGGTCTTCGAGCAGGTCCGACGACCCGTCAGACGCTTCATGAGAATTTCGAAATCCAGATCCATGAGTATGGCCATATCGAGTGGCACACCAAGCTGATCAAGCAAATCGTCCAGATCAAGAGCCTGTTGTTTGGTTCGCGGAAAGCCGTCCAGGATAAATCCGTCGGACGCATCCGCTTGCGCCAGTCGTTCAGCGATGATGCCGAGCATGATTTCGTCGGACACCAGGTTTCCGGCATCCATGATGGATTTCGCCTGCAGTCCGAAGCGACTGCCGGCGGCGACAGCTTCACGCAACATGTCGCCCGTGGAAATATGCGGGACGTTTTTCTCGCCCGCCAGAATCTTGGCCTGGGTGCCCTTGCCGGAGCCGGGTGCGCCCAGCAGTACGATCCGCATCAGTTATTTCTCCGCCTTGATTATCGTAGGACACATCAGGGCGGCGTACGCTACCGGCAAAGCCAGTACAGGTCAATGCGGCAACGATGTGGCGACGATGAAGGCTGGCGTCGTTTCCGCTATGCTCGTTCGCCTGTCAGTCGAATCAGGAAGCAAAATAAATGTCCGCAATGAATGCGTTCTACGCTCAATCGGGCGGCGTGACGGCTGTCATTAATGCTTCAGCCTGCGGCGTCATCGAAACGGCGCGCAAACACAAATCAAAAATTGCGAATGTCTATGCCGGGCGCAATGGCATTATTGGTGCGTTAACAGAAGACTTTATCGATACGAATCGCGAGAGCGCTCGTACGATCGCCGCACTGCGGACGATGCCGGGTGGCGCCTTCGGATCAGCACGCTACAAACTCAGAAGCTTCGACGAAAACCGCGCCGAATACGAGCGTCTCATCGAAGTGTTCAAAGCACACAACATCGGCTATTTCTTTTACAACGGCGGCAACGACTCGATGGATACGGCACACAAAGTGTCACTTATATCGAAGAAACTGGGCTTTCCTGTCACCTGTCTGGGCATACCAAAAACCGTCGACAACGACCTGCCCGTCACAGATAACTGCCCGGGCTTCGGCTCGGTCGCGAAATACGTTGCGGTATCGACGCGCGAGGCGGCGATGGACGTCAAGTCCATGGCCAGAACATCGACCAAGGTGTTTATCCTCGAAGTGATGGGCCGGCACACCGGCTGGATCGCGGCTGCGGGTGGACTTGCCGGCCGATCATCGGCTGAGGCACCGCATATCATCCTGTTCCCCGAGATCGCCTTCAATAAACGCGCGTTCCTGCGACGCGTGAAAGAATGTGTGGAAAAATACGAATACTGCGTCATCGTTGTGAGCGAAGGCGCGGCCTACCGGAATGGCCAGTTTCTTGCTGAGGCCGGCACACGCGACGCGTTTGGCCACGCGCAGTTAGGTGGCGTCGCGCCCGTCGTCGCGCAGATCGTCCGCGACAATCTCGGTTACAAGTATCACTACGCCATCGCCGATTACCTGCAACGATCGGCACGACACATCGCATCGGCTGTTGACGTGCAACAGGCCTATGCCGTGGGCCGTGAAGCCGTCAAATACGCGTTGCAGGGAAAGACCGCCGTCATGCCCGTTATCAAGCGCCTGTCGGATTCACCGTATAAATGGCGCATCGAGCCGGCCCCATTGTCACGGATTGCAAATAAGGAAAAAAAGCTGCCACGACGTTACATCACGAAGGATGGATTCGGCATCACAGCAGCGGCCCGTCGCTACCTGGAACCCTTGATTCGAGGGGAGGATTACCCTCCATATTTCAATGGCTTACCTAAATATGCGACGCTCAAAAATGTGTCTGTGAAGCCGCTGTTGAAGACAAAATTTGTGGTATGATGCGCCGCCTGCCGCGAGTGGATCCTTGATTTTAAAGGGATTGGAGTACATGCGGCTCAGACCAAAAACAAGCTGTTTACGCCCGAATAATGCCCGCATGCCGACACGATGTGCAGGCGTCGGTGGCGTTCTTTAATCTTATCGCTTCACAGTCAGGAGATATCTGATGACTAACGAGATGGCCCTGTGGCTCTCGATGGGTTCCGGCGTTATCGCACTTGCATTCGGCGCCCTTTCGACCCGATGGATTCTTTCACAACCTGTCGGCAACGACCGTATGCAGGAAATCGCCAAAGCAATTCAGGAAGGCGCGAAAGCCTACATGAATCGCCAGTATTTGACGATCGGCGCCGTAGGCGTTGTGTTGTTCATCGCCCTGTTCCTGGCGCTTGGTTGGGCAACCGCCGTTGGTTTTGCGATCGGCGCTATCTTGTCAGCGCTTGCAGGTTACATTGGCATGTACGTGTCAGTGCGGGCGAACATTCGCACCGCTGAAGCCGCAACCAGGGGTGTCAACCCGGCATTGAACGTGGCGTTTCGCGGCGGTGCGATTACCGGAATGCTCGTGGTTGGACTCGGCATCATAGGTGTTGCGGGTTACTACTCGTTCCTCCTGCCGGCAGACGCCACTCTCGAAGACGCAACACACGCAATTCACGCGCTGATTGGTCTCGCATTCGGCGGCTCGCTGATTTCGATCTTCGCGCGTCTGGGCGGCGGCATCTTCACCAAGGGTGCTGATGTTGGTGCCGACCTTGTGGGTAAGCTCGAAGCCGGCATTCCTGAGGACGATCCGCGCAACCCGGCTGTTATCGCCGACAATGTGGGCGATAACGTGGGTGACTGCGCCGGTATGGCAGCGGATCTCTTCGAGACTTATGCGGTTACGATCATCGCCACCATGCTGCTCGGCGGCATGGTCGCGGCAGAATACGGCATGGCAGCCATTGTCTATCCGTTGGTACTGGGCGCCGTCTCGATCATCGCATCGATCATCGGTACCTTTTTCGTCAAGACGTCGGACGGTGGCAGGGTCATGGTCGCTTTGTACAAGGGCTTGATTGTCGCAGGCGTCATCGCGGCAGCTGCGTTTTACCCGATCACCAATATGATGCTCGGTGACAGCGGCCAGGCGATGAATATCTACTACTCAGCGTTGATTGGTCTCGCGTTGACGGCTGCACTTGTCGTCATCACCGAGTACTACACGAGCACCGAGTACAAGCCTGTCAGAACGATTGCCAACGCCTCGCTGACAGGCGATGCGACCAACATTATCGCCGGCCTCGGTATCTCAATGAAGTCGACGGCGCTGCCCGTCCTCGCGATTTGCGCCAGCATCTGGGGTGCGTACGCACTCGCCGATGGCGACAGCATGGGCGGCCTGTACAACATCGCCATTGCCGCAACAAGCATGTTGTCGATGACCGGTGTCATCGTCGCACTTGATGCATTTGGACCGATCACGGACAACGCCGGCGGCATTGCCGAGATGGCCGATTTACCGCCTGAAGTTCGCAAGATCACCGATCAGCTTGATGCGGTAGGCAATACGACCAAAGCCGTCACCAAAGGCTACGCGATTGGCTCCGCCGCGCTTGCAGCACTCGTGCTGTTCGCCGACTACACCAACGCACTTCGCGGTGTTGGCATCGATGCCGTATTCCACCTCGACGACCATCTCGTCATCATTGGTCTGTTCCTCGGCGGTCTGGTTCCCTTCCTGTTCGCTTCTATGGCGATGGAAGCCGTTGGCCGTGCTGCCAGCGCCGTGGTAACCGAAGTGCGCCGCCAGTTCCGGGAAATCCCGGGCATCATGGACGGCAGCGGCAAACCGGATTACACGCGTGCCGTCGATCTGCTGACCAAGGCTGCGATTAAGGAAATGATCGTACCGTCGCTGCTGCCGATTCTCGTACCGCTGGCGGTTGGCCTGGTGCTTGGTCCGAAAGCGCTGGGTGGACTGCTGCTCGGCACGATTATCACTGGCCTGTTCATCGCGATTTCGATGACTGCCGGCGGCGGCGCCTGGGACAACGCCAAGAAATATATTGAGGACGGCCACTGCGGCGGCAAGGGCTCGGCTGCACATAAAGCCGCGATTACCGGCGATACAGTCGGCGACCCGTACAAGGACACAGCAGGCCCGGCGATCAATCCGCTGATCAAGATCATCAACATCGTCGCATTGTTGATGGTACCGCTACTCGGCTAATCGCTCGCGTAGCAAGTACGCCTGAACGAAGCGGGGCACCTGGAAACAGGTGCCCTTTTTGGTATTTCTAGACCGTTCGGTCTATTTTTGTGGGTCAAATTAACCGCCATAATTGTTGCCAATTGGTCGCGAAACGCTTTCTTGCTGTATATACTCCACCTCGCTAGAAAGTTAGCCGCATATTTATGTACACCGTTTCGATGTTCCTAGTTGGTATCGCAACCTGTTTTTCATATTTAGAGCAACATTTCCAGCACTTCGTCCCAACAGGGATTTTTTTAATTAAGATTAAACAGGAATAACGATGTCTACAGTTACAGGAACCGTCAAATGGTTCAACGAGTCAAAAGGCTTTGGCTTCATTGAGCAAGAATCAGGCCCCGATGTATTCGCACACTTCAGTGCAATCACGGGCAGCGGCTTCAAGACCCTCGCAGAGGGCCAGAAAGTCGAATTCACGATCACGCAGGGCCAGAAAGGTCCGCAGGCTGAGAATATCGTTCCGCTCTAGGTTCGAGTCAGCGAAGATCACGAAGGGCAGGATCAGCGATGGTCCTGCCTTTTTTAATGGGCCCCTCGTAGGGATTGATGGCGCGATACGTCCCGGTCGCGCCACTGCCGAGCAGCGCTGGCGCATCAACGAAGTACCCCTGAATATAATCGACGCCGACGTTGCGTAGCCAGTCAAAATCTTCCTGTTGTTCGACCTGCTCGGCGACAATCCGAAATTGCATTGTACGCGCGAGCTTGATCATCGCGGCGACCATCTCCTGATTGACCAGGTCGGACTCCAGGTTGCGGGTATACGTTCCGTCGATTTTCAAATAGTCGATCGGCAGATGTTTAAGACTTGAAAACGACCCCAGACCGCTGCCGAAGTCATCCAGCGAAAACTCACAGCCGATGCCGTGCAGCACTTCGATGAATCGTTGCGCCTGTTGTACGTTGCCAAGAATTGCTTTCTCAGTGACCTCGAAACAGATCGAAGACGGCGACACGCCGGAGCGATCAAGCGCATCCACAACGAATTCCAGAAACGCCTCATCAGACAGCGTTTGCCCCGACAGGTTGATCGCGCAGCTGCGGTTGCCACTGAGCTTTATTTCACCGCCTGATATGGCCGCCAGCACGGCGTTAACAACCCAGCGGTCGATCTCCGGCATCAGCTGATAACGCTCTGCCGGACGCAGGAACTCGGCTGTGTCGGACGTACGGCCACGTTTGTCCGGCAGACGAATCAGGACCTCGAGAGCCGGTCCGCTGTCCGTTGCTCCCGACATTGCGAGGATCGGTTGAATCGCGAGTTCGAACTTGTCGTCATGCAGTGCCGTTTGCAGGGCCTTGAGCCAGTGGATGTCGCCGCGCTCTCTCGCAATGGCTTCGTCCCTCGCAGAATAGATGTGAATCTGACCACGGCCATCTTGCTTGGCGACGTAACAAGCCGAGTCCGCAGCACTCATGACGTCCTGCAGCGAGCCACTGACGTGACTGATCTCGACGAGACCGATTGAGATTCCGATGTTGAAAATTTTGTCCTTCCAGACGAAGCGATAATCGGCAACCGCGACACAAATATCATTCGCGATCTGGCGCGCCTTGTCGATCGGGCAGCCGATCAGAATCGCGCCGAATTCATCGCCGCCAAGTCGACCTACGTAATCAGAATCACGTACCTCGTCCCGGATCAGGCCAGCCACTTCGCGCAGCATATTGTCACCGGCCAGATGCCCGCAGGTATCGTTCACGGCTTTGAAGCGATCGAGGTCCATGTAGAACAACATGTGCGCGGCTTCTTCGGCATGCGCAGAATCGATAGCGCTATCGAGACGTCGCTCAAACTCGCGTCGATTGATGAGCCCGGTCAGCGGATCATGTGTCGCCTGGTAACTCATCTTGCGTGTAAGGCCGCGGAGCTCGCTGACGTCGTGGAAAACGACAACGGCGCCGGAAATACTGTTGCCGGGCCCACGAATCGGTGAAGCCGTAATTTCAACCGAGTGTTCCTGTTCGCCATCCATACTGATCATCACTGCGCGTCGACCCATGTTGACGCGCCTGCGCATCGCCAGGCAGCGGTCCACCGGATCCCCTAGCGACCTGCGGTCCGCGTCGTCGACCACGGTAAATAACTCGCCGACACGATGACCGGCCGCATCGTCCCGATTGATACCAATGATCGATTCGGCGGACAGATTCATGTAATCGATGCGGCCATCATTATCGGTTGTGATAACGCCTTCGGAAATCGACTCCAGCGTGTACTGCGCCTGCCGCTTGCTGCGCGATAACGACACTTCCATGCTCTTGCGATAGCTGACGTCGCGGGCAATGGTCAAGATCGCCTGCGTGCCGTGGAATTCGATATTTGAACTCTGTGCTTCGACCCAAAGGCCGGCTTCATTGCCATTAATCAACTGGATCTCGAGGCGGCGCGGCACGTTTTCGCCCGCCAGTCGCTTGGCAACGTGCTTGCGAAACAATGCCCGATAGGCCGGTTTCACAAGATCGGCAATATCTCGCCCTACCAGTTGTGCAGGCTCAAGCCCGACGAGTCCGGCCGCAGATTCATTGGCGAGCAGGATTTTTTCATCGTGGATGATGACGATCTCGGGCAAGGTACGGGAGAAATCCCTGAACAATCGATCCCGTCCCTGGATCTTTTGGTCGCGTTCGCCGAGTGCATCAAACAAACGATTTATGGTTTCCGCAAGCACCGCTGCATCAGGGTCCCCCTGCGGCGCCATGCGACGACCGATGGATGCATCCGCGGACACTTCGTGCAAATGCTCATTGAATTCCTGAAAACGCAGCGCGAGTGCTTGTCGTTTGCGATATTGTACCGCCGCAACAACCAGGACCAGCAGCAGCAGAACGCTTAACGCAGCAATGATAATGTTAGCGGACGACATTTATCGGTTCCAAAATTGATGCCGTACAAAATTCATTTGTTATTATTGGCCGCCCGATATCGATCTCCAAAAGTGGAGACTTGAGGTAAGAACAATGCCCGACTTGCGGGTTTGTACCAGCATATCCCAGCTATCATGGCCGGCTCGCTCGATTCACCATAATTCGGCAGGCGTTCTCCGAAAAGCTGCCTGCGCACGCTGGCCGATGCGGGATAATTAGTCATTTTACGTAAAATTTTCAATAAGATACAGGTTATAGAGATGAATACCGATTTCGCCCGGCAAATGATGATCGATCAGCAGGTTCGCACCTGGAACGTAAGCAACCCGGACGTGCTGAATGTTCTGTCGACAATGCCACGTGAGCAGTTTGTACCCTTTGGCTACGAGGCGCTTGCTTTCGCAGATACGCAAATTCCGATCGGCCACGGACAATCGATGCTGACGCCGATGCTCGAGGGCCGCATTTTGCAGGCGCTGGAGCTTGGCGGTAACGAAAACGTTCTCGAGATCGGTTCCGGCGTCGGCTACCTGACTGCCTGTCTGAGTCGTCTCGCGCAGCACGTAACCAGTCTCGAGATTCACGACGAACTCAGAAAACGAGCGGCTGAAAATCTAGCCGATGCGGGGGTCGACAACGTCGAACTGTTGTCGATGGACGCGACGAAAGAGCTGCCGGACAGACAATTTGATGTCATCGTCGTTAGCGGTTCCATACAGTCATTCGATCCACGATTCGTCGACGCGCTAACGGTCGGCGGATTGTTGTTCGTCATTATAGGTGACCCGCCGGCGATGGAGGCGCGTATCGTGCGCAAGACCGGCGAAAACGACTGGGAAAGCGAATGCCTGTTTGAGACGCAATTGACGCCGCTCATCAATAGCTCGCTGGCAACGGAATTCTGCTTCTAGAGGACAAAAAAGAACGCCGGAGGCGAAACTACCTGGGCGTTTGTTGCATCTAAGCAATGCGACGGTAATTCCGGTGGACCGCGGAGATCCATGGGTCGATACTTCGATGCCGTTGTATCAACTATCAGCAGTGCCGTTCTCGTTCTAACTGGTTTAGTGATATAGTAGACCATAACACCTTGAAAGAGCGTCCTTTGGACTGTCTAATTGCGGAAAATGAAAACATGAATAAAGTGATATCAATCAAAGCGCTGGCTCTCATAGTGGCGGCTATCATTCTGCCAGGTACGGCGCACGCTACATCTTTGCTCGAAATTTACCAACAAGCGCTACAAAGTGATCCGCTTATTCACGAAGCCGAGGCTCGCCGCCTCGCCGCGCTGGAAGCGAGACCACAAGCTCGTGGCTTGTATTTGCCACAGATTTCCTTCGATGGTGATTTCACCACGACCAACTCTTCCGGTACCAGCGTGGGGCAGGACTCTTCTGGAAACTTTGGGACATTCACCACGGAATCGGATTCCGATACGACACGCTGGCAGTTCACATTGCGCCAAACCCTGTTCCGCTGGGACCAGATCGTCGGGCTGCGCCGTGCCGACAAAATAGTTGCGAGGGCCGAGGCCGATCGTGAGGCGGCACAACAGGATTTAATCGTACGAGTGACACGGACCTACTTTGACATTCTTGCCGCAGAAGATCAGCTAACGGCCATTCACGCAAACCGCAAGGCGATTGCGCGCCAGCTTGAGCAGGCCAAGCAGCGTTTTGACGTCGGCCTGATCGCGATTACCGATGTGAAGGAATCGCAGGCGGCACACGACTCAGCCGTCGCAGATGAAATCGGCGCCAAACGTCTTCTCGCAACTGCGCGCGAGTTCATGCGCGAAATAACCGGCGAGTATGTCGATAAATTGTCGGCTCCCGGGGAAGACATGCCGCTAAGAGCGCCCGTGCCGGCCAGCGAAACCGGATGGATCGACCTCGCGCTGAGCCAGAACCTCGCACTTGTGTCGAGTCGTATTGACGAACAACTTGCACGAGACGAGATATCGTTGCGCAAGAGCGGCCACTACCCGACCATCGACCTGGTCGCCAACGTGGGCGAGTCGGACACCACGTCAACTCGCGCCATCGGTGGCGGGCCGGCTCTGAACGCCGACAGTGACGGTAAAACTGATAGCATCGGAATTCAGTTCAGTATTCCCCTGTTTGCCGGTGGCGGCGTATCGTCGCGCGTTCGTGAGGCTGTCTATCTGCATCGTGCAAGCCGCGAGAATCTGCAACGCGTCAGCCGTGCAACGGAGCGCCAGACGCGTGATTCCTACCTGGGTGTCCTGGCTGAGATCAGTCGCGTGCAGGCTCTGGCGAGAACCGTTGAATCCAGTGAGACTGCACTGGAAGCAACGCAGGCTGGATTCGATGTCGGCACGCGAACCATCGTCGACGTCCTGGACGCACAGTTCCTGCTCTATCAGTCAATTACGCGCTACTACCAGAGTCGCTACGATTACATCCTGAATGCCATGCGCCTTCGGCAGGCGGCAGGCAGTCTCCAAGTGCAAGATCTCGAAACGCTTGAGCAGTTTCTGGTCGAACGCAAATCGCCTGAGGAGCTGTTTGCAGAGGAAGCGGCAGCAGGCAAGTAGAATTTCCTAGCCTGTTTCCGCCGCGATTAAGGGTTCAATCAACTTGAGCAGGCGCTTCAGGGCGCCTCTATTATTGGTGAGGATATTCAATCCTTTGCTACCCAGTTCTCGCGCGGCGTCCACGTTGGATAACAGGCTATCTACGGTCGCAACGAGTTCGTCCGGATTCTCGACCATGCGACAGGCTGCATTGTCGATAAAACTGTCGGCAATTTCCTGAGCGTTGAAGACATGCGGTCCTGTGATAATCGGTATGCCCAAGGCAGCCGGCTCCAGCATATTGTGACCGCCGATGGGTACCAGGCTGCCACCGACAAAGGCAATATCGCTCGCAGCATAGAACATCGTGACCTCACCCATCGTGTCGCCCAGAAATACCAGGGTGTCGGGATCACAGGGTTTTTGCTCCGTTCGCAGAACCGTCGGCATCCCCCGTTTCTCGAGTAGCTCGCGAACGACTGAAAAACGCTGCGGATGCCGCGGGACAAGAATCAGCAAGAGATCCTGATGCTGCAGCAAAAGACGCTGGTGCGCGTCAAGAATCATCCCCTCCTCCTTGTCATGCGTGCTGGCAGCAATCCAGACAGGTCGATTTGGGAACAGGTTTCGTCGCAGTTCACCACCGAGCACCACAATATCCTCGGGAAGCTCAATATCGAATTTGATATTACCTGTGATTCGCGTGCGTTCCTGACTCGCGCCGAGCGATATAAAGCGATCCGCATCGGCCTTGCTCTGCGCCGCTATGACAATGCCGTGTGACAGGGTCTCTTTGAACAACGGCAGCAATTTACGATAACTATCGACAGACTTTGGTGATATTCGCGCGCTCACGAGTACCAGCGGGATCTTGCGCACGCCGCAACCCTGGTACAGGTTTGGCCAAATCTCGGTTTCCATGATGAGCGTGATCAGCGGATTCACCGACGCAAAAAAGGCGTTTATCGCGACCGGCATCTCGAACGGTATGTACGCGTGATGCACATCATCGCCAAAAATGGCTGCGACGCGTGCTGCGCCGGTCGGCGTAACAGTCGTTACGAGCAACGGCAC
>SMVA01196523.1_pt1 | contig 17759 bp, 15 predicted proteins | sample 2456451 | NCBI WGS metagenome assembly SMVA01 (sample SAMN11095933, study PRJNA526329) | marine sediment metagenome | biome: Marine sediment; feature: Surficial sediment; material: Deep marine sediment; isolation source: Hadal surficial sediment | place: Pacific Ocean | collected 2014-05 | depth...
CGGGCCATGCTCACCCGCTATTTCGACCGGGCCCGAGAGACCATCGAACGCTTTGGCGGAGAGGTGGACAAGTTCATCGGCGACGCCGTCACCGCGTTCTGGGGCGCCAAACAGGCGCAAGAGGACGACGCCGAGCGGGCGGTGCGGGCCGCCCTGGAGCTGATCGACGCGGTCGCGGCACTCGGAGAAGAACTGGATATCCCCGGGCTGGCGGTACGGGCCGGGGTGCTGTCGGGTGAAACCTCGGTTGGGTCCGGCGGTAACGAGAAGGGCCTGGTCATCGGTGACATCGTCAACACCGCGTCCCGGCTGCAGTCGGCTGCCGAATCGGGCACGGTGTTTGTTGGCGACGCCACCAAACAGCTCACCGAGGCTGCGATTCGCTACGAGCTGGTCGGCGAGCAGGACATGAAGGGCAAGTCAGCGCCCGTTACCGCCTGGCGAGCGCTTTCCGTGGTTGGCCAACGCGGCGGGAGGGGCAAGTGGGAGATCCTCGAGCCGCCCTTCGTCGGCCGAGACGATGAGCTCCGTCTCCTCAAGGATCAGCTGCACGCCACCACGCGTGACGGGACGGCGCGGCTGGTGTCGATCGTCGGCGAGGCCGGGATCGGCAAGAGCCGCCTTGCCTGGGAACTGCTGAAATACATCGACGGCCTCACCGAAGTGTTCCGCTGGCATCAGGGCCGCTCCCCCGCATACGGCGACGGCGTCACTTTTTGGGCCCTGACCGAAATGGTTCGCTCCCGCGCCAACATCGCTGAGACCGACGAACCGCTGAAGGCGCGCACCAAGCTGCGTACCGTCGTCGCCGAGTTCGTCCCCGATTCGGAGGAGCGGCAGTGGATCGAGCCGAGGCTCGCCGGGTTGCTCGGCCTCGACGAAATGCCCTCGGGGGACCGCAACGAGCTGTTCGCCGCGCTGCGCACCTTCTTCCAGCGAGTAGCCGCCAACGAGACCGCGGTGCTCCTGTTTGAAGACCTGCACTGGGCCGACGACGGCCAGCTCGAGTTCATCGAGGAGCTGGTCGAGATGTCGCCCGAACATCCGATCCTCGTCATCACCCTGGCTCGCCCCCAACTGCTCGACCGGCACCCGAGCTGGGGATCCGCCAGGCACCACTTCCTCTCCACCCACCTGGGCCCGCTCAGCGATGCCGAGATGACCGAGCTGGTCACCGGGCTGGCACCGGGGATTCCGGAGCCGGTGGTGGCGCTCATCGTCGAGCCGGCAGGTGGGGTTCCGCTGTATGCGGTCGAGTACGTCCGCATGCTGATCAACACCGGCGACCTGGTCCTCGAGGGATCGACCTACCGGCAGACGCGCGAGCTGGCCGAGGTCGCCCTCCCCGACTCGTTGCATGCCCTCGTCGGGGCGCGATTGGACCGGCTCGATGAGGAGAGTCGCTCGCTCATCCAGGACGCCGCCGTGCTCGGCCAGTCCTTCACCGTCGAAGGCATGACGGTGCTCACTGACATGCCGGGGGACGAGCTGGAACCGAAGCTACGCGACCTGGCCCGCCACGAGCTGCTCCACTACGACACCAACCCCCTCTCCCCCGAACGGGGGCAATTCCAATTCGTGCAAAGCGTTATCCGCGAGGTTGCCTACGGGCGGATCGCCAAAGCCGAGCGCAAGGACCGGCACCTCAAGGTCGCCGCCTATTACGAGCAAGAGGCCCCGGTCGAGGCCGCCGCCGTCATCGCAAGCCATTACATGAACGCCTACGAAGCAGGGCCAGAGGACGAGCTCGCCGACAAGGCGAGAAATGCCCTGGTGAACGCTGCGGAGCGGGCAATGGAGCTGCAGTCCTATGCCCAAACCCTGGCCCTGGTCGAACAGGCGATTGAGGTACCCGGGGGCGAGGCACACCAAGCAGCGCTGTGGGAGCTCGCTGCCCCCGCAGCCGCCGCCTTGTTCCGCCATGAGGACTCAGTGGCTTACGCCCGCCGCGCCCTGGATTGGTATCTCGAGCACGGATCTCCAGCAGACATCGTCCGTGGTGCACAGGTCCTCGGAAGGGCGTACGTCGATACCGACGAGCCGGTCGATGCAGTCGAGGCGATGACGCCCTACTTCGATGCCGAACGTGCCGGGGAGCCGGAGATGATGGCCCTGGGCGCCGACCTGGCCACGGCGCAGATGCGTTCCTTCAGGAACCAAGAGTCTGCCGACGTTGCCCTGGCCGTGCTCATGGCGGCGGAGGCCGCCGGCAACAGCGAAGTGGCCATCGATGCCATGAACACCAGGGGCACCGTGCTTGGAGGCCTGGAGCGGGTTTACGAGTCCATCGCGCTGCTGCGCGAGGCGCTCCGCCTCGCCGAGCAGCACGCGCTGCCCTACCAGACACTACGCGCGCTCAACAATCTCATGACGGTCGAATCGGTGAACGGCATCGCAGGCCAGCGGGATGCCTGGGTACGAGGATACGAGCTGGCGCCACGGGTGATGGACGGAGGGCTGTTGGTTCGGATGGCCGGCAACTACGCCACCGGTCTCTTCGAAGACGGCGAGTTCGACCAGGCCATCACCACGCTGGAGGAGCTCGATCTCGGTGAATCGGTATGGGCGGACTTCTTCGTAACGTCGATCGAGCAGATCCGCTGGATGCAGACCGGCGACCCGGTGCACATCGAACTGGCCCGCCAGGCCAATGATCCGTTGCTGGAGCACCCCGAGCCGCAATACCACAGTGCGGCCGTGGACAACGAGATCGCGATGCTCTGGGCAGAAGGCCGTCTGAACGAGGTCATCGAGCTCGCACCGCAGGTTGTTCCTGGTCAGCCGTACCACGTGTTTCGCCACCTGGCGATTGGGTCGGCGATCAGGCTCGGGGATCCGGACAAGGTGCGTGCTGCGATCGACCTCATCGACCTGCCCATCGGCCGCCGAAACGACGTACTCCGGTTTGCCGGGGACACCGGCCTCGAGCTTCTGGAAGGCGACCCCGATCGTGCCGCTGCGATGTTCGGACAGCTCATCGATCAACTCGCCGAGGTGGAGAGCCCGCGTTTCGCCGCCGAGTGGAAGGCGATCTTCGCCGAGGTGATGCCGGACCGGCCCGAGGCCAACGCTGCGGCCAAGGAGGCGTACGACTGGTTCACTGAGGTCGGCGCCCAGGGCTATCTCGACTACTACTCACACGTCTGGGAGCAACAGCTCGGTGAGCGGGCCGCCGCCGGCTGATCCCAGCACTTCTTGCGTAGGAAACCGCACATAGATGCGCCTTCTTACGCAGGAACGGTGGAGCTCAGGTTTCCGGGTAGTCGACGCCTCCGGCCAGGCCGACGATCACGTTCCAGACGGCCTCCTGCGACGCCTGGTCGCCGATTCGGGGTTCGGTGAGATCCTGGAGCGGGCCGGTCATCTTCTTCGGAGCGGAGGCAAAGAACCTGCCGCTGACCTCATCATCGAAGTCGATGGCCCCCACGTAGCGTCCTGCGCCGGTCTCGAGATCGTGCGCAAGGCCGACACGACCGCCGAACCTCGTCATCAGCGGGAGCATGACCCGCTGCATCATGAAGCCCTGGTGACGGCCAGCGCTGGTTTCGGGCGTGGCTCCGGGTGAAACCGCGTTCACCGTCGATCCGTGTGGGAGGCGGCGGGCGAGCGCCCCGGCCCACATTGCCCCGAACTGCTTGGCGTCGGCATAGGCATTGTTCCGCTTGAACTCCACCGGCGGCCGTTGACGGGCCACGGCATCCGCTGCCGCTTCCAGATCCCCGTCGAACGCTCCACCAGCAAACTCGGGGAGATCGATGACCTCCATGAAGGGGACGTCGCCCCGCGCCGCTTCGGAGCCGGCGATCACGATCCGGGCATCGTCGGCTAGGAGTTGGTTCTCGATCAGACGCATCGTCAGCAGGTGGTGTCCGATCAGGGGCGCAAACGTCTGCTCAACCCCGTCCTCGTTGCGGACGAGTTCCTTCCCGGAGACCAACCCGGCGTTGAGGATCAGCACGTCGATGGAGGTCCCACGACCCTTGAGCTCGTCGGAGGCCGCTTCGACCGTCGCTAACTCGCCGAGATCGAACGTCAGTGGTTCGAACACGGCGCGGCCGGTCCGCGCCTCTAGGCGTTGCTTGGCATCGGCGGCCTTCTCCTCGGTACGCCCGGTGATCGTGACCCGGTCGTATCCGGCTTCGGCCAGCTGGACTGCGGTCTCGAACCCAAGCCCTGAAGTGGCGCCGGTGACCAGCGCGGTGCTCTTACTGCTCATGTGTTGTGCCTCCCTTTACTTTTCCTTGTGAACGTCGCACAACCTCGGCACCCCGACCGGAATTCCGCTGATTGATCACACCTCGCTCTTCTCCCGACTCTTCCCGAGTCGAGGCATGGCGCCCATGAGCAGCGCCCCGGCGATCGCTGCAGCAGGAATGATCCAGTTGATGGCGGCGTCCTCGGTAGCCAGCCCGAAATAGGAGACGGCGGCGGCGGAACCGGCGGTGAGCAGCACACCGAGGGTGACCCATCGTCGGCGGGCGGGGGCCGGCTTGCCGCTGATCCGCCACTCGAAGCGGGCGAAGATCGCCACTAGGACCCCGGTCACAGCCAGCAGCACCGCGATCCAGATCGGTCGGGTGAGGAACCAAGCCAAGGTGCCCGGCTCGATCTTGAAGGCCACACCGCCGAAGGTGAACAGCCCGATCGAGGCGACGATGGTCATCGCAGTGAGATGCCACAGGTAGACGGTCATGATCACCCCGGAGATGGCAACCACCGCGTTCCACGTCCCCAGACGCTGGGTGGCCTTGGCGACGGCAGGTTGGGTGCCGAGGATGACCCCCGCCTGGACGACACCCAACAGGAAGATGGCGAAGGTAGGCGGGGTCATGTTGGTCAGCTCTGCGCCGGGGATTCCCACCATCGCCACTGGGTACCAGCCGATCCAGGTGACCGCGACAAGGGCGGTGAGAGCGGTGCCGGAGATCGCCCATCCGGTCGCCGGCGAGATGGGATGGCCGGCGGCATCCCGGCTCGCCCACCAGTAACCGAGCTGATGGACCGCCCCCCACACGAAGAGGAAGTTCACCCAGCCGATGCCAGGCACTCCGAAGACGAAGCGGGCGATGTCCACTGCGATGGCGGTCCCGGCGATCGCGGCGACACTGCCCAAGCCGGCGCGCCGCCACCACCGATGGGTCACCGGAGCCAAGGCGACCAGACCGATGTATACGGAGATAAACCACAACGGCACCGTCGCCGCCATCGACCCGGCGCGGACCACGTCCGCCGGGATAAACGGGCGCATGACGACGATCAGCACCGTCCACACCACGAGCAGCGGGATCACCGGGGTGTACAGGCGGCGCACCCTGGTGGTGATCCACGCTCGCCGCAGCTGTTCGCCTTCCTCGACCCTGCGCAAGGCGCGGGCATTGGCGTAGCCGCCGACGAAGAAGAAAATCGGCATCACCTGCACGATCCAGGTGACCCACGCCGAGTACGGGATCCACTGCAGGCTGTTCAGCAGGGCGATCTCCCCGTCGGCTCGTAGCCAGATCGAGGCTGCGAGCCAGTGACCGAATACCACTACCAGGATGGCGGCCGCCCTCCAGAAATCGATGATCCGGTTGCGCGCCGCCGGAGTCGCCTCGGCGACCTTGCGGGTGTAGCTGAGGTAGGCGGTCATGGTTGCTCTCGAAGCATCGGCCATACGGTTTGACCTCTGAGACACAAGTGAGGTGTCAACAGCGACGACGTCGGCTAGGAGCCCTCGATCCGGGAACCCACGGATGGCGGGTCTGAGGATGTCCTGGTTCGGGTCGGCGCGCTCGATGCACCGTCGATGAGGCGCCTCCAATAGCGAGAACCAGGATCGTTAGGCTCGTCACGTGGTCGATCTACCTGTGAGATGAAAGCGTCCTGGAATAGCGGTGCCTGATCGAGTCGAGCACCGATTGCCGGTCCTCGGGCAGCAAGCGGGTGGAACTATTCGGTCACCGCGCCCTGATCGTGACAGCGATCTCTGTTTCTTCGAGCGAGCGCTGCGGGTCGTGCAGGATCGTCAGGATGATCGTGGCGCCGACCCCGGCACTTTCAACCCGTTCGAGAGCGTCATCGCGTGTCGTGATTGGCTCGCCGTCGACGGCGATGATGATGTCGCCCGTCATCAAGCCCGCATCCGCGCTTGCGCTGCCACCGAGAACCTCAGTGATGGCTGCTCCCTCCTCCACAAGCAATCCGAACTGCCCAGCGATCTGGGGTGTGACGGTTAGCAGGCTGGCTCCGATGAAGGGTTGCCCGGCATCGGCAACGACGTAAGCGATAAAGGGGACCGCGCTGTTCACCGGGATGGCGAACCCGATGTTCTGTGCGTTACCCGCAATCGCCGTGTTGATGCCGATGAGCCGAGCTTCCGCGTCGAGCAGGGGACCCCCCGAGTTTCCCGGATTGATCGCAGCGTCGGTCTGGAGAACATCCTCGATCGAGGATGTATCGGTGCGGATCTGGCGACCGACCGCAGACACGATCCCGACCGACACCGACAGCCCAAGACCCAGGGCGTTACCGATGGCTACCACCGGATCACCGACCTCGAGCCGGTCGCTGTCGCCCATCGAGATAGGTTCCAGGCCTGAAGGGTCTTCGAGCAGCAACAAAGCGAGGTCGCTGTTCTGATCCGCCGCCCAGATTCCCACCACCTGGGCATTACGCGGACTGCCGTCGAAGCCCACGACGATCACGCTCTGAGCGCCGGCTACAACGTGGGCATTCGTGAGAACGTGTCCCTCGTTGTCGATGACGACTCCGGTCCCGGTCCCGCTCGGAACCTCGCCTCCCTGTATGTCATCGAGTCGGAGCTGGGTCTGGGTCACAGTGACCACGCTGGCCTCGACTGCCTTTACCAACTCGGAGACATCCGTCAGTGTGACTGCGAGCCCGGGCTGGGCCCCCGAGGTGCTGAGGGGCGTGGTCTCAGTTACTCCAGCACCGGTCGTCGTTTCGCCGCCAGATGAGGTGCAGGAGACCGCGATGAGTAGAAGCGCCAGGTACGGAGCGACAAGCCGTAAGGGCATATCGGCGAGTCTACGTCAAGGCGTGGACGCCCTTGGCGACGTGCTCACCGAATCCGTGCTCTCGCCGACACAACCTTGTCGCCCCAGCGACGTTCTCGGAAAGCATCGATGCTGCGTGGACCTTCGACTGTTGGGCCCTTTCCAGGTGGTCGATGGAGTTCCTGGTTGGTTCGACCGACCAATGGCTTGTCGGCATCGGTGGGGACTCAATCGCCCGCGGCATCGATCCGGAGCCCGGAGAACTCTTGGCCATCCTGGAGCCTGCCGAGGTGTACCAACGTGGCAGCCAGGTCACTGCCGACGCTTCAAAGGTTTTTCTTGCTTATGAAATGATGTCTAGGCGCGGGCCGCGATCAGGTCCCAGAGACGGTCGACGTGCTCGGCCGTGGTGTAGGTCTGGCCGATCGACACCCTGACGAAGCGGCGGTCTTCGATCGTCGACGGTGAGACGTGCGCCCAGCCCGACTCGTTGATTGCCGCAGCGAGCGCATTGGTCGCCTCGTCTCCATCGACGTGGCGGAACGACACCAGGCCGAACGGCGTGGGTGCGATCAGCTCCAGCGATGAATGCCGCTCGACGCGCGCTGCCAGGTCGGTGGCGAGGCGGTGATGCTCTCGAACGTGGTATCGAATCCCCTCCGCCCCGTAGCTCCGGATCACGAACCACAGCTTCAATGCCCGGAAGCGACGACCGAGGGGGACGTGCCAGTCGCGGTAGTTGATGACCTGACCCGACTCCGACGCCTCGTCGCGCAGGTAGGGCGGGAGGATGCTCATCGTGTCGATGAGTGGCTTGCGGTCGGCGACGTAGAACAGGTTGCAGTCGAAGTTGGTGAACATCCACTTGTGCGGGTTGAACGTGTAGGAGTCGGCGAGCTCGAGACCGTCCTGGTGGTGGCGGAACTCCTCGCAGATCATCGCCGTGCCCGCGTAGGCAGCGTCCACGTGGTGCCACAAGCCGTATTCGCGGGCGATTTCTCCGATCGATCGCACCGGATCGACTGCGGTCGTCCCTGTGGTGCCGACGTTGGAGACAACGGTGGTGGGCTTGAGGCCGGCCGCCAGATCGTCGACGATCGTCCGGCGTAGCTCAGCGGCATCGAGGGCGTACTCGTCGTCGATACCGATGAGGCGCACCTGTTTGAACCCGGCGATCTTGGCGCCTTTCTCGATCGAGGAGTGCGATTGGTTCGATGCGTAGAGGACCTTGGACTCTGCCGGCCCTTCGACCTGCTCTCTGGCGATGACAAACGCAAGGTGGGTCGAGTCTGACGCACTCATCTGGATGACTCCTCCGCCCGGACCGGTGGTCTTCCAAGTCTCGGGCAGCCCGAGAAGATCGACCAACCAGTCGGCAACAACGGACTCGAGCTCGCTGGCCGCCGGGCTGGTGGACCACATCATCCCCTGTGTCGACAGCCCGGCCGATACCAGCTCGCCGAGGATCGACGGAGGTGACGAGTTGGCGGGGAAGAACCCGAACCACCCCGGCGACTGCCAGTGGGTGATCCCGGGCATGATGATCTCGTCGAGATCGCGCATAACGTCTTCGAAGGGTTCCGGCCGCTCCGGCGCTGATTCGGGCAGCAGAGCTCTTATGTCGCCCGGCTTGACGTCGGGCGTGATGGGTCGATCGCCCACACTCTCCAGGTAGTCGGCGACCCAGTCGACCACCTCGTGTCCGTGCCGACGGAACTCGTCGAACGGCATGTGGTACGGCGGCTTTGCCGCCGCGTCATGAGTCGCGAGTCGTGAGTCCTGAGAGCCGTCTTCGGGTCGGTGACCGGAGGCGGGCGACCGGCGGCTCATCTCAGATACTCCAGCAACTCTCGGACCATGAAAGCTGTTGCTCCCCACAGGATTCCTTCATCGAACTCGAAGAACCACATCTCAAAGCCCTGCCAGTCCTGGCTCGTCCACCGCGAGTCGTCGAGCAGGTCGTCCAGCCGGGGCTCGATGATGCTCTCCACTTCCGCCGGGTCTGGGACCAACTCGGCCGGCCGCTCGATCCTGGCGACCACCGGCACGATCACCCTGCTCGGATCCCGCGCCGTCAACGGCCGCAGTCCGCCAAGGATCTCGACGACGTTGTCGGAGGGAAGCTTGATCTCCTCCCAGGACTCTCGCTTGGCGGTGGCGATCGGATCCTCGCCATCTTCGATGGCGCCGCCGGGGAACACGACGTCACCGGGGTGCGTACGCATGTGCTCCGGTCGGGTGGTGAACACGATCCTGGTGGTTCCGTTGTCGTCGTAGAGGGGAACCAGCACGGCGTAGCGCGCATCCGGCGGCGCATCCACCGGAGGCAGCGCAGAAAGAGCTTTCCAGACGTCCATTCCACGAGCATAAGGGGATAGGCTTGCTCCCGATGGCGCGACACCTCGACTCTCGTCTGCGAACCACCCCGCGGTTCACGCTTCGTCCATTCCGACGTAGGGACGTGGTCGCCCTGCACGAAGCGGTGTTGTCGTCGCAAAAGGAGCTCCAACCATGGCTGCCGTGGGCGAGTTCGTACGATCGATCAGTCGCCCAGCGATTTGTCCGCGACTCGGCCGCCGCCTGGGCCGAGGGCAAGGCCTTCGACTTCGCCGTCCGCACCTCGGGCGACCCCAACCACCACCTCGGGAACGTGTCGATCTGGTGGACGTCGAGCCAGAACGGCATCGGCGAGATCGGGTACTGGATCAGATCCGACATGACCGGACAGGGGCTTGGTACCGAGGTGACGGCTCGTGCCATTCAGATCGGATTCGAAGAGATGGATTGCCACAAGCTCGTACTGCGCATCGCGGTTGGCAACGTCGGCTCGGAACGGATTGCCGAACGCCTGGGGTTCACCTTCGAGGGAACTCTGCGCGACGAGGTCAAGATCGGCGACGAGTGGGTGGATCACACGGCGTGGAGCTTGCTCGACTTCGAATGGTCAGAGCTGTATGGAAAGCTGAGAGCCGACGGGGTACTGGCGTAAGCCAGTCGAGAGTCAACAGTCAAGAGTCGAGAGCCAGAACGCGCAGAAGGGGCAGTCCCGCGGACCACCCCTCCTGCTCTGGACTCTTGACTCCAGACTCTGGACTTCTCTCTAGAAGTCCATGCCTCCCATGTCGTGACCGCCGCCGCCGCCGGCCATCGCCGGAGTATCTTCCGGCTGCTCTGCGACCAATGCCTCGGTCGTGATCAACAGGGCCGCAACCGACGCTGCGTTCTGCAGGGTCGAGCGAGTCACCTTTGCCGGATCGATGATGCCGGCCTTGATCAGGTCCGTGTACTCGCCCTTTGCGGCGTCAAACCCGACATTGCCTTCCGTGTCATGGAGAACCTTGTTCGCCACGACACCGCCTTCGTATCCAGCGTTGACGGCAATCTGACGCAGCGGGGCCTCGAGAGAACGACGGATTATGTCGCGCCCGGCCTTCACGTCGTCGGAACCACCCCGGAGCTTGTCTATCGCTTCGATCGAGCGGAGCAACGCCACACCACCGCCAGGGACGATGCCCTCTTCAACGGCGGCACGGGTCGCCTGGATGGCGTCCTCGATGCGATGCTTCTTCTCCTTGAGCTCCACCTCAGTGGCTGCACCGACCTTGATGATGGCCACGCCACCGGACAGCTTGGCGAGACGCTCGGAGAGCTTCTCACTGTCCCAGTCGGAGTCCGAATTCTCGATCTCGTTGCGGATCTGCTTCACTCTGGCTTGGACATCCTCACGGCTGCCACCGCCTTCGACAATCGTGGTGTCGTCCTTGGTCACAACCACCTTGCGGGCCTGACCGAGCAGATCGAGAGTCACGTTCTCCAGCTTGAGACCCACTTCCTCCGAGATAACCGTCGCACCCGTGAGGATGGCGATGTCCTGGAGCTGGGCCTTCCGACGCTCACCGAATCCAGGAGCCTTGACGGCCACCGAAAGGAAGGTGCCGCGGATCTTGTTCACGACGAGCGTGGCAAGCGCTTCACCGTCGGTGTCCTCGGCGATGACCAGAAGAGCCTTGCCGGACTGCATGACCTTCTCGAGCACCGGGAGCATGTCCTGGACCGAGCTGATCTTCTGATTGGCGATCAGGATGTACGGCTCATCGAGAACCGCCTCCTGACGATCGGCGTCGGAGATGAAGTACGGCGAGATGTAGCCCTTATCGAACTGCATACCCTCCGTGAACTCGAGCTCGACACCAAAGGTCTGGCTGTCCTCGACGGTGATGACACCCTCGTTGCCGACCTTGTGCAGTGCGTCGGCGATCCGCCCCCCGATCACCAGATCGGCCGCAGAGTTCGCCGCCACGTAGGCGATGTCCTCCTTGTCCTTCGACGACACCGGAGTGGCGTTTGTCGAGATGTGCTCGACGACCCGAGTGACCGCCTCCTCGATGCCCACCTTCAGCTCCATCGGGTTGGACCCGGCAGCGACGAGCCGCAGCCCGTCGTGAACCATGGCCTGGGTGAGCACGGCCGATGTGGTCGTGCCGTCGCCGGCCACATCGTTCGTCTTGTTGGTGGCCTCGTAGGCGAGCTTGGCGCCCATGTTCTCGTACGGGTCCTCGAGATCGATTTCCTTAGCGATGGTGTAGCCATCGTTAGTGATGGTGGGAGCACCCCACTTTTTCTCCAGCACGACGTTGCGGCCCCTGGGACCGAGTGTCACCTTGATGGTGTCGGCGAGCTTGTCTACGCCGGTCTGGAGCAAACGGCGGGCCTCCTCATTGAAACGAAGTTCTTTTGCTGCCATGTATTTGATTCCTTCCTAGGCCAATATGGCGAGTACGTCGCGCGAAGAAAGCACCAGGTACTCCTCGCCGTCGACCTTGACCTCGGTGCCTCCGTATTTCGAGTAGAAAACGAGGTCACCGACGCTCACGTCCATGGGGACTCGGTCCCCATCGCTGAATTCACCCGGACCGACGGCGAGGACTTCACCAAGCTGTGGCTTTTCCTTGGCCGTGTCGGGTATGACGAGGCCGCTCGTGGTAGTGGCTTCGTCCTCATCCTTGGGCTTCACGACAATACGGTCGCCCAGGGGCTTTAATTTCATCCGAACCCTCCTTCGTGGGGTCTAGCAGTCACGGAGTGCGACTGCCAAGGCTAGCACGGTTCTGGCACTCTCGGACCGAGAGTGCTAGAGGAGAGAGAAGGGTCTTCAGTCATCAGTCGTCAGTCGTCAGCCAGACGAATCCTCCAAGACCTTCCGGATCAGGGAGGACAACATTCGCCGAATCGCCTCCGCTTCGCTTGCCATCTCAGCGTGGCGATCCGAACCGATGTAGCCGAGCTCCTTTGATAGCAGCAACTGGTTAATCCAATTCGTTGGCCGATCCGGCAGCGATTTGTAAGAATCGTCCGTAATCGTGGGCCGATCCGCGCCCAGCGCCCTCGGCTATGTTTGACGGGATCGACGTCGCACACCGCCTCATCTGAGTAACAAGACCGAACCTCTCGATTCGAGGAAATGCTCTCGTGGTGCGATAGACCTCAAGGGCCAGCTCGTGCGAACGTTGCCAAACTACGAGCTTACGAGAACTACGCATCGCCGGTAACCCATATCGGATCCCCGCGATTACGTTGGAACCCTTTCGGGCCGGGCTGAAGGCTGAGGCCTGAAGACTGAGGACTTTTGACTCAAGGCCCGAGTGCCTCGAGATCCTCCGCCTCGATCATGCCGACGACTACGCCGTCGTCGACCACCACCCACCGGCTGGCGCTGGAGCTTCTTGCGATCACGTCGTCGATCGGTGTGTCGGCGGCGATGATGTCCGCAGGGCCGATCGGGGACATCACGGATGCGGCACGACCGAGCTCGAGCCGCGCCGGAGCGAGCCCATCGACCTCGGCTTGCCCGAGGATGCCGGCGACTCGCCCGTCGACTGCGACGGGGAGTGCCCGCAGATTTGGCCCCACCTGGAACAGCTCCGTCACCTCGGCGACACGCATCGTCCCAGGCACGGCATCCGGCGTTGCCCGCATCACCTCTCGAGCCGTGGCTCCCTCCGCCCGAGCGATGAGCTCCTCCTTCCTGCCGGCAGCGATGGCGCTGCGATAGAGGAACCAGCCCAGCAGCATCAAGATCAGGCCGGCGGGGTCGGTGCCAAAGATGAGGACGAGGAGGCCGATGCCGGCAACTCCCCAACCCAGCGCCTTCCCGGCAGCGGTCGCCAGTTGCGTTGCACGGATCCGATCTCCGGTCGACCTCCACAGCAGCGCACGCAGCGCCCGGCCACCGTCGAGCGGCAAGCCGGGTAGCAGATTGAAAGCTGCGATCAACAGATTGATGCTGCCGAGGAACCGCATCGTATCGGCCGTCGGCTCGTGCCCACCGGCCACCAGCGCCAGCACCCACAGCAGGCCACCCGCTGCTACCGACGCCAGCGGACCAGCCATCGCCACCCAGAAATCATCGGATGGCGTCGAGTCTCTGTGGTCGATCATGGAGTAGCCGCCGAACACCAGCAGCCGGATCCGGCGAGGGTGCAGCCCACGATTGGCAGCGACGATGGTGTGCAGAGACTCATGGAGGAGTAGCGAAGCCACGTAGAGCACGGCGAGGGCGAGGCCGAGGATGGTCGCAACCGACGCGGTGTCGTACGACGACAGGAGAGCCAGGTAGTGGAGCCAACCGAGAACCACGGCAACGACAAACACGGGGGCGTCGGCGATGACCTCCACCCCACGGATGCGCCCGAGGCGGATCGCGGTGCTCATGCCCCGAGGCGGATCGCGGTGCTCATGCCCCGAGGCGCATGGCGGGGTCCACGTCGGTGTCGAGCGCATCCGGCGTCGCTCCTGTGGACAGGCGCTCGACGCCGACGGCGGCGACCATGGCGCCGTTGTCGGTGCACAGGCTCGGCGACGGGACGTACAGGCCAACACCGCGCCGATCCGCCTCCTCGCTCAACCTTTCCCGCAGGCGGCGGTTGGCCAGGACGCCACCGCCACCTGCGACGACCTGCGCCCCGGTGGAGTCGACAGCATTGAACGTCTTGTCGACAAGCACGTCGACGATGGCCTCCTGGATCGACGCAGCCACATCGGCTCGCGGTGGGAGCTTGCCCGCGTCTCTGGCCTTCTCCAGATAGGTGACCACCGCAGTCTTCAGCCCTGAAAACGAGAAATCATAGGGCCGGTCGGCCAGGGCCCTCGGGAACGCCACCGCATCAGGATCGCCGTCTTCGGATTCGGCGTCGATGGCGGGTCCACCTGGATAGCCGAGGCCCATGAATCGGGCCAACTTGTCGAACGCTTCGCCGGCGGCGTCGTCGATGGTTGCGCCAAGCGTTTCGTAGTCACCCCAATCCTTGACGTGGACGATCTGACAGTGACCACCAGAGGCGAGAAGCACGATTGCCGGTGGCTGATAGTCCTCGAACTCCAGCCTGGGAGCGAATAGGTGGCCCTCCATGTGATCGATGCCGAAGAACGGCTTACCAAGGCTCCACGCCAGCGATTTGCCGAAGGCGAACCCGACCATCAACGCCCCGACGAGGCCGGGGCCGCGGGTTGCCGCTACCGCGTCGATCTGATCCGAGTAGACACCTGCCTGAGACATCGCCTGGTGCATGAGTGGACGGATCGCCTCCACATGGGCTCGGGCGGCGACCTCGGGAACTACGCCACCGAATCGGGCGTGTATGTCGGTCTGCGATGCCAGTACCGACGATCGCACCTCGAGACCCTCAATGACGGCGACCCCGGTCTCGTCACAGCTGGTCTCGATTCCGAGGACGAGTGGGTCGCTCATGCCGCCTCCCCCAACTCGAAGCGGATCCCATCCAGCCGTTCCTGATACTCGGCGGCATCGATATCGAGGGCCCACATGACCACTGCGTCCTCACCCCGGTAGTAGCCGTGCCGCTTGCCGACCTCGGTGAAACCGAACCGCTCGTACAGCCGCTGGGCATTGGTGTTGCTCGCCCTCACCTCGAGGGTGAGGTGCCGCGATCCCGAGTCGAGGGCACGTTCGACGAGGGCGAGGAGGAGCCGGGTGCCGAGACGGCGCCGCCTCGCCTCCGGCGCCACCCCCAGGGTGGTGATGTGCGCATCATCGTCGACCAGCATCACCCCGCCGAAACCGACGATTCCGTCACCCTCGGTGACGACGAGGTAGATGCGTGTTCGCTGGGCCAGCTCGTCGCGGATGATCGCTTCCGACCAGGGCTCGTCGTAAACCTGATGCTCGAGCGCCACGATGGCGACGACATCGGCCAGGGTGGCGTCGCGGATCATCACCAGGTCTCCGTGCGGAAGGTTTCCCATTTGATATCCACATCGGGCTCGCGCATGTACTGGGGACGAACCTCAGACGGCTGTCCGAAGTCCTCTCGCCCCGACTGTATGGCCGCGATCTCACAGATCACATCGGCCGACGGATATCGAGGCCGGCCCATACGTACTCGGTGCAGACCCGACCAGATCGACTCGGGGAGGGCTTGCCAGTCGCCGACCACGAGCGAGTCCACCGCCTCGGCATCCAACCTTGCCCGGAACTCGTCTGGTCCGACGACCTCGGCGTCCCCATCGGGAGCGACTCCGCCTGGCAACGGTCGATACGGTGCCACCGCCACCTGTCCCCTCCGCATATCGACCACCGACCAGATCCTGCGGTGCCCCGTCGCCGCCCGCACCGCCTGCACGGTGAGCGAGGAGACGCCAACCAGCGGAACACCCAGGGCGGCGGCAAAGGCCTGGGCCGTCGCCATCCCTGCCCGGATCCCTGTGTACGGACCTGGGCCGTAGTCGACCATCACGATATCTATATCACTTGGATCCCAGCCGGTTCGCTCGAAGCAGAAGTCGATGGCGGGGATGAGAAACCCGACGTGGCCGCGTCGGTCGACGCGGACGTTCAGCGCGGTCAGGGCGCCGTTTTCTCCGAGCGCCACCGATGATGCCGGGGTCGCCGTTTCGATGGCGAGGACCTTCACGCGACCTCCTCGAGAGGTCGGGAGGACCACGACCCTCGCGGGATGAATCGGAAAGTGCGGCCGGTCTCCCCTTCCATGGAGATGTCGATGTCGAGCCGATCTTCGGTGACTGCCTGCGCCACGGCCTCGCCCCACTCGATGACGAGCACACCGTCGGCCGCTGATTCCTCGAGTTCCAGATCTTCGAACTCTGCGACCGATGCCAGCCGGTAAACGTCGGCATGGATGAGCTCGAGAAACCCGTCGTTGTAATGGCGGGCGATCACGAAGCTCGGGCTGGTCACCGGGACCGTGATCCCGAGGCCTTCTGCGATCCCCCCCGTCAGTAGCGTCTTGCCGGTACCAAGCCGCCCGCTCAGCAGCAGGACGTCACCGGGATGCAGGATCGACGCCAGGCGATGCCCGAGGGCAAGGGTCTCACTTGGAGCGTCGGTTCGAACCTCGATCATGGGGCCTCATTGACCGAAGAGGCCGAGTTGCTGCGGGTCATCCGCCGGTTGCGGAGGCGGCGTTTCCTCTTCTATGCCGGTGTCGGTGGCGAGGTTACCGTCCAACACGTCGCGGACGAGGGAGAAGTCATAGCGCATGTCCTCGAGCACCTGCCCCCTGCCCCGCAGGGCTGCAGCAGGGTGGAAGGTCGGCACCAGATATCGGCCCCACCACTCGTAGGCCATGCCACGGAGCTTGGTGATGCCGACCTCGGTTCTCAGCACCAGCTTGGTCGAGAAGTTGCCGAGGGTGACGACAACGGCGGGGTCGATCAGCTCTAGCTGGGTCCGCAGGTAGGCCTTGCAGGCGTCGATTTCATGGGGTCTCGGGTCCCGGTTGCCCGGCGGCCTGCACTTGACGACGTTGGTGATGTAGACGGCATCGCGGGTCAGGTCGATCTCGGCGAGGAGCTCTTCGAGGAGTCGTCCCGAAGGGCCGACGAACGGAACTCCCTGCTCGTCTTCGCGCTGGCCTGGTGCCTCCCCAACGAACAGCACATCGGCCTGAGGGTTACCGGCGCCGAAGACGACCTGGGTCCGGCCCTCGGCAAGGTCACACTTGGTGCAGATCAGCGCCTCGGTTTCGACCACCTTGAGCTGGAGGACCGGATCGGAGGAGTGCGTGATCACAGCGCACCATCGGGCACGGAGTTGATTGCCGATTCGATCGCTCGTCCTACCACAACAAAGGCCGCCTGTTGGATCATGTCGATGTTCGGGTCCGGCTGGTCTCCGAAGGACACCACGAACGTCGAGTCACCATCGTACCGGGTGTGGGTAGGGCGGATGCAAGCGCCCAGAGCGTCGTGGGCGCGGATCGCCATGCGGCGCAGCTCGTTGCGGTCGCCCACTCCTGCGTCGGTTGCGACACAGACCAGGGTGGTGTTCTCGGGCATCGGACCCACCGGCATCTACATCGACGCATGCAGACCGCCGGTGAGCGGCCGACCCTCCAGCGAGAATACGTCACCGACGGCGTTGAGTACCACCAGGGCACCGACGGTTTCATTCTCCAAGCGGACGACGGCCGAGCCGACGCCGCCGTACCGCATCGAGTCGGGGCCGCGCCACCCGGCCACGGTTGTCCCCGAACCGACACCCACCCTGCCAAGGGCCGCGGGATCTTCGGTGCGGGCGAGATAGGCGGTAGCGCCGTCTTCCGGGCCGGGCCGTCGCGCCACGTCCCCGGTCATCAGATCGAACACGATGGCCGAGAGCACGATGGGAACGGGTCCCCACGGGGTCGGAGCCCCCCGTCCTTCCTTCTCGATCTCGGCGGTGACTCCGTCGGCGGCGGCGAGACCGAAGGCCGATCCACCGGAAAAGACAAGGGCGTTCACCGTCAC
>SMVA01066177.1_pt1 | contig 17751 bp, 19 predicted proteins | sample 2456451 | NCBI WGS metagenome assembly SMVA01 (sample SAMN11095933, study PRJNA526329) | marine sediment metagenome | biome: Marine sediment; feature: Surficial sediment; material: Deep marine sediment; isolation source: Hadal surficial sediment | place: Pacific Ocean | collected 2014-05 | depth...
ATTACGGCCACTTTGAAGGTGATGCCGCCGGTTATAGAGCCAAAGGCGAAGCAGAGGCCGTCAAGAAATCCAATGACTGCCTGGACAACTTCAGAAAGACCGTCAGCGCGAAGAAGACAGTGTCAAAGAAAGAATTCGATAAAATTAGCGCTGAAATAAAACAATTTATCAAAGATTGTGTTGTAGACGCCGAGGCCGCTCCGACACCTACCGCGGACGACCTGCTCACTGACGTATACACCCATTATTAGACTAGAGGAAGATAGCATGGCACAGAAATCAATGCGAGAGGCTATAAACGAGGCCTTGATACAAGAAATGAGGAGAGACGACAGTATCTTTATTATCGGTGAGGATGTGGTAGGTGGCATGTCTTCAACCGGGGAGGAAGACTGCTGGGGTGGTGTAATGGGCGTTACCAAAGGCATCCATGGCCAGTTCCCCGGACGGATCATCGATACACCCATCAGTGAGATGGCGTATATTGGCGCGGCAGTCGGCGCCGCTGTCACGGGTATGCGCCCGGTTGCCGAACTGATGTTCTGTGACTTTGTCGGTTGCTGCCTCGACCAGATCATGAATCAGGCTGCAAAATTGCGCTATATGCTGGGCGGCAAGGCCAAAGTGCCCCTGGTAATTCGCACCCAAATTGGTGCGGGCTTCAGCGCTGCGTCACAGCACAGCCAGAGCTTGCACTCATTGTTCACTTCCATTCCAGGCCTCAAGGTCGTTGTCCCCTCCAACGCCTATGAGGCAAAGGGACTCTTGATTGAAGCTATTCGCGATGACGACCCGGTCATCTTCTGTGAACACAAGTTCTTGTACGACGACGTGACTGAAGTACCCGATGAGGCCTATACCATTCCCTTCGGCGAAGCCAATTTCACCCGCGAAGGCAAGGACCTGACCATTGTTGCCATCGGCCGCATGGTGACCCTGGCCAACGCCGCCGTGGATAAGCTGAAGCAGGAAGGCATTGAATGCACGGTCATCGACCCACGCACCACTTCTCCCCTGGATGAAGAATCTATCATTGAGTCCATTGAAGAGACAGGTCGCCTGTTGATCGTAGACGAGGCCACTCCCCGTTGCAGCTTCGCGTCGGATATAGGTGCTCTGGCTGTAGAGAAAGCCTTTTACGCACTCAAAGCACCGGTTAAATATCTGACGGCGCCGCACACGCCTGTTCCCTTCGCGCCTGCATTGGAGAATCTATACATACCCAGCACCGATCGGATTATCGCTACCGCAAAAGAAATGCTGCAAGTGTAGCTCAGTTTAAAAGTAGACGACAATACAGAGCAACGAAGATGGCTCGGAGAAAACAAACATGAGCAATGATATACAGCTTATTGAAATTCCCAAATGGGGACTTTCAATGGAAGAAGGAACTGTCAACGAGTGGTTGGTCAGCGAGGGGGACAGCTTCAAGACCGGTGACGAACTGGTAGAAATTGAGAGCAGTAAAATCGCCAATGTGCTGGAAGCCCATTTTGACGGCACTCTGCGCCGTATCTTGGCAGCTTCCGGCGAGGCTCTGCCAATCGGCACGCCCATTGGCGTGGCAGCGGATGCCTCTGTCAGTGACGAAGACATCGATGCCTTTGTCGCTGCCCTGGGTTCTGCGCCAGCGGGTTCTGCGCCAGCGGCCGCCGCCCCGGCAGCAGATCCCCCTCCTGCCGAAGTCGCAGCTACAGTAGAACAACCGAAAACAGCGGCCCCGACAACCTCAGCCGCTGCTAACGGGGGCACTTCAGTACCTGAGAGCCTGAAAGGCGGTGAGGACGATAGCGCGCTTCCCGCCACCTTGCATGCCCGCCGACTGGCCGAAGAACTGGGTTTAAACCTGCACAATGTGACTGCCAGTGGACGCAACAATCGCATTTCACGCCAGGACGTGGAGAGTGCCATCGTTGCCGCCGGAGGATCTGTGGCTGCACGACAATCGTCGAAGGCAGACAAAGCTTCATCCAGCACCAAAGATGACAGTCAGGTTGCCGCGACACCCGTGGCCAGGCGTCTGGCCAAACAGTTGGGTGTCAACCTCCATGACTGCCGGGCCTCGGGCTCCCACGGTCGCGTCTGCAAGGCCGACGTGGAAGCGGCTCACAGCCTTCTCACTGACACTGACAAACCGGCGGCACAGTTAGAAACTCCTACTGGCAACGAATCCACCGAAATTCCAATGGATGGTATGCGTCGTACGATTGCCGCCCGCCTCCAGAAATCCAAACAGACTGCGCCACACTTTCGACTAACTGTCGATGTGGAGATTGATCACTTACTGTCGGTGCGAAAAATACTGAACACCTCCAGCCCGGATGCCAAAGTATCGGTGAATGATTTTCTGATCAAAGCCTGTGCCTCCGCCCTGACAAAACTTCCCGACTGCAATGTGCAATTTGATGGCCATTCCATCACCCGCTTCAAGGATGCCGATATTTCTGTGGCTGTCGCTTTGGATGGTGGCTTAATCACCCCCATCGTCAAAGCTGCAAACAATAAAGGTCTGGTGGCAATTTCCAACGAAGTGCGATCATTGGTGACCAAAGCCAAGGCTGGTACCTTAACCCTGGAAGAATTTCAGGGCGGAACGTTTACTATATCCAACCTGGGTATGTTCGGTATCAAACAGTTCGATGCCATTATCAATCCGCCACAATGCGCGATACTGGCAGTCGGTAGCGGTGAGCAACGCATTGTGGTTAAAGAAGGCGAACCGGCTGTGGCCACGATACTCACACTAACCCTTTGCAGCGATCATCGGGTTATAGACGGCGCCTTGGGTGCACAATTTCTACAGAAACTGAAGTGGTTGGTAGAAAACCCCGCCATGATGGTGGCATAGGGGATAGTATGACCAACAAATTTGACGTTATCGTGGTAGGCGGCGGCCCGGGCGGCTACGTAGCTGCCATCCGCGCCGCCCAACTGGGCTTGAAAACCGCTGTGGTTGAAGAAAAGCACCTGGGCGGCATCTGCCTGAACTGGGGCTGTATTCCCACCAAAGCGCTGTTAAAAGGCGCGGAAGTGGCGCATTCCCTAAAGCACCTGGATCAATTTGGCTTTAGTGTTGAAAATGTACAATTCGATATTAAGAAGCTGGTTCAACACAGTCGCGGTGCCTCATCGCGCCTGACGGATGGCATTGCCTATCTGATGAAAAAGAACAAGATCGCGGTCATCGACGGCCGGGCGAAAGTAACCGACAAGTGCGCACTTACCGTTACCCATACAAGCGGTTCTTCCGATTACCAGGCCGACCACATTATTTTGGCTACCGGTGCACGCCCGCGCAATCTACCGGGTATTGAAGCCGATGGGGATCGCGTCTGGACCTATTTCGAAGCCATGGTACCCGAAGAACTTCCCACATCGCTGCTGGTGATTGGCTCCGGTGCGATCGGGGTAGAATTTGCGAGTCTTTACAACGATTTAGGGGTTGATGTTACCGTGGTCGAAGTACTGGACCAGATGATGCCCGTAGAGGACATAGAAGTCTCCACTCTCGCCGAAAAATCCTTTAAGAAACGCGGCATCAAAGTGAAGACAGGCACCAAAGTGACTGGGTTGGACAAAGGGGCCGAAGCGGTCACCTGTACATTGGAAAGCGCCAGGGGCGACGTCGAAACCGTCACCGTTGACCGGGTCATCCTGGCCGCCGGAATCCAGGGCAATATCGAGGACCTGGGCCTTGAAGAGTTGGGGGTAGAAACCGATCGCAGCTTCATTAAAGCCGATGAATGGGGCCGTACCAACCTGGTTGGCCTGTATGCGATTGGCGATGTTGCCGGGCCGCCTTGCCTGGCCCACAAAGCCAGTCACGAAGGCGTTATCTGCGTTGAAAAACTGGCCGGACTACCCAACGTACACCCCCTCGATAAAGACAAAGTGCCCGCCTGTACCTACTGCCGTCCCCAGGTCGCCAGCGTTGGCATGACAGAGAGCGAAGCGAAAGCAGCGGGACATCCGCTCAAAGTGGGTCGCTTCAACTATCAGGCCAATGGTAAAGCCCTGGCCATGGGAGACAATGAGGGCTTTGTAAAGACCGTGTTCGATGCCAATACTGGAGAACTGCTCGGCGCCCACATGATTGGACCGGAAGTCACCGAACAAATCCAGGGCTTTGGTATTGCCCAGACGCTGGAGGCTACAGAAGAAGATTTGATGCACACTATCTTTGCGCATCCAACCCTGTCTGAAGCTATGCACGAGGCCGTATTGGACGCGTACCACAGAAGCCTGCATCAGTAGGCCTCTCCTTTCAGGTGTCATCCCAACCGACACTCTCAACTGGGTGGAGCGCCACCTCGGGTTGTTAACACTAAAGCTATTGAAGGCCGAGTGTGTTGCTTCATTCGAGCACTCTGCGCCGCCAGTCTGCCACAGCGCGACCAATTTTGTGCGGGTGCTCCTCCTGGATGAAATGCCGGCCGATGCAGAGATAGTGGCTTTCAATATTCCTGTGCTGTGCCACGATAGTTGCCACGATCTCGGGTGAGAAGATGGCGCCGAGACTGACCGTTGTCTTGATTGCGCGACGCGTAGTCTAGCCCGATTACCGAACCCCAGTCATGAATGACCAAAGTAATGTTCTTCGAGTCAAGTGTGTCGATAAACCCTTCTACATAGCGGAGGTGATCGTCGTAGGCATAGCCCATATCGGGTTTGTCCAATTTACCCATCCCGACCAGATCAACGGCAATCACCCGCCCCTGTGGTACCAGTTAGGGAATGACATTGCGCCACAGATAAGATGAGGTCGGATTACCGTGCAGGAAGAGAATCGGGTCGCCCACACCGCTGAGGTGGTCATAGCGAAGCTCGCCAGAACTGCTGTGACCAAAAGCGTTTTGAGTTTCATCATTCCCTTCTCCTTGTCCGTAAGCCGCCGGCCTGGGCAGTGGTAAGCGGTGGCTCTGGGCTGGATCATGTGCACAGCAATCAGGTAGGCGCAAGACCCACATTGTTTTTCCCGAGCACCTGTTCCGCTCGGTAGCTCGAGCGGACCAGGACGCCGGACACTACCTCCAGGAAGCCTTTTTCCAGCCCCCGCTGGCGATACATCTCAAATTCTTCCGGCGTGATATAGCGTTCTACGGGCAGGTGGTGGGCCGTAGGCTGTAGGTATTGGCCCAAAGTCAGGATATCCACCTTCGCGGCGCGCAGGTCATCCATGGTCTCGATAATTTCCCCATCGGTTTCACCCAGGCCCAGCATGACACTGGTCTTGGTCAACACGCCCGGGCGATGGGCCTTGGCGTGAGCCAACACCGCCAGGGTTTGTTCATAACTCGCCCGCGGATCCCTGACGGGGTGCGTCAGGCGTCTGACGGTCTCGACGTTCTGGGCGAACACCTCGATCCCCGAATCCACCACAGCTTCCACGTCGGCCAATACCCCTCCAAAGTCTGGTGTCAGCGCCTCGACCGCCGCGTCCGGGTTGACCGCTTTAACTCGCCGCACACAGGCCGCATAGTGCCCCGCCCCGCCATCATCGAGATCATCCCGATTCACCGAGGTGAGGACGACGTATTTCAAGCCCATCAACTCCACCGAGCGAGCGGTGTGCTCCGGCTCATCGGGGTCCAGCCAACCCCTGGGGTTGCCGGTATTCACCGAACAGAAACGACAGGCGCGAGTACAGACATCGCCCATCAACATGATCGTGGCGGTACCGGCGCTCCAGCACTCCCCCATGTTCGGGCACTTGGCCTCCTCGCACACGGTGGCCAGTTTATGCTCGGTGACGATATGCTTCACATTCTCGTACACCGGGCCACCCTGCACCTTGACCCGCAGCCACTTCGGTTTAGGCAGCCGCTCTGCATCCCGGTTGCTGGCTTTGATACCGTCCTTGATGGCCCGGACGCCTTTTCCATTGACGAATTTGTCGCCGCTGGCGATCTGAACGGTGGGGATAAGTTTGTTTTCGGACATTGGCAATTACTGGCGATTTATCTGCGAGGAGTTACAACAAGAACTCTCGAGGAATTTTTCGTCCTCTTTGTGTTCACGTTAAGTAGAGCGCGCCATTTACATGTATAGATTGACCACTCACATAATCGGCATCGCTGGAGCACAGGAAAGAGACGACATTTGCGATGTCTTCAGGTTCACCCAGACGACGTAATGGGATAGCACTGGCGCGCTGCTCAAGAAAACTCCCCGCCGGCAGACCGTCGCGCTCTTCGACTTGCTCGCCTACTTTAATCAGCATTTCAGTCATGATATTGCCTGGGCAAACCGCATTGACACACACATTATGCGGGCCGAACTCTACTGCAAGAGAACGGGTGAGACCGAGGATTCCCGATTTCGTGGTGCAATAAGCCACATCTTTGCCATAGGCAACATTGCTCATCATCGACCCTATATTTATGACTCTGCCCCAATTACTGGCAACCATCTTAGGCAATACAGCACGGGCGCACAATAGACTGCCCGTTAACATGACATTGAGATTAAGCTGCCAGGTTTCTAGTGGCACCTCCAGAGCTGGAGTGCTACCAATGATTCCAGCATTGTTTACCAAAATAGTAACCGGACCGAAGGTATCGGCTATCTTGGATACTGCAATACCGACATCATCCTCATTCGATACGTCCATTTTTACGGCCATAGCCCGATGGCCAGCCTCTTGTAGCTCATCGGCAGTTCGCTGTGCCAGATCGAGGTTGAGGTCGGCTGTTACAACAGCCGCGCCATCACGGGCGAGACGTGCCGCGATGCTTTTACCGATTCCCTGCGCCCCACCTGTTATCAAGGCAACTTTGTTTTCCAGTGCCATAGTCACTCCCCTTCAGTTTATATTCGACTACTTACGCCTTGAACTTAACCGGTTCTGCCCGCTTTGCCTGAGGGGGCAGTGCTATCGAAATTAATATGCTTGGTTTGCGTAAATTCCATCAACCCGTCAATCCCCGCCATCCGACCGATACCGCTGGTTTTGTAACCGCCCACTTCGGTCTCCGCATAAAATCGGTTATAAGTATTGACCCAAACAGTACCGGCTTGGATAGCCCTGGAGAGCTTCCAGGCACGGTGAACGTTGTCGGTAAAGACCGCCGCGGCCAAACCAAAGGGTGAGTCATTAGCCAGCCGCACCGCTTCATCATCGTCATCAAAGGTCTGCACCACCAGCACGGGGCCGAAAATTTCATCCTGTGCCAACGCAGATTTGGGATCCACGTCAGCGAAGATGACGGGGTTAACAAAGAATCCCTTTTCGGAGCTGGCTCCTGCCACCGGCTCTCCACCAGCGATCAAGGTTCCTTCCTTTTTACCCATCTCAACGTAGGAAAGTACTTTTTCATATTGCTCGGCGGTGGTCAAAGGCCCCATTTGACTTTCAGGATCAAAACCGCTGCCTACCCGGATATCGCGTATCGCGTCTGTTAAGCGCATGCACACCTCATTCTTAATCGATGATTCGACCACCAGCCGTGATGGCGCTGTGCATATCTGACCGCTGGTGGTGGTAAACACGGCACTTACTAACTCGGGGATCGCCTTGTCAAGATTCGCATCCGCACATATTACAAAGGGAGACTTACCACCCAGTTCCAGGACGATCTTTTTCAGTGTATCTGCAGCATCACGGGCAATACGCCGGCCTGTGGAACCGTCCCCGGTGAAGGCAATCATATCGATACCGGGATGCACAACCATCGACTGTCCTACCTTGCTCCCCGAACCCGTGAGCATGCTAAGTATGCCACTTGGCAGATCAGAGCACTCGGCTAACAGTCGCAACACCGCGACACAGATTCCAGCCGTTTGTGAAGCCGGTTTGCACAGCACTGCGTTTCCAGCGGCGAGAGCGGGGGCCAAATCACGCACCATCAGAGAAATTGGCCAGTTCCATGGCGAGATAACCGCCACCACACCGATTGGCTCACGGACGACAACGCCCATTACCTCTTGACCAAAGCTGTGCGAACGCCCGCTGACCGTGCGCGCGAGACCCGCATTATAGCGAACAACATTCACCTGGTTCGAAATTTCAAACTTCGCCTCACTTAACAGCTTGCCATTTTCCATTGTCAGGCATTCGGCAAGACTATCAACGTTGGCTGCGATTTTGTCTGCCCACACCAGCATTACTTCTGACCGCAGCCGACCATCAAAGGCCCAATTACTGGATTCAAGTGCTGCTCGGGCAGCTGTGACCGCAGAGTCCACATGTTCAGCGGTCAGCGCTGGGATGCACGATACGATTTCGCCAGTCGCGGGGTCAGATATAGTAGTGCAGTCAGAGGAGGTGTCGACCCACTCACCACCCACTAGCACTTTATAATCCTTCATCGTTTACCACCTTAATCTGTTCTGTTAAAAAATATTTACCGTAAAAAATCCAACAGAGATTCTTACACTTCACCCTCAGGCCGAGTAATACAAATACCGGTACCGAACGCCTGTTCATCAACTTTATCGTCTTCGCAAACGACTCTTCCATTAGAAATCGTCAGCACCGGCCAACCCTTTAGCTTCATGCCTGTGTAGATACATGTGCCCTTGCCATCATGTTCGACCTCGCGCTCCAGGTCGAGATCAACCAGTACCAGATCGGCATCACTCCCTATCTCAAGAGAACCTTTCCGCGGATACATACCGAAACGCTTGGCCGGTCCGTAAGAATTTACTTTAACCAACTGCTGCAAAGTCAAGCCACGTTTCAAGACGCCTTCGGTGATCATCAGCGGAAGCTCCCAGCGGAACGACACAACACCGGGCTTTTCTGTCCATAAATCCTCCCCCTTTTTTGGCAGGAACGGAACGTGGTCACTGCCAAGATTGCCGATCCCGTCAGCGAGCATGGCGCTCCAAAGCCCTTCTTTTTCATTCTCATCGCGCAGCGGCGGCGATATTTTTGCCGTCATATTGAGGTCTTCGTCATAACAGGTGCGCATTAGATAATGCGGGCAGGTTTCAATCGTCACATCCAGGCCTTTTGCGCGAGCATCTGCGGCCAACTGAGGTCCTACTGCCACAGAAGTGTGTACCACCTGGAACGAGCAACCGGTTCGCTCAGCCAGAAAGATCATGCGCCTAATTGTTTCTTCTTCACAAAATGCGGGTCGGGATTCCGTATAGGCACCAAGGTCTTGCCTGCCAGTGGCTTCAACTTCCTTTTTGATTTCACGTGCTATTTCTGTATTTTCGCAGTGAACCGAAACAACACCTCCGGGTATTTTAGCTACCTGCTGCATGGTGGAATATACCCAGCCATCGTTTGCGGGGACAATACCGATAGGGTTTTCAACCTCATATCCAAAATACAGTTTGAAGGATTTTACGCCCGTCTGTTTAACGATCTGCGGAATTTCGGCAATATGCTCTTCCCGCTGAATGCCAAAGTGAAAACCGAAATCAATGCAGGACTGTTGCTCGCCTATTGCCCGGCGCTCCTTGTAGAAAGGAATATAGGACGGTTTTAGGTTACGGATATAAAGTAATATCGTGGTAATGCCGCCACGCGCAGCCGCAGCTGTCTCAGTGCGCATGTCTTCGTCATAGGGATAGGCAACACCCAGGTGACAATGGGGATCAAAAACTCCGGGCAACAATACTTTACTATCTGCATCAATGACTCGGTCGGCATCCGGCAGGGCATCATTATCCGCTACCATTATAATTTTGCCATCTTTGGTCGCTATCCCACCGAAAAATTCGGATTGATGATCCACCACCCGAGCATTCTTTATTACCAGGTCAGCTTTCATTCTATATTTCTCCCTGCAACAAATTTGCTATCGTTTTTGAAATGCCCGACCACTGGCTGCCACCGACGGTAATAGGCGCACGGCGACCCAGCGCTCTTGCCCAGACAGTTTTCAGGCCTCGACTTCTCGCATATTCCAGATCAATACTCCCCGGCGGTGCTGAAAGATCTACCAAAAGGGTGTTTTGAGGCAGTGTATCGATGATATCTTCACTAATAATCGGAGCCGATACGGTGGACATAATAATGTCGAAATCTTTCGCCTTTCCTGAAAGTTCATCGATGGTAATTGTCTCGGCCCCTATGGTATAGGCATTTGCCCGCTGTACCGGATTGCGCGCGGCGACCGTGACATAAGCACCCAATAAGACCAGAGTACGAGTTAGCACCGTCCCAATATTGCCCTGCCCGGCCACACAGATTCTCGCCTTATGGATCGTGATATCCGTATTCTCGATGAGCACTTTTAACGCTGCTTCAACAATGGCGGGAGCCCGCAACAGCATCAATTTCTGGTCATGCTCGTACTCATGCAAAGCAATACCCAGCTTTGCGGCGGCGGCGTTCAATCCCGCATCAGCCATTCCCAGAATAATATGTCCCCCGGGCGCCATATTGGCCAGTAAGGCCTCATCGGGAATAATGGTTTCGGTAGCGAAAATACTGCCGTCGAGTGTCATACCGGGAATCGGGAACAACACCACATGGGCTTTATCCATGGCAGCGCTCACGCTCCCGGTATATTCCACTCCCTCGACCCCTTGCTCAAGCCAGGGGAAACCGTAGGCTCTCACCGTCGCGCCTGTTGCGGCTGCCAGACGTGCAATTTCCTGCTCTCTTTCGTCGCCACCGATGACAGCGATCACCAGATCTTCCCAATGAGCGGGAAATCCCGATATCTGATTTGTCATTCTTTACCTCTAACTAAATTCAGTATTTGTGCCTTGTTTAGACCCGCAATGCCCATGTGATCGGCAGTTCTGCCTACCGGAACTTCATCTGCATCACGCATTGCGATAGCGATCGACATCAGAGAAGACGCTACGGGAACGGGCACCTGGGCCGCTTCTGCCAGGGCAATGAAGGGCATTAAGCCATACCAAAAATCCTCGATATAGTATCGATGCTGGAGTGAATCGGGCGCTTTGATTGTTTGATTTGCTTTACCTTGACGAATCTTATCGGCAAAGCCAAGTAGATCATTGCCCTCCTCCACTGTGCCAATTAACCTCATCTCGTCCACAAGCGTAGGTAGGTCGTGCCCATAGGCCTTCCCAACGGCTCGTCGCTCGCTATCAAGTTGCTGCATTACCTGGGAAACACCCTCGGTCATACCTTCCACATAAAACGTAAAATCCCCGCCGGTTGCTTCCACCCAGGCCGCTCCCAGTACAGAACAAGGTGGATGAAGCACGAGATTGACATTTGAAAGGCTGGTCGCTATCACGTCAGGCACTGGCGAAGCAATCTCAAACCAGGTTTGGGCAATATCGGCAGCGGCATCGCCTCCGGCCATTGCTGCCACTCCAATCTGCTTGGCTGTGCCCGTAATGGTGACCGTATCTGGCCGGTATTTTCTCGCAACATAGGTGAGTGTCGAAAATTCTGCCACCGGAGGAGGCTTAATACCCAGCCGCACATAGGTGCTGTAAAACTCCAGCGCACCGCCGGTGTGGCCGGGATTAAGCACCACCGGCATTGAACTGACACCGGATCTGGCGAGCATTTGTGCTATATTGCCGTGGGCAATGGTCGGCATGCAAACCAAAATGCCATCCACACCCTCCAGCACTTCCTCAATATTTTGAGAAATTAGTTCCGGTACAACCCGCCCGCTTCCGAGCACACCTTCGTAGGCGACGTAACCACTGTCCTGGAATGGCTGCAAGGCCGCTATGGAGCGGTTCCACAGGCGGACCTGATGGCCTTTCTGCGTCAGCTCCACAGTGGCGGCTGCACCCCCTGCGCCAGCCCCCAGTATGGCGACTCTACTCATAGGGCGTATTTCTTGATTTTATCCATATCCACCTCGATACCCAACCCGGGGCCTTCCGGAACCAGCACACAGCCATCTTCATACCCAAATGGCTCGGTCACGATATCATCAAGGTAGTAGTTGCCCACCATCTCAGGCCCCTTTGTGCCCTCTGGCTTGGTGGTGGGGCAAACGCTTGGAAGCGTCGCTATTTTAGTGGCCGCGCCCAGATGCAGATTAGCCGCATTGCCAATTCCCATCTCGATTGATCCGCCAATATCAGAGTATAGGCCCCGGTTTTCAGCGAAATCTGCCAATTGTCTCGCGCGGTACAAGCCACCCGGCTTGGTTACATACAGTGAAATACAAGCGGCGGCCTTTGCATCGCTGAGCTCGACAATATCATCAACGTTCCAGGCAGATTCATCCGCCATTACCGGAGACTCAATCCTTTCTGCTACCAGTGCCATATCGCGCGCGCCCATCACTGGCTGCTCGCAAAGTAGGAGGCCGTACTCTTCCTGGCGCCGGGTAACCTGAATCGCTTCCCAAACACTTTTATAGCCCTCGTTGCCATCAACCCGGATCTTGAGCTCGTCACCAAACCGGGTGCGCAGCTGCTTCACTAATTCCACATCTCGCTCTGCGTCGAGGCCGGTCTTGCATTTAATGGTCTTGGCGCCCTCTTCAATCGCTTGCTCAGCTTCGGCAATACATTGGTCAACCGGCATGATGCCCAGAGAGTGCGCAACCTCGATTCGATCCCTGAATTTTCCACCCAATAGTGTATAGACCGGTACGTTGGCCGCTTTACCGGCAATATCGTGGCAGGCAATATCAATTGCCGCCTTCGCATAGGGATGCCCTTTTACCGACTTATCCATTGTGGCATGCAACATCGCCATTTCACGGGGATCCAGGCCCTTAACTGCTTCTATCAGGTGATCTTTAATGACATGACTAACTGTTTCCGGCGACTCACCATAGTAGCGCATTTGTGAACCACCCCAGGTGATACCGGCAGGCGACTCTCCCCAGCCCTGAATCCCCTCGTCTGTGTCAATGCGAATTATCACATGGCGGCCGATAGCGGCGGTCATCTTACTTGCCCACGTGTGGTGGCGGCGGTTTGGCAGCCCAACAATAAAGAGTTCACAACCTGTAATTTTCATTTCATTTTCCTATAGCACATTCAACCAAAAACATGGGGGCTTACAAACTAGGCCAGTACAGTCTCGACGGCAAGACCGGTTATCTATGTGGAAAACCGGAATCAGGAAACTTACGGACTAGACTTGCATCCAACGCGATGTGATCCTATTATGTGATCACAGTAAGTAATCAGTCAAGGTTTTTTTCACATTTTGCCCCGTCGTGCAACAGTGAGGTGTCCACTATGAAGTACAATGTCCTGGCTCCAATCTGGATTTACATCCCCTACCCGGATTCCCTTTCGATTGGATTGGACAGCCAGTCCGCTATGGACCAAAGTCATTACGGGAGCGCGTTATGACATCGCTAGAATGCAAGCAGAACAACCCCCCCATCCCCGTGTCGATCATCACTGGGTTTCTAGGCAGCGGAAAAACTACGCTGCTTAATGAGCTTATTCAGCACCCGGACATGGATAAAGTGGCCGTGCTTATCAATGAATTCGGAGAAGTTGGACTGGACCACCAACTCGTAGAAACTATCAGCGAGGACATCATATTATTGCAGTCAGGCTGTATTTGTTGCCAGATAAAAGACGATCTAGTGACCACACTGACTGACCTTTTCGACAGGCGGGAAAGTGGGGAGATTGAGACTTTTTCTCGCGTATTAATCGAAACAACTGGCGTTGCCGATCCGGTGCCCGTAATACAGGTTCTTATCTCAGAACCCACACTTTCCCGCCGTTTTCGGCTGGATATCACCATGACGCTGGTCGACTGCGTGTTCGGACACTCGCAGCTTGCGAAGCACGCTGAAGCTCTTAAGCAGGTAGCGCTTGCTGATCGACTGATCCTGACCAAAACGGACCTTGTAGATACGGCGGCAATAACGGCCCTGCAGAAGCAGATCAAACAAATAAATCCGTCAGCGTTTATTACAACAGCAGTAAATGGCGTTATTCATCCCCAGGTATTATTCAATAGACGATTCGCCGACCGTAGCAAAGAAGAGCAGCAGCGCAGCGTCGAAAAATGGCTGAATAAGGACGCTCACATTGCCTCAGGGCAACACTTGGATGGCGTATCCTCTATTTGTGTTTCGCTGGATGAACCCATCGATTGGGAGTGTTTCAGCGAATGGCTGGACAGCCTGGTATTTAGCCGAGCGGAGAACATTCTTCGTATTAAGGGAATCTTGAATATAGCGGGGAAAGAACAGCCGCTTGTTATCCAGGGCGTTCAGCACATGTTTTATGCCCCGACCACACTGAAAAAATGGCCTACCGCAGATCGTCAGTCCCACATCGTATTTATCACCTATCAATTTAATCCCCGGGCCATTAAGACCAGCCTGGAGAAATTTTTAGGATTGGGCTCTGCAACTCCGGTAAACATTGAAGAGGAAATCGTCAATGCAAGATGATGATCACATTCACTTTCGACGCTCAGGCCTATGGCACTCTCAAACGTCTTTGCCGAAACCACTATGCAATGTGCTGAGCCAGGAATACCAAAAAGTATTGACTGCCAAGCAAAAACTGCACTACAACCAGCTGGCGGGACTGCACAACCCCTGGGGGAAATCCGCTCATATTTTTGACAGCTGGGCTCTGCTGGATATATGTCAATCCGCCACCATTCTCGAACTGATAATGCCCTTGATAGGCGCCGATATAATTCTTTGGGAAAGCGCTTTTTACGGTTACGGCGCGCTTGACCCGGCGGGCAGATGGACACGCCATTCCGATTTCAGCCCAATAGAGCCCATGCAGGGCATTGTCGTCAGGATCGCGATTGACCAACAGGGCCTCGAGCTGGATTACTTGCCCGGCAGTCATGCCAACATAGACCTTGATGACACGGCATCGACGCAGGCCGCCTCTTTACAACTTAAAGCCGGAAACGTGGTGTGCCATGATATTCGTTTGGCGCAGCGATATTCAAACCCGTGCGATGCCCCGCCATGCGGCGAGTATGTCATACACTACATGCCCGCCACCTCCTTATTCATACGTGACCCGGCATCGAATATTCAACGGTCTCTGGCGGAAAAAATACCACTGATAAATTACGGTAAAAGCCCCATCTGGCTGGTGCACGGCAATGACCATAGAAACAACGACTTCGTTACTGGATTCTCGCCGCCAGTTGGGCAGTGGACTAATGCTCAGTGGTCGGGTGTCTAAAATGTTAGACCCAACAGCTGAATTTTGAGATGAACAATCTCCGGATATTACAAGTTCCCCTCTACAGCTCTTTACTCATAGTATGCAAACTAAAATATACGAACATTACGAGGGCGCTGTAGAGCAATCCATCTAAGTGCAGGAACGATAAATCTGGGTTTTGCCACGAGAGAAACCAGTTGCCCGCAACCACGGTAAATAAGAACCCCCAGAGAAACAGCCCCACCAGGCACGAGTACTTGACCAGGCAGACCCCCTTTAAAAATGTTGCCTTGTCGGCAACCAGTGCTCTTAGCATTCTGGCAATTCCAATCGACGCCATTACCCCAATCAACAGCGGGAACGTAAGCACGAAAAAGTGGCAGAGAATGGCAACCGACTCACTATCAATGGCGCGCCACATATGTGAAGGGCTCTTGTTGGTACCCTCCATAGACAGCAAAGGGACGGTCATCCGTTGGACTTCTTCCCGCCAGATAAAAATATTATTAAAAAATATCGTCAGGCCATTTGCCGCCGGAATAAGTGATAGTGCTATCGCCATTACCCTCGGGAACGCTAACTTCTTGATAAAAGCCATTTCCCTATCCTGTGCCACTACGCTCAGGTCTCAGGTTTTCGGCTGCACGAATTCCAGCAATATCCCATTGATATCCTTAAAAAAGAAATATGTGTAGCCGGGGTTATCCGAGCGTATGTCGCCGACCATTTCCACACCTTGAGACACTAGCCATTTATACATACCCTCGAGGTCATCAGTCTCAAATGCAATATGCTTGGTGCCTATCACGGGTAAATCCGTGTCCAGCGACTGTGCGTGCGCTGGCAGTTCCCGATAATTCCTATGCCAAAACAGTTCTATATAGCTATCCCCCAACTTCATGTGGGTAATGCTGAAATCATCGCTGACATCAAGCTGTGTATCGACGTCAAACCCAAACACATCACGATAAAAAGTAATGGACTGTTCCATGTCTTTGACGGAAATGCCGCCGTGATGCAAACGTATAGAAGGTTTCATTCTCTTGATTCCTCAAAAAGTAAACAAGGCGCTAGGAGTCTGTCGGACTTAGAACTCTAACGAGTTAGTACGTGAATATTTATAAAGTTTTCTGGCTCAACTGCTCTCAAATTCACATAGCGTCACCTGAATTGATTATTTTCTAATCAATTCTTCGATTTAATTGCTAAATCCGACAGACTCCTAGTCAATTGAAGGCGCCGCAGAGACAAAAGACGACACAATCACCAAAGTGGTCTTGACTTTTAGCATGATCACAATATATGATCACATAAAACAAAGCAACAATTAATTCACCCAGGGGGTACTCCACCATGCCAGTTGTTACCGTACAAGTATGGTCTGGTCGCACCGTCGATCAAAAGCGCAAGCTAGTCAAGGCAATCACCGATGCCATGGTTGAGCATATGGATGCGCGACCAGATGGTATTCATGTTGTTATTCAGGATGTTCCCCCCGACAGCTGGGGTCGCGCCGGGGTCCTAGGCATAGACAGGACGGATGTATAGCCATGTCAGAAAATACCAATGATCTACTCGAGCTACTGGATATAAAAAAATCTGCATTGCTGGTTATCGACCTGCAAAACGGGTTTTGCCATAAGGATGGAAATCTGGGCCAGTCAGGTGTTGATACGGACCGCTTGAGCTCGGTCATCCCCCCACTGAAAAACGTTATTGAACGCTGTAACGCGGTGGGCATGCCCGTGCTCTGGACTGTACAGGAACACTTTGAAAAGGACGAGCGACGCGCGCGCAAACGCCTGCCGTCCCATACCAGCAAGCGGAAAAACATCACCGCGCTAGCCGGCACCTGGGACGCTGATATCGTTGAGGACCTAAAATACCTTATTACCAATCCTTCATACGTAATTCGCAAACACCGTTTTGGCGCATTTTATGAAACGCGCTTAAATGTATTGCTGGAGATGCTGGGCGTCGAATCACTGTTCATCACCGGACTGACAACCAATGCCTGTGTCGACACCACTTTTCGTGAAGCCTACCTGCGAGACTTCGATGTCGTGGCTATCGAAGATTGCATCTCGGGCGTGAATCCCGAATGGGAAGAACCCGCCAAAAAGGTATGGCGGCACTATTTGGGCATTACCGTGGACTCTGGCAATTTTCTGCACTGGGTAGAGCGTCAACAGGAGCCCAAAACCCTAGGCCTTGCCCATTTGGCGATTCAGGTAAGCGATTTTGATAAGTCATCATTTTTCTATCTGGATTTATTGGGATTCCAGGCCAGACCGGATGTGGTCCCATTAGCGGACGGGAGGCCACTCATTTCCACCCGGCAGGGCTTGGGGATAACCACAGGGGGCCCGGGGGACGGCAAGCAGGTAGACCATATAGCCTTCGAGGTTTCCAACGTAAAAGCGCTGGCGGATAAACTGAAAGCCCATGATGTCACATTTGTCAAAGATGTCGCACCCGGTGCCTACGGCCTGACTATCTACGTCAAAGACCCGGATGGCAACACCGTTGAATTATTCGAAAAGATATAGCACGCCTCCCTTTCTCGCGGTTCCCTGGTCCAACGGTGCCGCGAGCTTTTTTATGGCCCTGAGTAATATCAAGAGCTCCTGGCTCTAGAGTAAGCTCATTACTGCACCTTCGCTGAGGAGCCACGGCTTTATTTCGTATTCTCGCACCTTATTCCTATGAAATGGGTCGGCTTCAGCAATG
>SMVA01085745.1_pt1 | contig 17750 bp, 12 predicted proteins | sample 2456451 | NCBI WGS metagenome assembly SMVA01 (sample SAMN11095933, study PRJNA526329) | marine sediment metagenome | biome: Marine sediment; feature: Surficial sediment; material: Deep marine sediment; isolation source: Hadal surficial sediment | place: Pacific Ocean | collected 2014-05 | depth...
AAGGCGACAACATCGCAGTCTATGCGGTAAAACCGCTCTAGCCAGTTCCTGTCCAGAATGGACAGGAACTGGCGTGATGGGCATGGACGCCCATTCATTTTCCGAAGGAAAATGCGAGTCTTACGCAGTAAGACAACCAAAGAAATTGCCAGGAAGGCAATTTCTGGACAAGAACTAGCTAGGAGCGTCTGATCGAGTATTCAATGTGTCTCTGCGTGATCTGCGGCGTGCTACTGCAACGCACGAGCAGAGGCCAGAGTCCTTAACAAGGCTTGTACTCCCTAGCAGCGTGATGAGAAACACGTTGCCAGTCTCGCGACTGCAGTCCTGCGTCAGTTCTCTGCCCGTTGCCAACGTTCGAGGCTCGCAGCTCGACCGGATTTCGACGTTCCTCGACCTGTTGTTTGATGAATTGTGCGCAGCCTTCAAGCGCGCCGCACGTTGCAAATACGCCATCATAAAACGCTGCCTGCTGCGGTACGCCAAACAAGCGAGCCCACGGCCATCCACCCTTCGGCAGATCAACCAAGTCGCTGTAAGACCGCATACCACTCCTTGTTGTACCGGCCGCGCGTCGCGAACGTTTCCTTGATTTCAAGGCCGGCCTCCCGGCAATTGCTGCGCAATTCTGTGAGCGAAATTGGCCGTCGTTGCATTGGGTTGTCGCGCAGATGTACGAGGAGAAACTTGATACCCAGCAGTGTCCAGACGTTTGTAAAAAACACGATTATGGGACCATGACAGACGCGGCGGAGTTCGCTAAGTGCATCGACACGGGTTTCTGCCTGAGTGAAATGATGGAACAGACGGCTGACGACCACAGCGTCGAATTGCCCATCCTCGTAACTCATTGCCGTGATGTCTTCGACATCGAACCCCAGCACCTGATCGCTGCTCGCCGGGTCCGCCAGCGACTGAAATTTTGCCCGGGCGGCATCCACCAGGCGGCTTGACACGTCGGCGCCGGTGTAGCGATAACCCTGGTCGATGAGAAGTTGCGTCAGTCGGCCTGTACCGCAAGGCAGGTCGAGGATGCTTGAGCCGCTGGGTACCGATTGCAACGCCGCGAGCACACAATCTCTGGAGCGTTGATGGTGCCGGGAATCAATCTCGCTGGAGTGATTAGCTGCCTGCTCCGGAGTGTCGAACGTGTTGGCGACGCGATCACGCTCAGCGGTATTTGACACTGGGAAGCCCTCTACTACGGAGATGTCGGCGCCAGACTAACGCCACACGCCGGCAGAAAGCGAGCCGAAAGTCGCCGTCGTTCTGGCTGCATGTTGCGAGCTGTACGGCGTTTGCTCGCGGGATTGATCCATCGACTGAGTCCCAGGGCCACTATACTGCACGGCGCCTGCACCACGCATTGCACGCTTGCAGGATACTGCATCAGACAAAGTGAACGGATGACAGACCTCGACGCAGCTGATGACGAAGACCGGCTTATCCGCCTGGTAGAGCAGTTGTTGGAGTCCGGCGCTCTGTCTGCGCAAGACCCCGGCGTGGATGTGTCGCTCTTCCAACAGATGGGCTTTGATGTCACGCAAGGTGTGATCAGGGTTCCTGGGGATATAGAGCGTCTGGAGAAGGAGCGGATAATCGATGGCTTGTCGACGCGGGCTCGGGCGTGGCTGAAGGAGCTCAGCGTATTTCCGGTCATCGGCTCGACCAGCACCGCGCTGATGCAGCGGGCCGAACACGCAAGTGTGGACGGTATTGTGAATCTGGCAGAGCTGCAAGTTCAGGGACGTGGCCGGCGTGGCCGTAAGTGGCTGAGTCCCTTTGCCCGCAATCTGGCCATGTCGATGGGGGTCTGGGTCCCTCAGCCGCCGCAGGAACTCGGCGGATTCAGCCTTGCCGTGGGATTGGCTGCCGTGGATATGCTGGCGACGTACGGAATTGCCGAGGTCGAACTCAAATGGCCGAACGACGTATTGCTGGGGGGGAAAAAACTTGCCGGCGTGCTGATTGAACTGATCCCGCGGGAACGGGGTACGGAACTCGTCGTGGGCATCGGCATGAATCTGCAGCTACCCGACGCCGCACGGCGTGATATTGACCAGCCGGCAACGGATCTGGCGCACACGGGGGTGGCGGTTGCGCGCAATGACCTGGTGGCCCGTCTGCTGTCGAGCATCGTGGACTACAGCGACAGCTTCGCGGCGGACGGGTTTGCGCCGATGCAAAGTGCCTTCGATCAGCATCACCGTTTGCAGGGCGGTGCCTGTCGGCTGGTGCAGGGCAACACGGTGATCGAGGGCAGCGTGCTCGGCGTCACGGCGCAAGGAGAGCTGTTGTTGGATACTGTTGCAGGTACCCGGTCATTCAGTGCTGGTGAAGTGTCGTTACGCGCCGCTCGCCAGTGAATCCAGGGTTGTTCGGTATCTGGTCAAATGCGAACATACTGCGGCAGCCGAATCCCGCCTGCGGGCGCGACTGACACAGCAGTTCTGCGGCAGACGTGACGTGTGACCCCATCACAGCAACTAAGGACGGAAAATTGCGGTTTGGTGCGCAGCGACTCACAGAATCTGTAGGATTCTGGCTCGGCATTATGATTGTTGTGAATGTCGTTCTGGTTGGTTTCTTCTTCGACTCTTCGCCTGCGTCGTTGGACAGCAGCGACGTGCGGCAACCGCCGCTGGAGCCTCAATTACGGTTGCTCGTTGAATTGAGTGCCGAAGAACGGCTGGAACTTGCGCGGCGCCACCGGGCAGCAGCTGTGCCCCAAGCAGCCACGGCGCTTGCTCAAACCGTGGATGTTCAGGTTCCACAGCCGTCTGTGTGCCGCATGTGGGGTCCCTACAACGATGAATTGGCGCTTGCCGAATTGCGCCGCCAGATCGCGGACGTGGCCGAGCGTCTGGAGGTCCGTACAGCAGAAATTCGGGGTAGCCCAGACTATCTGGTGCATGTCGACACGCAGGGCAATATCGACACGGCCAGGCGCATGCAACGCGAGCTGCGCAGTCAGAATTTCGAAGCCTATCTCATGTCGGGCGGATCGTTCGCCAACGGCCTGTCCGTCGGCGTGTTCAGTCAACGCGGACGAGCCGAGAACCAGCGCGGGACGGTTGCAGGGCTGGGTTACGAAGTGTCGATAGAGGCTCTGCCGCGCGTGCAGGAGGTGTATCATTTGTTCGCTCAGGTGCCCGCGGACCTGGTGCTGGACATCGACCCGGCCATTACCCCGAAAATCGTCCCGGCGCGCGATTGCGCGACGATTGCGTCGGCCGGGTAGTTTCTATAGAATCCGGCTCCCATTTCGGCCGCCATAGCTCAGCTGGTAGAGCAGCTCACTTGTAATGAGAAGGTCCAGGGTTCGACTCCTTGTGGCGGCACCATAGTGCGGCCAGGAGTGCGGCTCGAGGACCAGCGGATCGGGTGGTTTGAGGCGGCGGATAGGAGTAGCGAACGGTCAGCGAAAAAACACCGTAAGTGGTTGCTGTAAAAAGATATTTTACCCCTTCGTCGACAGCGTTGGCTGGCGGCGTTGGGGTCATTTTGCGTTTTGCGGGAGGGGTTCCCGAGTGGTCAAAGGGATCAGACTGTAAATCTGACGGCTTAGCCTTCGAAGGTTCAAATCCTTCCCCCTCCACCATTGATTCGAGGTGATACGAGGTAAGGATTGGCGCCAGGCGCTGGGAAACGCAACAGGAAGCGGCTAACCGGGCATGTTGCCCAGGCGGGTATAGTTCAGCGGTAGAACCTCAGCCTTCCAAGCTGATGACGCGGGTTCGATCCCCGCTACCCGCTCCAAACAAAGTTTGGAGTGGACACCCGCCTCCAAACAAAGTTTGGAGCGGACACCCGCTTCAGAACGAAGAGAGTTTGCCACGGACCCGCTGCAGAACGAGGAGAGTTTGAAGCAGACGCCCGCCTGAGTGGGCTGAACAGATACAGGAGCGGCCAACGCGAAGATTTGCAAGCGGGTTGTGGTGAGTTTCGCTGCGGTCGGAGCCGCTCACGGCCAGCATAGCTGACCGACGGTCGGAGCCGTTGACCGACCGACGCTCACATAGCTCAGTCGGTAGAGCACTTCCTTGGTAAGGAAGAGGTCATCGGTTCAATTCCGATTGTGAGCACCATTATTCTGGCTCTGGCGGTCATGTTACCGGCATGAAGGCAGTGTCCGAACCGGCCGGATGCGGCGTTGGGCCGCGCTGGCGAGCAGCAACCGGCGATGGTTGCCATTTCGATAGAGGACGAGGATTAGGAAAGAGCAATGTCGAAAGAGAAATTTGAGCGTACCAAGCCGCATATTAATGTGGGGACGATTGGCCATGTTGACCACGGTAAGACGACGCTGACGGCGGCGTTGACGCAGGTTTGTGCGGCGGCGCATGGGGGCGAGACGAAGAACTTTGATCAGATTGATAATGCCCCGGAAGAACGCGAACGCGGCATCACGATTGCGACGTCGCACGTGGAATACGAAAGTGCCACCCGCCACTACGCGCACGTTGACTGTCCGGGACACGCGGATTATGTGAAGAACATGATCACGGGTGCGGCACAGATGGATGGAGCGATTGTGGTGGTCAGCGCAGCGGACGGACCGATGCCACAGACGCGGGAGCACATCCTGCTGTCGCGCCAGGTTGGGGTGCCGAAGATTGTGGTCTTCATGAACAAGGCCGACATGGTTGACGACGACGAGTTGCTGGAACTCGTTGAGATGGAAGTGCGCGAGTTGCTGGATGTGTATGAGTTTCCGGGCGATGACACGCCGATCATCATCGGCAGTGCGCTCAAGGCGCTGGAAGGGGATACGAGCGACATCGGGATTCCGGCGGTCGAGAGGCTGGTTGCGGCGCTGGATGACTACATTCCGGAGCCGGAACGGCCGGTGGATAAGCCGTTTCTGATGCCGATTGAGGACGTGTTCTCGATTTCGGGTCGTGGCACGGTGGTGACGGGGCGGATCGCGCGGGGCATCGTCAAGGTGGGAGACGAGATAGAGATTGTCGGCATCCGCGACACGCAGACGACGACGTGTACGGGGGTCGAGATGTTCCGCAAGTTGCTGGACGAAGGTCGGGCGGGCGAGAACGTTGGCGTGTTGCTGCGGGGCACGAAGCGGGAAGACGTTGAGCGTGGTCAGGTGCTGGCGTTGCCGGGATCGATCACACCGCACACGGTGTTTGAATCCGAGGTATACGTGCTGTCGAAGGACGAAGGTGGTCGCCATACACCATTTTTCAAGGGCTATCGGCCGCAGTTTTTCTTTGAGACGACGGATGTGACGGGGAGTTGCGAGTTGCCGGCGGACACCGAGATGGTGATGCCGGGAGACAACGTGAACATGACGGTGACGTTGATCTCGCCGATTGCGATGGAAGAAGGCCAACGCTTTGCGATCCGTGAAGGCGGCCGCACCGTGGGCGCAGGCGTCGTCACCTCTATCAAGGAATAGTATTAATTTTCCTGGTATGAAACGATAGTAAGTACTTACTAACTTCGACAGCTAAGCGATTGTCGAGGCGAGTGGGAAAGGATTAGGCCAGTAGCTCAATTGGCAGAGCAGCGGTCTCCAAAACCGCAGGTTGGGGGTTCGATTCCCTCCTGGCCTGCCAAGAATGCGGAAATCGGGATTTTGAGTACGACTTCAGAAACGACCGGGACGACGTTGGATTGGCTCAAATGGTTGCTGGTGATCGGCATCCTGGGAATTGGGGTCTACGGTAACTGGTACTACCAGGACCAGTCGCTGCTTTATCGCGTGGCGGGTCTGATTGTGCTGGCGGCAATGGCTCTGGGGCTGGCAGTACAGACGGCGCGGGGCAGTGCTACGTGGACTCTGATGAAGGAATCCCGCAGTGAAATTCGCCGGGTCGTCTGGCCGAGTTGGGATGAAACATTTCAGACCACGATGATCGTACTGGTGCTGGTCCTCGTTTTTTCGCTCATTTTATGGGGGCTGGATTCCATCTTGAGCTTGTTGGTCTCCGAAACAATCGGTTAGTCGGTAGAGAGCTATATGGCAAAGAAGTGGTACGTGGTACACGCCTATTCCGGATTCGAGAAGAATGTCGCACGCGCGTTGGCCGAGCGGGTGAGCCTGTCGGCGTTCGAGGATCACTTCGGTGAGATTCTGGTGCCGACCGAAGAGGTGGTCGAAATGCGCGCCGGTCAGAAGCGGCGCAGCGAACGTAAGTTTTTCCCAGGCTACGTGCTGGTCGAGATGGAGCTGACCGACGAAACCTGGCATCTGGTCAAGGAAACGCCCCGGGTCATGGGCTTCATCGGCGGCAAGGCCGATCATCCCGCACCGCTGACGGACGCGGAAGCACAAGCGATTCTGGACCGTGTTGCCGAGGGCAGCGAGAAAGCGACACCCAAGACGGTGTTCGAGCCGGGTGAGCTCGTTCGCGTCATCGATGGCCCGTTCAATGACTTCAATGGCGTCGTTGAAGAGGTGAACTACGACAAAAATCGTCTGCATGTCGGCGTGACGATTTTCGGCCGGTCAACGCCGGTGGAACTCGATTTCGATCAGGTCGAGAAAGGCTGACATCAGCAGGTTGAACATGAACGCGGGCGGCAGCCCGCCACGGGGAGTGTTGTTGCAATTGCCCTTACTAGTCAGACAACTAATTAAGGCAACGGCTAAAGCAGCGCACGCTTGAACCCACCAGGAGAACGCGATGGCGAAGAAAGTAACCGCCTATATCAAGCTGCAGGTTGCAGCAGGCCAGGCAAATCCCAGTCCGCCCGTGGGCCCCGCACTCGGTCAGCATGGCGTGAACATCATGGATTTCTGCAAAGCATTCAATGCCCAGACACAGAGTCTCGAGCAGGGCCTGCCGACGCCGGTTGTCGTAACCGTCTATGCAGATCGCAGCTTCACCTTCATCACCAAGACGCCGCCTGCGTCGGTGCTGCTGCGTAAAGCGGCGAAAATCGACAAGGGCAGCGGCACGCCTAATACAGAGAAGGTCGGGCGGGTCAATCGGGCGCAACTCGAAGAAATCGCCCAGCTGAAGATGCCTGATCTGACGGCTGCGGACATGGACGCAGCGGTACGGACTATCGCGGGAAGCGCGCGCAGTGCCGGCATTGAAACGGAGGGCGTCTAAGTGGCCAAGCTCAGTAAGAAAATGCGTCTGATCGCAGAAAAAATCGATCCGGACAAAGCGTATCCGATCAGCGAGGCCGTGAGCCTGTTGAGTGAACTGGCGAAGTCGAAATTCACGGAATCATTCGATGTGTCGGTCAATCTGGGTGTGGATCCGCGTAAATCAGACCAGGCTGTGCGTGGCGCAACGACGCTACCGCATGGCTCCGGCAAGACGGTCCGCGTAGCGGTGTTCGCGCAGGGTGAAAATGCGGACAAGGCGACCGCGGCTGGTGCGGATCTGGTTGGTTTCGAAGATCTTGGGGACAAGATAAAAGCGGGCGAGCTTGATTTCGACGTCGTGATCGCGACACCCGATGCGATGCGCATCGTGGGTCCGTTGGGCAAAGTGCTGGGACCGCGAGGCCTGATGCCGAATCCGAAGACGGGCACAGTGACTCCGGATGTTGAGACTGCGGTGAAGAACGCCAAGGCGGGACAGATTCAGTTCCGCACCGACAAGGCGGGCATCGTTCATGGCAGCGTGGGCCAGGTGGGATTTGATAGTGCAAAGATCAAGGAAAATGTTGAAGCCCTGATTGATGACCTGAAGAAGGCCAAACCCGCATCGGCCAAGGGCATTTACCTCAAGAAGATTACGTTATCGACAACCATGGGGCCCGGTCTTGCCATCGATCAGGCGTCACTGGAGATTTGAGTTCGGAAATAGAGATTTGAAGGACCAGGCTCGAATGAGCCCGGTACCGTCAAAAACCGTAGGCGGGCGGCAATCGGCCGCAGCCGATTGCTTGGAAGTTTTGCCTGGTCGGCAAAACTTCTAGGTGATCAGGGTTGTGGAGTTGGTCACCCTTAATCCCCTACGCAGACGGTGTTACCTGGATGAGCGTGCACAGAAATGTGATCTCGCAAATTGGGTCGCCGTAAAACGGGACGTGACTGACAACAGTCACACGACGGATATCGGCGATATCCCAAAGGAGAAACCATGGCATTAAGACTTGCACAGAAACAAGCAATTGTTGCCGAGGTTAATGAAGCCGCGGCGAGCGCTTTGTCGGCTGTGCTAAGTGATTATCGTGGGCTGACCGTGGAAGAGATGACGGCGTTACGCGCGAAAGCGCGAGCGTCCGGCGTCTACCTCAAGGTCATTCGCAATTCACTGGCAAAGCGGGCGTTGGAAGGTACCGACTACGAATGTCTCGATGAGGCATTGGTTGGTCCGACCATGTTGGCGTTCTCGCAGGAAGAACCCGGATCGGCAGCAAGGCTGCTCAAGGACTACGCAAAGGATCACCACGCGCTTGAAGTCAAAGCGCTTTCCATTGGCGGACAGTTGTTGGCGGCGGACGAAATCGATCGGATTGCAAAGCTACCGACACTGGATGAAGCGCGGGCAATACTCATGAGCGTGATGCTCGCGCCGATCACCAAGCTGGCTCGTACCCTCAATGAGGTGCCCGGCAAACTGGTACGCACGCTGGCAGCCATTCGGGATTCGAAAGAGGCTTAGAACAATTCAGGTAACGACAACAGATTCGTTTAGGAGATAAACAAAGTGGCATTGTCAAAAGACGACGTTTTGAACGCGATCGCAGAGATGAGCGTTATGGAAGTGGTTGGACTCGTTGAATCGATGGAAGAGAAGTTTGGCGTTTCGGCTGCAGCAGCCGTTGCTGTGGCGCCTGCCGCAGCAGCAGATGACGCTGCCGCGGCTGCTGCTGAAGAGCAGACGGAATTCGACGTAATACTCATCGGTCCTGGCGAAAAGAAAGTAAGCGCCATCAAGGCCGTTCGGGCAATCACCGGTCTCGGCCTGAAAGAAGCCAAGGCGCTGGTTGATGAAGCGCCATCGGCTATCAAAGAAGCGGTAAGCAAAAACGAAGCGGAAGAATTCAAACAGCAGTTGGAAGAAGCTGGCGCATCTGTTGAGCTCAAGTAGTCATAGCTCACTCATTAGCGCGACAGGCTGGACTCCCGTGCCGACAATGAAATTGTCGCAGGGGATTTCCGGCCTTTCATCGTTGGACGAAGAGTTGGACGAAGAGTTGGACGAAGAACAGAACTTATTTTGGCAGTTGGATAACGTCGCTGAGTGACCGGCATTGCCGGTTTCCAGGCGCAGGAGATTCGAATGGCTTACAGCTTTACTGAGAAGAAACGCATCCGCAAAGACTTCGGAAAACTGTCCGAAGTCATGGAGATACCGTACCTTCTCTCAATCCAGGTCGATTCGTACGGTAAGTTTCTACAGGAAGATGTGGCCGCTGCTGAGCGGAAAGAAATTGGCCTGCATGCAGCGTTTCGGTCTGTGTTCCCGATTGTCAGCTACTCGGGAAGCGCTGCGCTGGAGTACGTGGAATACCGTCTCGGCAAGCCTGCATTCGATGTGAAGGAGTGTGTGTCGCGCGGGATTACCTACGCGGCACCGCTGCGAGTCAAAGTGCGATTGATCATCTACGACAGAGAATCGAACAATAAAGCTGTCAAAGACGTCAAAGAGCAGGAAGTCTACATGGGCGAAATCCCGTTGATGACAAAGAACGGAACGTTCGTGATCAATGGTACTGAGCGTGTGGTCGTCTCTCAGTTGCATCGCTCGCCCGGTGTGTTCTTCGACCATGACCGTGGTAAGACGCATTCCTCGGGCAAGTTGCTCTATTCTGCGCGAGTGATCCCCTATCGCGGTTCCTGGCTGGATTTCGAATTCGATCCGAAAGACTGTGTCTTCGTGCGCATTGACCGTCGCCGGAAGTTGCCTGCGACCATCATCCTGCGTGCGTTGAACTACTCGTCCGAAGAAATACTGGAAATGTTCTTCGAAAAGAACGTATTTCATGTCAAAAAAGATGGCTTCTCGGTCGACTTGCTCGCTGAACGCATGCGCGGTGACGTTGCGACGTTCGACATCAAAGACAAGGCTGGCAAGACGATGGTCGAGCTTGGCAGTCGGATTACCGCACGCCATGTTCGGCTGCTCGAAGACAGTGGCATCAAGCGTCTCGATGTTCCCCGTGAGTATCTTCTTGAAAGGGTAACTTCGCGTGACGTGGTGGATGAAGCCAGCGGCGAAATCCTGCTGCCCTGCAACTCCATCATCACAGAGGAAGTGCTTGATACGCTGCTCGAAGCCGGTGTCAAAAACATCGAGACGATTTACACAAATGATCTCGATTGTGGACCGTATATTTCCGACACCCTGCGCATCGACCCAACCAGCAACAAGCTCGAAGCATTGGTGGAAATTTACCGGATGATGCGTCCGGGTGAGCCGCCAACGAAAGAAGCTGCGGAAAACTTGTTCACAAATCTGTTTTTCTCTCCGGATCGCTACGATCTCTCAGCCGTTGGTCGGATGAAGTTCAATCGGCGTCTCAGCCGTGAGGCAATTGTCGGTAGTGGCACGCTGGGAGATGAAGACATCATCGACGTGCTGCGCACGCTGATCGAAATCCGCAACGGTAACGGTTCGGTGGATGACATCGACCATCTCGGTAACCGGCGCGTGCGCTCGGTCGGTGAGATGGCGGAAAATCAGTTCCGTGTTGGTGTGATCCGGGTCGAACGTGCAGTCAAGGAGCGCTTGAGCCTCGCAGAGTCCGAAGGTCTCATGCCGCAGGACATGATCAACGCCAAGCCGGTCGCGGCGGCAATCAAAGAGTTCTTCGGCTCGAGCCAGCTCTCACAGTTCATGGATCAAAATAACCCGCTGTCGGAAGTCACCCACAAGCGCCGTGTTTCGGCATTGGGGCCGGGTGGTCTCACCCGAGAGAGAGCAGGGTTTGAGGTGCGTGACGTACACCCGACTCACTATGGTCGGGTCTGTCCCATTGAAACGCCTGAAGGTCCGAACATCGGGTTGATCAACAGCCTCGCGACGTATGCCCGCACAAACGAGTATGGATTTCTCGAAACGCCTTACCGCCGTGTGGAAAAGGGCAGGGTTACAACCAACATCGAGTACCTTTCGGCCATCGATGAGGCGGAGTATGTGATCGCCCAGGCGAGTTCACCGCTCACCACCAGGAATCGGTTCGCCGAGGAACTGGTCGACGTGCGGCATCAGAACGAGTTTCAGAAAACCACCGCCGATAACGTGGATTATATGGACGTTTCACCCAAGCAGGTGGTGTCTGTCGCGGCGTCGCTGATTCCGTTCCTCGAGCATGACGATGCGAACCGTGCGTTGATGGGCTCCAACATGCAACGCCAGGCGGTCCCGACGATCCGTGCCCAGAAGCCGCTCGTCGGCACAGGCATGGAACGCAACGTTGCGCGCGATTCCGGAGTCTGCGTGATTGCCGAACGCGGTGGCCAGGTCGACAGCGTCGATGCCGGTCGAATCGTGGTAAGAGTTGCAGATGCTGAAACCGAAGCCGGCGAAGCCGGGGTTGATATCTACAGCCTGACAAAGTTCACACGGTCCAATCAGAATACCTGTATCAATCAGCGGCCGCTGGTCAAGCCGGGAGATAAAATTTCCAAAAATGACATTCTGGCCGACGGACCTTCCTGTGACCTGGGTGAGCTGGCGCTGGGCCAGAACATGCGCATCGCGTTTATGCCGTGGAATGGCTACAACTACGAGGATTCCATTCTCGTCTCTGAACGGGTCGTCAAAGAAGACCGGTTCACGAGCGTGCATATTCAGGAACTGACATGTATCGCGCGCGATACAAAGCTTGGTCCGGAAGAAATCACCTGCGATATTCCAAACGTTGGCGAAGGTGCGCTTTCCAAGCTCGACGAGTCGGGCATCGTCTATATCGGTGCTGAAGTGGCAGCGGGCGACATTCTGGTCGGCAAGGTGACGCCCAAGGGTGAAACTCAGCTCACGCCGGAGGAAAAACTGCTGCGTGCGATCTTCGGTGAGAAGGCATCTGACGTAAAAGATACTTCTCAGCGCGTGCCCACCAGCGTCACGGGTACTGTCATCGACGTCCAGGTGTTCACCCGCGACGGGGTAGAGAAAGACCAGCGGGCGAAAGACATTGCGCAGCAGCAACTCGCTCAGCATCGCAAAGACCTCGATGACGAGTATCGAATCGTCGAAGGTGCAACCTATGAGCGGCTGCAGCGAGCGCTGCTGGGCCACAAAGCAGCAAGTGCTCCGGGCAGGAAGCGTTTTACGATCGACGACGAATACCTGGCAAGCCTCGACCGCGATGACTGGTTCAAGATTCGCATGTCGGATGACGCGCTGAACGCCCAGCTCGAGCGGGCAGAAGCACAGCTGAAAGAACGCAAAGAGAGGCTCGATGCGATTTATGCTGATAAGCGACAGAAGCTCGAGTCAGGCGATGATCTTGCCCCCGGCGTACTGAAAATCGTCAAGGTATATCTGGCGATCAAAAGGCGCATTCAGCCTGGTGACAAGATGGCGGGTCGCCATGGCAACAAGGGTGTGATCTCAGTGATCATGCCGGAGGAAGACATGCCGTTCGACGAACACGGCGAACCCGTGGACATCGTGCTCAATCCGCTGGGCGTGCCTTCGCGCATGAACGTCGGTCAGGTGCTCGAGACGCATCTGGGCTGGGCGGCGAAAGGCATCGGCGATAAGATCGCCGCAATGTTAGACGAGCAGCGCAAGGTTGCGGAAATCCGCGGCTATCTCGAAGAAGTCTACAATTCAGTCAGTGAACACAAGGAAAACCTCAAGTCGCTGAAAGACCATGAGCTTCTTGAGCTCGCCAGCAACCTCAGAGACGGTGTGCCGATGGCGACACCGGTGTTTGACGGTGCTGCGGAGACGGAGATCAAGAAGATGCTGGAACTGGCTGGACTGCCAACCAGTGGTCAGTCGATTCTCTACGATGGACGTACGGGCGACAAATTCGATCGTCCCGTCACCGTCGGGTACATGTACATGCTCAAGCTCAACCACCTCGTGGATGACAAAATGCATGCGCGTTCCACCGGTTCTTACAGCCTGGTCACACAGCAACCGCTGGGTGGTAAGGCGCAGTTCGGTGGCCAGCGGTTCGGTGAGATGGAGGTATGGGCGCTCGAAGCTTATGGCGCCGCTTACACGCTCCAGGAAATGCTTACGGTCAAATCCGATGATGTGAGCGGCCGTACCAAGATGTACAAGAACATCGTGGATGGCGACTTCAAGATGGATCCTGGCATGCCTGAATCGTTCAACGTGCTCGTCAAAGAGATACGGTCTCTCGGGATCGATATTGAACTTGTGAGCAAGTGAGGCTGACATGAAAAGTATCAGAATGCTCGAATGCGCAATGAAAAACGAATTTAACACTTTGTTACTCAAATCCGAGTTGGAGGAGAGATCTTGAAAGACCTACTTAACTTGCTGAAGGCCCAAGGCCACGATGACGAGTTTGATACGCTGCGGATCGGCTTGACGTCGCCGGGAATGATTCGTTCCTGGTCATTCGGTGAAGTCAAAAAGCCGGAGACGATCAACTACCGCACGTTCAAGCCGGAGAGAGACGGCCTGTTTTGCGCGCGGATATTCGGTCCGATCAAGGACTATGAATGCCTGTGTGGTAAGTACAAGCGACTCAAGCATCGTGGTGTGATCTGCGAGAAGTGTGGGGTGGAAGTCACGCTCACCAAAGTGCGCCGCGAACGCATGGGCCATATCGAACTCGCAAGCCCCGTGGCACATATCTGGTTCCTGAAGTCGCTCCCTTCGCGCATCGGCTTGCTGCTGGATATGACGTTGCGCGACATCGAGCGGGTGCTCTATTTCGAATCGTTTGTCGTAGTTGATCCAGGTCTTACGGATCTTGAAACAGGGCAGCTCCTCACGGATGAAGAGTATTTCCAGAAACTCGAAGAGTATGGCGATGAGTTCGATGCCCGCATGGGTGCCGAATCAATTGAGTCATTGCTGAAGCTGCTCGATCTGGATTCCCAGATTGCAACGTTGCGTGAAGAGATTCCGGCGACGAACTCCGAAACCAAGATCAAGAAGCTGTCCAAGCGGCTGAAGTTGATGGAAGCATTCGTCAGTTCGGGCAATAAGCCCGAGTGGATGATCATGACCGTGATGCCGGTCTTGCCGCCGGATCTGCGTCCGCTGGTACCGCTTGACGGTGGCCGGTTTGCAACCTCCGATCTGAACGATCTTTATCGGCGGGTCATCAATCGCAATAATCGCTTGAAGCGACTGCTTGATCTTTCAGCCCCGGACATCATCGTGCGCAACGAAAAGCGGATGTTGCAGGAGTCGGTCGATGCGTTGCTGGACAATGGTCGGCGCGGTCGTGCCATCACGGGCTCCAACAAGCGTCCCCTCAAATCGCTCGCCGATATGATCAAAGGCAAGCAGGGGCGATTCCGGCAGAATCTGCTCGGCAAGCGCGTCGACTACTCAGGTCGTTCCGTGATCGTGGTAGGACCCACGCTCAGGCTGCATCAATGCGGGCTGCCGAAGAAGATGGCGCTTGAGCTCTTCAAGCCATTTATTTTCGGCAAACTGGAAGGTCGGGGTCTCGCTACGACCATCAAAGCGGCGAAGAAGATGGTTGAGCGGGAAACCGCAGAAGTCTGGGATATCCTCGCTGAAGTCATTCGCGAACACCCTGTGCTGCTGAACAGGGCGCCGACGCTGCACCGTCTTGGCATTCAGGCGTTCGAGCCGGTCCTCATCGAAGGTAAAGCGATTCAGCTGCACCCGCTGGTTTGTACCGCGTACAACGCCGACTTTGATGGTGACCAGATGGCCGTTCACGTGCCATTGACGCTAGAGGCGCAACTCGAAAGTCGCGCGCTCATGATGTCGACCAACAACATTCTCTCGCCGGCAAGCGGTGAGCCGATCATCGTTCCGTCGCAGGACGTTGTTCTCGGGCTGTACTACATGACTCGGGAAATGGTGAATGTCAAAGGCGAAGGGATGGTCTTCGCGGACACTGAAGAGGTGCATCGTGCGTACTACTCCCAACAAGTCAATCTGCACGCCCGGGTCAAAGTGAGAATTGAGGAGCATGTAACTCGAGAAGACGGTTCTGTCGTGGCGGAAATCAGCCTCAAGGAGACTACCGTCGGTCGCGCGCTGTTTTACGAAATCGTGCCGAAACTGTTGCCGTATGAGATGGTCAACAGGCCGCTCGACAAGAAATCGATTTCGAATCTGATCAATGCGTGTTATCGCAATGTCGGCCTGAAAGATACCGTGATTTTTGCCGACCAGCTGATGTACATGGGCTTTGCTCACTCCACGGCTTCCGGCGCGTCCATCGGTGTTGACGATTTTGTCATTCCCAAAGAAAAAACGACCATCATCGAAGAAGCGCGGACGGAAGTGGCTGAGATCGAATCTCAGTATGCATCCGGTCTCGTTACCCAGGGTGAGAAGTACAACAAAGTCGTCGATATCTGGTCGCGCGCGAACGATCTCGTCGCGCGCTCCATGATGGACGGCATCTCGAAAGAAATCGTAATCAACCGGGATGGCGAGGAGGAAGAGCAGGATTCGTTCAACTCAGTTTTCATTTACGCCGACTCAGGGGCACGGGGTTCCCCCGCGCAGATCCGCCAGCTCGCGGGCATGCGTGGCCTGATGACGCGACCGGACGGCAGCATTATCGAAAATGCCATCACCGCGAACTTTCGCGAAGGTCTGAACGTAAATGAGTACTTCATCTCGACCCACGGTGCACGCAAAGGTCTCGCCGATACAGCGCTGAAGACGGCGAACTCCGGCTACCTGACGCGTCGTCTCGTGGACGTAGCACAGGACGTTGTGGTTACCGACGTCGACTGTGGCACCGATGAAGGCCTGTTCGTTTCCGCGATCATCGAAGGCGGTGATGTTGTAGAGCCGCTCGGTGACCGGGTGCTCGGCCGAGTCGTCGCGCAGAATGTGTATCAGGCCGATGGCAAGACTCTTGTGATTGAAGCCGGCACGATGCTCGACGAAGCCTGGGTTGAAGAACTCGACAACCTCGGCGTCGACGAAATGATCGTACGCTCGGCGATAACCTGTAAGACCAAGTTTGGTGTTTGCAGCACCTGCTATGGTCGCGATCTAGCGCGCGGACACCAGGTCAATGTCGGTGAAGCGGTAGGCGTCATTGCGGCACAGTCCATCGGTGAGCCTGGCACTCAGCTCACGATGCGGACGTTCCACATCGGTGGCGCCGCGTCTCGTGCCACAGCGATCGACAGCATTCAGGTGAAGCATGGCGGCAGCGTACGGCTGCACAACCTCAAGACGGTAACCCGCGAGAGCGGCGAGCTCGTTGCGGTATCACGCTCCGGTGAAATTGCCGTAGCAGATGATCATGGCCGGGAGCGCGAACGCTACAAGCTGCCTTACGGCGCGGTCATTTCCATATCTGAAGGAGACGCCGTTGAGGCCGGACAGGTCATCGCACAATGGGATCCGCATACGCACCCGATCGTGGCGGAAGTGTCCGGTGCGGTTGGGTTCGACGCGATGGAAGAAGGTCTTTCGATCAACCGGCAGACGGATGAATTGACCGGGCTGACCAATATCACGGTGTTGGATCCGAAGGATCGGCCCACTGCAGGCAAAGATCTGCGCCCGGCCGTTCGCATCATCGATGGCAAGGGCAAGGAAGTGATGTTGCCCGGCACCGATGTTCCCGCGCACTATTTCCTACCGCACGACGCCATCTTGAACCTCGAAGATGGCGATAAAATCGGCGTAGGCGACGTTATCGCCCGCATTCCCCAGGAAGGGTCGAAGACGCGGGACATCACCGGTGGACTGCCGCGGGTTGCGGATCTCTTCGAAGCGCGCAAGCCGAAAGAGTCGGCGATTCTTGCTGAGACAACCGGGATCGTCAGCTTCGGTAAGGAAACGAAGGGTAAACGACGCCTGGTGGTGACACCACCGGATGGCGATCCGGTTGAAACATTGATTCCGAAGTGGCGCAACATCGGCGTATTTGAAGGAGAACAGGTCGAGAAAGGCGAAATTGTGTGCGATGGTCCGCCGAGTTCACATGACATTCTGCGGCTCAAAGGCGTCGAAGAACTCGCCAAGTACATCATCAACGAGATTCAGGAGGTGTACCGGCTGCAGGGTGTGACCATCAATGACAAGCACATTGAGGTGATCGTCCGGCAGATGTTGCGTAAAGCTGAAATCGTCGATTCGGGTGAATCGCACCTGATTCGCGGCGAGCAGCTCGAATACATCAAGCTGATGGAGATTAACGAGGAGTTGGCAGCGGAGGGCAAGCAGGTTGCCAAGTTCCAGCGGGTACTGCTGGGCATCACCAAGGCGTCTCTGGCGACGGAATCCTTTATTTCCGCGGCCTCCTTCCAGGAAACCACTCGGGTGCTGACCGAAGCGGCGGTCACCGGCAAGCAGGATCATTTGCGGGGCTTGAAGGAAAACGTCATTGTCGGCCGGTTGATTCCGGCGGGCACAGGGTTGACCTACCACAGCGAACGCAAGCGCCGGCGTGAGGAAGAGCTGGCGGCGCGCATCGCCAAGGAACAGGGCGTGAGCGCGGATGACGTCGAGCAGGCATTGTCCGAAGCCCTCAGCAGCGGTAGCATCAGGCCTTAGCGAGTTTTGCGGCGCAAAACGTCGGTCGTCGTCGATGGCCGATAAATCGGCAGCATCAGGCCTTAGCGAGTTTTGCGGCGCAAAACGTCGGTCGTCGTCTATGGCCGATAAATCGGCAGCATCAGGCCTTAGCGAGTTTTGCGGCGCAAAACGTCGGTC
>SMVA01364985.1_pt1 | contig 17743 bp, 16 predicted proteins | sample 2456451 | NCBI WGS metagenome assembly SMVA01 (sample SAMN11095933, study PRJNA526329) | marine sediment metagenome | biome: Marine sediment; feature: Surficial sediment; material: Deep marine sediment; isolation source: Hadal surficial sediment | place: Pacific Ocean | collected 2014-05 | depth...
CTCCTAAAAATAAAGTTGTAGTCTGAGTTTCAGGTCTTGGTTGGTTTAAAGATCGAAATTTTTATGGAGGGAAGCAAGATTTTTTTTATCTCGCTCGCCGCCTTTCCCTGTGCATTTGGTTGATCGGAGAGAATAAAAAAAGCCGGGCCAAAACAGCAACCCGGCTTTCGAGGGGAGATTTTATTTACGCTGCCACTGCCTCGGCAAACTGATCTTCTTCAGTTGAACCCTTTAAAGCTGTGGTCGAGGCTTGGCCGTTGGTAACGGTCATTTGAATAGCATCAAAGTAGCCGGCGCCGACAAACTTCTGGTGTTTGACCGCGCTGTACCCGGCTTCGCGTTCCAATTCAAATTCTCGTTCCTGCAGCCGCGCATAAGCCGCCATGCCTTCTTTTTTGTAGCCGCGTGCCAACTCGAACATGCTGGTATTCAACGCGTGAAAACCTGCCAGCGTCACAAACTGGAATTTGTATCCCATCTCGCCTAACAAGTTCTGGTAATCAGCGATTGTTTTGTCATCTAAATTTGCTTTCCAATTGAAAGAAGGGGAGCAATTGTAAGCCAGCATTTTGCCCGGGAATTTCTGGTGAATAGCTTGCGCAAATTCTCGTGCTTCACCAACATCAGGCTTGGAAGTTTCACACCAAATCATGTCTGCATAAGGAGCGTATTCGAGCGCACGTGCGATTGCTATTTCAAGGCCGCCATGAATTCGTTTGAAGCCTTCCGGAGTCGTTTCACCGGTTAAGAATGGTTCATCGACTTCGCCGTGATCACTTTGCAGCAACTGAGCGCCGTTTGCGTCTGTTCTCGCAATCAATACGGTTGGAACTCCTGCGACATCCGCTGCCAGGCGGGCTGAGATTAGTTTTTGAATGAACGAGCTGTGAGAAACCAAAACCTTGCCGCCCATGTGACCGCATTTCTTCATAGAGGATAGCTGATCTTCGAAATGCACCCCGGCGGCTCCGGCCTGGATCATGGCTTTCATCAGTTCGAAAGCATTTAAATTACCGCCAAAGCCGGCTTCAGCGTCCGCTACGATCGGTGCAAACCAGTGGATGCTATTTTTGCCTTCAAGACTGTGAATCTGGTCTGCCCGCTGCAGGGCGTTGTTAATTCTCCTGGCCAGGCTTGGCGCGCTGTCAGCGGGATACAGACTTTGATCGGGGTAGGTGAGACCTGCTAAATTTGCGTCAGCAGCTACCTGCCAGCCGCTTAAATAGATTGCTTTTAAGCCGGCTTGAATCATTTGTACCGCTTGATTTCCGGTTTGCGCTCCAAGGGCGTTGATGTAAGGCTCGGTGTTGATCAATTCCCATAATCGTTCTGCTCCCAGGCGAGCCAATGTGTGCTCGATTTGAACAGTCCCACGCAGCCTGATAACCTCTTCCGCGCTGTAGGTTCTTTCGATTCCCTGCCAGCGTGGATCGGATTGCCATGATTGCTCGAGGGTTTTGATTTCATCGATGTTGTTATTCATTGCTGCTGCCTCCTGAATGGTTATAAATGTTTGTAAGCGATTAAAGTTAGAAAATCAGTGAATTTTTCTTCAGTAGCGAACTGGTCAAAAAGTTGACTGGCCAATTTATATTTACCTGAGCTATAGCGTTCATCTCCAACCATGGATTTGATTTTTTCCAGTTCCTCTGAAAAGCAAGAGCGATACAGCTCAGGCGTCACTTTTCTGCCATCGGCAAGTTTTGTATCCGGATTATGCAGCCATTGCCAGATCTGGGCTCGGGAGATTTCAGCAGTTGCTGCGTCTTCCATTAAGTTATTAATGCCGACCGCACCGGTGCCGCGCAGCCAGGATTCCAGATACTGCAGTGCTACACTGATATTTTGTCGCAAGCCTTCTTCCGTAATTTTGCCGCCGGGAATGTTAAAATTCAAAAGGTCCTTTGCAGTAATCTGAACATCACTTCTTTTTCGTTCTTTCTGATGGACGTTACCGTTTAACAGTTTGTCGAAGGGTGCTTTGGCAACTGCTATTAAATCGGGGTGGGCGATCCAGGTGCCGTCAAAGCCGTCGTTGGACTCCCGCTCTTTGTCCTCCCGGACTTTTGCCAGGGCAATTTCTGTCACTTCAGGGTCTTTCCGGTTCGGAATGAAAGCGGCCATACCGCCAATCGCGTGTGCCCCGCGTTTGTGACAGGTTGTTACCAGAAGTTCGGAGTAGGCACGCATAAAAGGCACGGTCATGGTAATTTGCGCACGATCCGGAAGCAGGGCGTTCGGGCGGTTTCTAAATTTTTTAATGACACTAAAAATATAATCCCAACGGCCGGCATTGAGTCCGGCAATATGGTCGCGGAGCTCATAAAGGATTTCATCCATCTCAAATGCAGCCAGGATAGTTTCGATGAGCACCGTGACTTTAATGGCGCCATGTGGAATACCAAGTTCATCCTGTGCCATACAAAAAACGTCATTCCACAGCCGGGCCTCTAAATGGCTTTCGAGTTTCGGAATGTAAAAATATGGACCGGAACCGTTTTCAAGCAAATTCTTTGCATTGTGATAAAAGTAGAGTCCAAAGTCGAAAATCGATGCCGAAATGGGGTGGCCATTAACCAGTATGTGTTTTTCATTGAGGTGCCAACCGCGTGGCCGGACCAGAAGGGTGGCAATTTCTTCATTTAATTTATATTGTTTGCCGGTTGGATTCGTAAATGAAATGGTGCGGTTTACAGCGTCGCGAAGATTGACTTGTCCCTGTACCGTGTTAAACCAGGTAGGTGAATTGGCATCTTCGAAATCCGCCATGAAAACATTTGACCCGGAGTTCAACGCGTTTATCATCATCTTGCGTTCGACCGGTCCGGTGATTTCTATCCGACGGTTTTGCAGGTCGTCGGGAATAGGGGCAACCTGCCAACTTGAATCATTTCTGATATTTTCTGTTTCGGGAAGGAAATCGGGCATCGTGCCGGCGTCAATTTCAACCTGCCGTGTGACGCGTTTTTCGAGCAGTCCGGCCCGCGTGTCTGCGAATTTGCGATGCAGGTTTGCCACAAACTGCAAAGCATCTTCAGTTAAGATGTCTTCGAATTCTTGAGTAACTTTCCCCTTGATTTCAATTCCGTTTGCGCTCATCCTTAATTTAACTCCTGTTCTTTTTCAGGTTCATTGTTAGCCTTAGTCTATCGGCAATTTCGCAAAATTTATTACTCTGTGCTTCTGGTTTTCCTTAAGGCAGGAATAATGCCAAAAAATAAATAAGCTTCTTAAACTATTGAAAATAAATTCTTTAAAGAGTGTGTTTATAGATTTTGTTTGGTTTGGGTTGAAACATAAAACTGAGAATCATATCTACAAAATGCGACGATTTCTCATTTTCATGCATGAATTTGCCTTCACCAAGGCAGCGATTTCTGCGCAACACTTCCCTCGCGGCGCGGCCAGAAAATCATGAGACCTTAGTACTGTTAGCGAAAGTTCGCTGACTGCAGCATTCTATTAATTGTGAAATTATCCGCAATTACTGCGATCCAGGTTGTCACACCAGTACAAATTCCAGGACGCAAGGCTTATTTTACCGGATATTTTGCCGAAGGCTGAGCCTAACTGGTTGTGCTTTTTCTAAAGTGGCCCAGGCTTTTGCAAATCTACCGAGATCAATAAGGAGGCTGCCTTTGTTATAGTAGGCGGGAGCATGATTCGACTTTGATTCAATTACCCGATTAAAAGCAGCAAGAGAGTCTCGTTGCCGCCGTAAGCCATAAGGTCTGACTTCTTTAATGTTTAAGCCTATCCTTTTCGTCCTTAAGATTTGACTTCGAGAAGGTACAAAAGTCCGTGCAGGTTGTCAAGCGAAATTTCGCTAAATTAATTATTTCTCTTTAAGCGGTATATGCTTTCATGGCGTAAATTTGCGAAAAATAAAAAAGTATTTAATTGCGAAAAAAATAAAAAGTTCGCTTTTGGAGAAAAATAGTTGATGTATTCCTAAAGAATGTGTATCTTTTTAGATATCCATCTTTATTACTTGTCGACAGTTGATTTGGTTTTAAATAGGAAAAAATGGAAGTTGGTGGAGAGAATATACGCCTTATCCTCGGGCTGAAATTAAAACAATTTCGGCTTAAAAAGGAAATGCAGTTGAAAGTTTTAGCGGAGAAATCCGGGCTTTCTATTTCTTTTTTAAGCGAAATCGAAAAAGGCAAGAAATATCCGAAGCCCGAAAAGATCATGATGTTGGCCCAGGCTCTGGATATTTCTTTTGACGAGCTGGTGTCTCTGAAAGTCGATGAAGAGCTGAGCGGCCTCACCTCGCTTCTTAACTCGCCCTTTGTAAAAGAATTTCCTTTTGAGTTGTTCGGAATCACTCCCCGAGACCTGATGGATCTGGCGAAGGATTCACCCGCCAAAGCAGGCGCTTTTATTCGGACTTTTTTGGAAATCGGCGAATCCTACGACATGCGCGTCGAGCATTTTTTGCTGGCAGCGTTGCGATCATACCAGAAAATTCATTTAAATTATTTTGAAGATATCGAGAAAGCTGTTATTCGGTTTAGAAAAGAGAACCGATTGCCTGTTGAACCGTTGCTTGACGTCGAGCAGCTGCGTTCAATTTTCATTAATAAGTATCACTTCGCTTTAGAAGAAACCTCATTCGATAAATTTCCTGAGTTGCAAGGCTTCCGTTCGATTTGGCTTGATACTGAGCCTCCAAAATTGCTTGTTAATAAGAATTTGCTGCCAAGTCAAAAGGCTTTTATTTTGGGTCGTGAAGTTGGTTATTCTCATTTGAATTTATCAGAACGTGCCAAAACATCGTCCTGGCTGAAAGTCGAATCGTTTGAACAGGTTTTAAATAATTTTCAAGCATCGTACTTTGCCGGTGCTTTATTGATAAATCGCAGTCTGCTGCAGAAGGACTTGAAGCGGTTTTTTAAAAAGAAGAAATGGGACGGGCAAGCATTTTTGGGCCTGATGAAAAAATATGACGCAACCCCTGAAATGTTTCTTTATCGGTTAAGCCAGCTTATACCGAAACTGTTTAATCTTCGCGAAATTTACTATTTACGCTTTAACAACCAGGCCGATATGGGCAGGTATCCCTTAACCAAAGAGCTGAATATGTCACGGGTTCGGGTACCTCACGGCATTGGACTCAATGAACACTATTGCCGTCGCTGGCTTTCTATAAGCCTGCTCAAGGAGTTAGCGGCTAAGCAACAAGCAGGTCCAGTGTCTGAGATCCTCATTTCTGCACAAAGGTCACATTTTATAAGGGGAGGCGATGATTTTTTTACGTTGACATTGGCACGTCCATTGGCCTTAACCAACGGGACCAATTCAAGTATCTCAATCGGTTTTTTGATTAACGAGGAATTCAAGAATACAGTCAGCTTCTGGAATGACTCTGCCATCCCCAAAGTGGAAGTGAATGAAACGTGCGAACGCTGCGAACTTTCCGAGGCACAATGTTCCGACCGGGTTGCACCACCTGATCTTTTTCTTCAGGAACAGAATCATTTGCAAAGGGAACAAGCGTTGGAAAAATTTATAGGGGAAATGAAAGGCGATAGAGAAGAGAATAGAGAATAGAGAATAGAAGTAGTTATTCGTGAGCCTTATTAATGAGCAGGCCGGCGAACTTTCCTAAATATCCGAATCCAAATCAAAATCTGTTATATCGTCGCGCATGAGTACTAAAATTGCAGACTGAGGGACGACGATATAGTGCTTGCGTTCAAATTCAATTTCAACGCCGGCGGTACTTATGTAAATTGCATAATCCCCCACATTTGCCTGCAGCGGGATGTATTTCGTGTCCTGTTTTGGCGATGAAGACCAGGGCTCTTCACTGATTGAATTAGGATCCGGCATCGGGTAGCCCGGTCCAACCTTAACCACGTAACCGCCCCGCACTTTTTCTTTCTCTTTAACACCTGGCGGCAGATAGAGTCCAAATTCTGTACGGTTTTTACTGTCATCCGGGGAAATTAGAATCCTGTCGCCAACAACGATAAGCTGTTTTTTTCTTGCCATTACCACTTTCCTTGTATTTTTTTAATTGCCTCTAAAATCGCCTGAACCGGCTTGACGCTTTGAGTACACCGGCATAAATTTCCCGCCAGTGCATCCACCAATTCTTCCTCAGTGGGGTCGGAAATTTTATCTAAAAGCGCTTTCATTGACATCAACATTCCTGGAATACAGAAGCCACAGTCACTGTCGCCAAAATCCATAAGGGTCTCTTTGACCGGGGAGAATCCACTTTTTTCGCGAACGCCCTCAAAAGTTGTAATTGCTTTTCCATTTGCTTGCACCGCTAACATGATACACGAATTGACGGCCAGTCCACCGGCAATGACCGTGCAATTTCCGCAGTCTCCGGTCTCGCAGCCGTGTTTAACACTCCAAAGTCCCTGTGCCCGCAATAAATCCATCAAAGTTTGGTTTGCCGGCACCTCCAGCGTTTTTTTTCGATTGTTAATTGTGAGGCTGATTTTCATTTAGATTATTATCTTCGAACTTTTGCATGTTCTTGTAAAAAATTGACATGTATTCTTTGCAAAATTTTTGTGAGATGTCAAACGTGCGACCTGCCCTTCCCCAACATCAATGTTGCCAGGCACGTTTCACATCTCACGTTTCTGTATCAGATAGCCGACTCGGCATGGTCCAAACATTTTAATAGGGCCTTCTTCACTGCTGAACGGCTTACCTCTTTGCGATATTCTTTACTTGCCAAAGAATCAGAGATCGGGATAAATTGTTCAGCAGCTTTATCCGCGGCCGTTTCGATAATTGCAGGAGTGAAAGGTTTTCCTTCTAAATATTCTTCAATTGTATGCAGGCGTTGCGGCACCCGCTCCGTACTTGTAATGGCAATTTTCGCGATCTGGCACTTTCTTTTGCTCAAGCTTATCCGGACGCAGGCGCATAGCAAAGGCTTTCCGGTATGAAATACAGGAGCCAGCGCTGCATAAGTTTGCGGTTCCATTGCCGGAATAATAACTTCAACCAGCAGGCCGCCACCGAGATTTTTTTTATTAAGGAAAATGTTCATGGCCAGAGCAAATTCCTCACCACCCGCAATTCGAACTTGAGCCTGTAGGACCAGCAGTGCACAATATAAGGTAGAAAGAGAGCTGGTAGTGACAAGTTCACCCCCGAGTGTTGAGACGTTTCGTATCATTTTTGAACGATGACTTAGTTGCGCAGCTTGGGACACGATTCCGTTTGCCAAGTTTTTTGACTTCTGGCTTTCAACCAGTTTTTGTAGAGGCGTTGTGGCTCCAATTCTTGTTAAACCGTCCTCGTCATTCATGTAATTAAGCTCCAGACCGGTGATGTCAACCAGCTCTTGGACAATGTTGTTTTTAGTTTGCAGTAGTTTCGTGCCACCGGCAATAATGAGGATAGAGCCGGAGTTTTTTTCAAGAAGCGCTAAGGCTTGCGGAATTGATTTTGGGCGAAAGAAATTTTTAAGGTTTGAAAGCACGGCTCGCGGATTGTTTTAATTTGTAATCAATATAGAATAATTTCATGCTTTTGTCAATCTTATTTTCTTGTTCGTCAGATCAACGTTTTTCTTTACATCTCACTGAAATTAATTTTGGTTGCCCACTACTTGTAAAAACTCACCGAGAAATACGCACGGGATTGAAAATCGCGTGCAGATTCTTGAATTTTGAAATTGTTTATATTGAAACAGCATTTCTTTTTTTATTTTGTTTTGAATATGAAAAGAAAGCGGAATTATGACAACTTAATGCTTTTAGTTATGTGATTTTTCTCATACATTTAAAGCAAAAAAATGTTGCAACAAAAATACTTGCTTTTTTTTAATTTATTATTATATTGAGGCTGGTAAAATCATAAGTTCATTAATAAAGTGGATACGGCAGTAATTCAAATGAATAAACCTGTCCTTAGGAGAAAAAGAATTAGACCACTACTCAACTACAAAATCTTATTGATGTCCGTCCAAAGTCAGATATAAAATGCACCCAATTTTGAGGTGCATTTTTTTTTGGTAGTTATGCAGAGAGCTCATACAAAAATTTTTTGGAGGTAAAAATTTGAAAGCGATGTTAAATAGTTTGATGCAATTACAAAGTGTAGATAACAAATTGCAAGCACTTGAGGCATTAAAAGGCGATTTACCGCAGCAAATTCAAAAACTAAAGGATGAATTGCAGAGCTTAAAGGATCAGCATGAAGCTGAAAAGAACGCGCTCACGGAGGCGAAAAAATCCAGGTTGCATTGGGAAGGCGATCTAAAAGTGTCGGAAGAAAAGCTGAATAAATATCAAGATCAGTTATACGCAGTTACGACCAATAAAGAATACGATGCGATTACAATTGAAATAGATACGGCGAAAGAAAAGAAGGATGAGTCAGAAAATAAAATTCTGGAGTTGATAGAAGAAGAAGAAACGCGAACTGCAGAAGAAAAGAACTTGGCTTCGCAAGTTGAGATGTTGCAGGAGAATCTAATTAAAAAGGAAAAAAATCTAAAGGAAAAAATACAGGCGACTGAAAAGGAGAGCCTTTCTTTTGAAGATAGACGAAAGGAGTTGAGCGGTTCAATCCAGCGGAATGTATTATATCAATATGAGCGCATACGCAAAGGACTTGGGAATTCCGCAGTCGCCGAAGTACGAAACTATGGATGCATTGCATGTCTTACTACTATTCCACCGCAGAGAGTGGTTGAGATAAGAATGATGAATCAGTTGATATTGTGCGAGTCCTGCGGGAGGATTTTAGTGCACAAAAGCGAAAAAGAATTGGTTGAAAATTAAAGCCCGATGGACTTAAAACAGCCTTTTAAAGTTACCTTTATATAAAGAAACAATCCAAAGTAGTCCAGGCGATCGCGTCAGGCAGCTGCCTGATGAGGAAAGTCCGAACTCCACAGGACAGGACGCTCCGTAACGCGGAGGAGGGGAAACCCTACGGAAAGTGCCACAGAAAATACACGGCCGATGGCCCGGAAACTACCGGGTACAGGCAAAGGTGAAATGGTGAGGTAAGAGCTCACCGTTTCGGCAGTGATGTCGAAAGCAAGGTAAACCCCGTCCGGAGCAAGACCAAATAAGTCCCGCTTATTCGACCGTTTCATGGTTTCCCATGATCAAATGAATAGTGAAGTTGTCCGCTTTAATCCCGACTTGTCGGGATGGTGGGACGGGTAGGTTGCTTGACCCCGTCAGTAATGGCGGGGCTAGATAAATGGTCGCCTCCTCGGCAAAATGCCGAGCAGACAGAATTCGGCTTATCGGGCTACTTTGGATTGTTTTATTGACAATTTAAGATAAGGATGCTGAATGGAGTTTCGCTGGGAAGTTCTAAATAATCACGATTCAAGAACTATCAATGAATATGCTGACCAATTAAACTCATCTCCCGTCTTAGCAAGAATCCTCCTCAATCGCGGTATTGAGAATATTGAAACTGCACGACGCTTTCTCAAACCCGAGTTGAGCCACTTGCATGATCCGTTTCTTCTGGCCGGCATGCAGGATGCAGTTGAGCGAATTGCCGCTGCGATAACCAACAAAGAAAAAATTCTGATTTATGGCGACTATGATGTGGACGGCACCACGGCCACATCGATGCTTCTGCTTTTCTTCAGAAATCTTGGACAGGATGTCGGGTTTTATATTCCAGACCGCCTTCTCGAAGGGTACGGACTTTCAGAAAAGGGGATGGTGTTTGCAAAAGAAAATGGACTTGACCTCATTATAACCGTGGATTGCGGAATTACGGCAGTGGATGAAGTCAAGCTCGCGAATGAGTTTGGCATCGATGTGATAATCTGCGATCATCATCAACCGGCGCAGGACTTGCCGCCGGCAATGGCCATCCTTAACCCCAAGAGAGAAGACTGCACCTACCCATTCAAGGAGCTGGCGGGCGTTGGTGTCGCTTTTAAATTGTTGCAGGCCCTGCAACGTCATTTGGCATTGGACGAGTCTACTGTTATGCGGTTTTTGGGATTAGTGTCTATTGGCAGCTCAGCGGACATTGTGCCTCTCGTCGATGAAAACCGGGTCATTGTTAAGCATGGTCTGCAAAGTTTATCCGAGCCAAAAAGCATCGGCCTGGAGGCTCTAATCGATTCTTCCGGTTTAAGCGACCGTGAAATTGGCACCGGACAAGTTGTTTTTGTTTTAGCACCGAGAATTAACGCGGTGGGTCGGATGGGAGATGCGGGTCGGGCGGTTCGATTGCTTACCTCAGATAATAAACAACAAGCGAAAAATATAGCTACTATTTTAGAATCGGAAAACCGCCACCGAAAAAGCATCGATGAGGAGACATTTTCCCAAGCCTTTGAAATTATAGAAAGTGATTTTAACCCTGGGGAAGAAAGTTTTTTTGTCTTACACAAGAAGGGTTGGCACCCCGGTGTGATTGGCATCGTGGCATCGCGGCTGGTAGAAAAATTCTATCGTCCGACTCTCATGATCGCCACGGATGAAAAGGGACTGGGCAGAGGGTCTGCGCGCAGCATTGCTGGATTTAACATTTATGAAGCCTTAAAGGAATGTGAAGATTTAATGGTAAATTTTGGCGGGCATAAATATGCTGCGGGCCTAACAATTGAAATTGAAAACATTCCACTTTTACGCGAAAAATTAAGCCAGATCGCTGCGAAGCAATTAACGGATGATTTGCTTAAACCTAAGTTGTCGATTGATTCCGAAATACGCTTTCATGAAATCGACGGCCAATTGATAAAATTGATAAATAGAATGGCGCCGTTCGGCCCTCAAAATATGAGGCCTCTGTTTCTGTCAAAAGGGTTGCATGTTGTTGGCACTCCGTCGGTTGTTGGCAGGAATCATTTAAAACTTAAAGTGCGGCAAGACGGCGTTATTATGGACGCCATTGGGTTTGATTTGGGTGAGAAAATCTACCGAATTTCGCCCGGCGAACAGGATGTGGAGATGGTTTATATAATTGATGAAAACGAATATAAAGGCCGGAAAACCATACAGTTGCGAGTCAAGGATCTGAGATAGATAAATGAAAAGATACGAAAGTCAGGTAGATAGAAAGTCGGAGGAATACAAACGTCGCCACAGTGCAATGCTGAACAAATTGAGCGAGCTCAACCTGCAGCTAAAGAAAGTCAAAGAAGAAAATCCAAAAGCAGTTGCAAAACTCAAAAAAAAGGGTAAGTATCCAGCGCGTGAAAAGATTCGCAGAATCATGGACCCGGGAACTGAGATTCTTGAAATTGGCGCCCTTGCAGCCCATGAGATGTACGATGATATTTCTGGCGGGTACCCTTCGGCGGGCAGCATCATTGTCATCGCCACTGTTTGCGGCAAAAAAGTTGTGATGATGGCAAACGATCCGCTGGTGAAATCCGGCGCCTGGGTGGAAACGACCTGCAAGAAGAACCTGCGGGCACAGGAAATAGCCATGGACAATCACCTGCCAATTATTTACATCGTAGATTCTGCCGGGGTAAACCTTGAAAGACAGGCTGAGATTTTCCCCGACCAATTTCATTTTGGCCGCATATTTAGAAACAACGCCAAGATGGCTGCGATGGGCATTCCGCAGATTTCTTGTGTGTTTGGATTTTGTGTTGCCGGGGGGGCCTATTTACCCGGCATGAGCAGTGAGCTCGCCATGATTACTCAACAATCATCTATGTTTTTAGCCGGCCCATTTTTGGTGCAGTCTGCCCTGGGGCAAGTCGTCGAAATGGAGCCTTTAGGTGGAACGGAAATGCATAACGCTATCAGCGGCGTCGCAGATTACCAGTTTGATACCGAAGATGAAGCCTTGCAATGGATACGCGATCAGGTTGCGGCTATCGGTGAAAGAACGAAAGCGGGTTTCTCGCGCACCAAAGCCGAGAAACCTTACTACGATCCCGAAGAACTTTTAGGGATTTTGCCTGCTTCGCCAACGGCAACCTATGAAATGCGTGAGATCATCGCCCGCATCGTCGATGGCAGCCGCTTCGAGGAATTTAAACCACATTTTGGTCGCACTTTGATCACCTGCTTTGCCAGAGTCGGCGGTTTTTCAGTAGGAATTGTGGCAAACCAGGGAAAATCGGTGCAGAGGAAAATGCCCGACGACCCCTTGGGGAGGCCGCAGTCGCCGCAGGTGCAAATCGGCAATGTTATTTACAGTGATTCGGCTAATAAGGCTTCTCATTTTATTATGCTCTGCAACGAGCGTTTGATTCCGCTGGTTTTTCTGCACGACGTAACCGGATTCATGGTTGGTAAAATGGTTGAAAATAACGGCATTATTAAAGACGGCGCCGAAATGGTCAATGTTCAGGCGAATTCGGTCGTGCCTAAATTTTCGTTTATTGTCAGGAATAGCTTCGGCGCTGGAAACTATGCCATGTGTGGCAAAGCATACGATCCGCGCCTGATTTTCGCCTGGCCCACAGCGCGTTTAGCGGTCATGGATGGCGGCATCGCAGCCGACACAGTTTTGATGACTAAAAGAGACCTTGACGATGAAGCGAAAAAGAAATTTCGAGAGGAGTTGGTGAAAAAATATGACACCGAAACCTCTCCTTATTATTCCGCAGCTCGAATGGTTGTTGATGGGATTGTCGATCCAAGAGAGACTCGCAACGTCTTGATCGAAGGTCTGGAAATGGCCCAGAACAATCCGGATATCCCTGAGTATAAAACCGGCGTGTTGCGGCTGTAATGTTTTTTCATCGTAAGGGAGATGTCTTGTATATTTCTATAGGTTCGCCTAAAGAAGCCATTTCAAAAGAAGTGAATGATGATATATTGGTTCGAGTTCAACCTGAAACCGAGGAAATCGTGGGATTTACAATTCTAAACTTTGTAGAAAGATTTAGTGATCTCAAAAAAGAGCAATTTGTTCCTATTAAAGCCCAGTTTGAATCAATCGAAGATAACACAACTTAGTCGATGGTTTTTTCATAATTTGGAGAAAATAAAGAGTGAAATTTAATGTAATCATTGAAAAAGACGATTCCGGCTATTATGTTGCTGAAGTACCTGCTTTGCCTGGTTGTTTGAGTCAGGGTGAAACTTTTGCAAAGGCTAAAGAAAATATAAAAGAGGCAATAGAAGGCTGGTTGGAAGTGATGAATGAAAAAGTCAAGAAATCCGATAAGCAGGTAGCAGAAGTGATTATATGAGCCCGAGATTAAAGCTTTGTTCGGGTAAAGAAACTGTTAAGAAATTTAAGAAAGCGGGATGGCAAATTAGTCGTCAAAAAGGCTCTCATGTAATGTTGAGAAAATGGGTTATGCCTATACACTTTCCTTGCCTCAACACAAAGAATTAGGAATCGGAATTTTATCGAAACTCTTAAAACAAGCAGGTCTTTCAATTGATGAATTTAATTCTCTGTGATCATTTAACTATTAGAGCGTTTTCGAAATAACTTTGCAATCAGTGGTGTGATGTGTTCAGGTGTTAGAAGTATTAGAGTGTTAAAGGTGTTTCTTCCCAAGTTGTTTTATTTGAAATACTTGAATCCCTTAAACACTTTTAACACTCGAACACCTGAACACTTCTTCTCTTATCGTAACATTTATTAGGATCACTGGTCTATTAACTCGATTTTATAAAAGAAATGCAAGAACCCATTCTAATCGGCAACGGCCAAGGCTTTTGGGGCGATAGCATCGATGCTCCCAAAAAGTTAATCGAAGGCGGCCCAATTCACTACGTGACCCTCGATTACTTAGCGGAAGTCACCATGTCCATCATGCAGCGGCAGAAGCTGCACGATCCGCAAAGAGGATACGCCACTGATTTTGTGCAATTGATGAAAGACACTCTGCCATCTATTCTGGATAAAAATATTAAAGTCATTGCCAATGCCGGCGGGGTCAACCCAAAAGCCTGCCGCGAAGCGATCTTTACAGTTGCCCGAGAATTAGGCTTAACCGGTTTAAAAATTGGCATTGTTGAAGGAGACGACATTGTCGAACAATTACCGGCAATGATGACGAAAGGTGTTGAACTCAATCATATGGAAACCGGTGAGCCGCTGACTTCTTTAAAGGATAATGTCCTTTCCGCTAATGTTTATATCAGCTCACTCCCGATTGCCGAAGCTCTTGCTCAAGGCGCGCAGGTGATCATCACCGGGCGGGCAACGGATCCCGGCCTTGTTCTGGCGCCAATGATTTATGAGTTTGGCTGGAAGAAGGATGAATGGGATAAACTGGCGGCCGGTACGATTGCCGGGCATATCCTCGAGTGTGGGGCTCAGGCAACCGGCGGAAATTTCACCAGATGGTGGGAAGTCCCCGACTTTGCAAATATCGGTTACCCCATTGTCGAAGCCAAAAGCGATGGGACTTTCGTTGTGACGAAGCATCCCGGTACCGGCGGGATGGTTACGAAAGACACGGTAATCGAGCAGATCGTTTACGAAATGGGCGATCCTGAAAATTACATCTCCCCGGATGTGAAAGTCGATTTCACCACAATTCAGCTGGAAGAAGACGGGGAGAATAGAGTGAAAGTTTTTGGCGTCAAAGGCAGTCCGGCCACCGACAGCTACAAAGTTTCTATTAGCTACCGCGATGGCTTCAAAGCTTCGGGCACTTTGACCATTAGCGGCCCGGATGCTTACGCCAAAGCGCAAAAATGTGGTGAAATTATCTGGCAGCGTTTGCAAGATGCGGGTTGTACTTTTGAGGATACCAATACAGAATATTTAGGACTGAGTTCTTCTCACGGCGAAATCAACCCGATTCCGCAACAAGTTAACGAAGTAGTGCTGCGCGTTTCAGCACGAGATTCCAATCAGAAAAATCTCCTGCGATTTGGAAAAGAGATTGCTCCGCTGGTTACAAATGGCCCACCTGGGATTACCGGCTTTGCCGGCGGGCGCCCGAAGCCGCAGGAAATCGTCGCCTACTGGCCGGCGCTTATTGACAAGAATTTGGTAAAAACCAGCGTCACAGTTGAGGAGGTCTGATTGCAGCGAATTCTACTAAGACAAATTGCTCATGCCCGTTCCGGAGATAAAGGTGATAGCTCAAATGTTGGTTTGATCGCGGAGAATGAAGCTGCCTATGAAATCATCAGAAAAGAAGTTGCCACCGAAAACGTTAAAAAACATTTTAAGGGAATTGTAAAAGGAGAAGTTGACCGCTACGAGCTGCCTAATTTGCTCTGTCTGAATTTTATCCTACACGATTCTTTGGGCGGCGGCGGCAGCGAAAGCCTTCGAAATGACGCCCAGGGCAAAACTCACGGACAGGCGCTGTTACTCATGGAGATAGAAGTTCCTGACGACCTTCCCGTACAACCCATAAAGATTTTTTAAACTTTTATGAGCCGAAATCACGAAATCGAAGCCCATTTAGAAAACCTTTCTTCTGATCTCGATCCAGCTTCGGACAGTTTAGCAATCGTTCTTGCTGCAGGGCATGGCAAGCGCATCAAGTCCGAGACTTCAAAAATGCTGCATAAGATTTGGGGGGTTCCAACCGTCGTCCGTGTTGCCAATTCGGCGAAGAGAGGCCTGAGGAGCGATAATCAGATCATTGTTGTTGGCATTAAAGCTAAAGATGTTGCCGAAACTTCCGGGAAAGAGACGAACCGGCGGTTTGCGTTTCAAGCGGAGCAAAATGGCACCGGCCATGCCGTTAAAATTGCATTGGAAGCAGTCCCCAATGGGACCTACTCTGGCGATATTTATATTTTCCCCGGTGATATGGGTCTCTTAAGCGTGGAAGCTGTGCAAAAATTCAAGGCCGCTTACCATAACAATCCCTGCGATATGATGATCCTCACCGGCGTGTTTGAAGGGGCCGCGAGTGATAATTATTATGGCCGGGTTTTGCGGGTACCGGCCGAGGATATAAATGGCAAAAGTTCAGGCGATAATTTCAGAAAGGTAATTGAAATTAAAGAACAAAAAGATATCCTTGCACTTGAGCCAAAGGAAACATATCGGGTAAATTACAAAAGCTGCACTTACGGTTTTACAAAAGAAGAGCTGGTTAATCTCAGGGAATTCAACACCGGCGTCTATGTCTTCAAAGCAGATAAAATTACCACTTATATCAACAAGCTAAGTACGGATAATGTGCAAGGGGAATTGTATTTGACGGATTTAATCCATATCTTCAATGAGAACGACTTGACGGTTAAAGCGACAGAGGCGGTTGACAATCACACTGTGCTGGGCTTTAATGTCAAGAGCGTTCTGAAAGAGATGGAGAGCTACGCTCGCGAAAACGTTTATGAGAAACTTAAGGACATCATTACCATTGTTGACCAGGATGATTTTTTCCTGGCTGACGAAGTTGTTGATCAGATAATTGAATTGGACAAAAAGAAAGGACCGCTGGATATTTCTATTGGCAAAGGCGTTTGGATTGACAGGGATGTTCAACTAAATAAAGGAATAAAAATCGGCAATCACGCCGAGTTGTCCGGTCGAGTATTGTTAGATGAAGGAGTGCGAATTCAGGAAAATGTTCATGTTTCTGCCTTTCCCGGTCAAATATTGAAAGTCGGGCGGAATTCCGAAATTTTTATAGGAGATATCATAAAAGGCAATCTGGAAATTGGCGAAAATTGTCGTATCGAATCGAGTGTCAATATGACCGGCAGCGACGAGTTTCCAACGCGGATTGGCAACAATGTCAGGATTAAAGGCACGTCCTATGTCTTTGGCAGCACTATCGAGAATGATGTAAGGATTGAGCACTCGGTTTTAAAATGTAAACAAGTCAAAAGAGTTGAAAACACAGATGGCATTGTTCAGGCAATTCGTTATTTTCTTCCAAAAGCAGAAGGTTTGGAAGCCATCGATGATTTGGGCAAATAAGACCAATGAAATTTCAGCACCTAACGTATAAAATCGAAAATCAGATCGCCGTACTAACCATCGACCGGCCGCCGGTTAATGCATTAAACCGTGAGCTGGTTGCCGAATTAAGTCAAGCAGCGGAGCAGATTCAAAACGATGCCGACGCGGGAGAAGTCCGCTCAGTCATTATCACCGCAAATGGCAAGTGTTTCTGTGCCGGTGCGGATTTAAAAGAACGCATGGGGATGCCGGAAGAACAGGTAGCGCCGACCGTCAAAAGTATCGGTGATTCCATGAAAAAAATCGCCGGGATTTCTGTCCCGACCATTGCTGCCTTGCAAGGCAGTGCGTTTGGCGGCGGTTTTGAAGTGGCCCTGGCGGCAGACATAAGAGTTGTTGTCGATTCGGCACAGCTTGGTTTACGGGAGACGGCTTTAGCCATTATTCCCGGAGCCGGTGGAACCCAGAGATTGACTCGTTTGGTTGGCCCGAGTAATGCTGTTTTGTGGATTACTTCGGCAAGACTTTTCACCGCCGAAGAAGCGCTTGCTCAGGGCGCGGTTAATTTCGTTGTAACCGGGTCTGAACTAATGCTGACAGCTCTTGAAGTTGCGGCGGAGATTTCAAAAAATGGACCTTTGGCTGTGCAGCAAGCTAAACGCGCTATTTATTCAGGGCTCGACAAAAGTGTGAGTGAAGGTCTGAAATTTGAGTTCGAATGCTATAAAAAAATTATTCCAACAAACGATAGAATTGAAGGTTTGGCTGCGTTTAAAGAAAAGCGCGAACCGAAATATGAAGGAAAGTAACCTCAGTGCTTGAGTGTTAGTGTATTAAAGTGTTATAGATCGATCACGTTGACACTCTAACAATTAAACACCGAACACTTATTAAAACTGTTCGAGGAAGTATGGATTACACTGAAGAACAACAGATGATGCGCGACACCGTTCGTGAGTTTGCAAAAAATGAAATC
>SMVA01426808.1_pt1 | contig 17741 bp, 17 predicted proteins | sample 2456451 | NCBI WGS metagenome assembly SMVA01 (sample SAMN11095933, study PRJNA526329) | marine sediment metagenome | biome: Marine sediment; feature: Surficial sediment; material: Deep marine sediment; isolation source: Hadal surficial sediment | place: Pacific Ocean | collected 2014-05 | depth...
CAAAGTAAAATATGATACGCAACGTGTTGGGAAAATTAGAAAGACCATAACGGTCTATTCCAACGCCACAGAAGCGATAAAAGCCATAAAAATCAAGGGTGAGGTAATGGCGGCCAGCAATAAAAGTGTATTGGAAAAAACCGGTTAAACTCAGCATTTTAATCAGTTAAGAACCGTCCGCCTTTCGTGGACGGTTTTTTATAGCACTTCTTTTAAAACAAAGCGTTTTTTGAATTTAACGCCATTACGATTAATTCTCAAAACAATTTTTCTACCGCTTTTCGAAGAAAACAATTCATATATTTCCTGCAATTTGTATTCATAAAATGGTTTTCCATTTATAGAAAGTAACTCATCTCCTTTTAATACTCCTGCCAGGTGTGCCGGGGAACCATCTCTTACTTCAGCAACCACAAATTTAGGTGCAAGAAAAAATGTGAACAGTGGGTTTACATAAATACTTACAACAGAGGTGGATCGAGTGTTTTGTTGAATTCTGATGGATCGGTCCGATCTATCAGTAACATCTTTTATGGGAATAATACCGTCATGCTCAACAACAATCCCGGCCATATTATAATGAAAAGGCCGGTTATAAAAACTGTTTTTCCTCAGGGTCATTTTCTTCGATCCATAATCCATTATGACCGTAAACCGCTTTAGAATATCACTTCCAAGGGTTCCACTACGGACATCGTTTAACCGTAGATTTTTAAGTGCCAGACTATCGGGATAAGCTACATTCACGTTTGTGAATGAGAACGAACCTATTGAAACAACATCGATCTTAGACCGTTTACCATGTACTCCACCACTTAAGCCCAGTCCCAAAAAATCATTAAAATAATTCTTAGGATCATTTCGAATCCCATAATCTTCCTTGAACAACCACAAAGCGTCACTAGCCCCTGAGTCGATTAATAAAGTAACTTCGTACTCCTTATTAAAAGAGGTGATCTTATTTCTTATGAAGGGCTTGTGATTACTAAATAGAATATTAAAAGTCTCACATGACCTGCATCGTTTCGGTTTATAAAATTTCGGGTCGTAGATGGTAAGAATTTCCGAGTCATAATCGGTTTTTACCACGAAATCCCTAAAGAATTCGTACCCGATAACCCCATGAATATTGACTCCCATTCGGGGTGAGAAATTAATGTTCCTATCATAGATCACATAAACTGTATGGTTTTTATCAATTGCCTTACCCACTATAAATTGGTTATTTATGCTCTTTAACGCATCGATATCCCCACCTTCTCCCAATCCTCTGATCTTAACCCGAGTGACATTCTTAATTTCCAGGGAATCATTGTCGTACAGGCTAAATAGCAACGTATAATTCACACCGGTATCCAATAAAAACGAAAGTTTTTTTCCGTTCACTTCTACCGGAATGATGACCAAATTATTAACCAGATTGAAAGTTATTCTGTCCTTTATCTTGCCAAGAGGTAACTTAAAGCCCGCTTGAGAATGTCCTGTTAATTGTATTCCAAAACAGAGGAAAAAAAAGATAAGAAAAGAGTAAAATGGCCTATAATTATACATGCGGTCTAGAAGATATAAAAATTCGACCAAATCCTACGGAATCCATTAAATTTTAAGAAATATTTCGCAACTTTGTTGTCTTAATTTATAAACTATGCCTGCTGTATCGACGAAGGGTTTAAAAATGCCGGAATCACCTATCAGAAAGTTGGTTCCTTATGCCGAGAAAGCCCGCAAAGCGAACAAACATATATATCATTTAAACATTGGGCAGCCGGACATCAAGTCACCGGTGGCAGCCATGGATGCCGTTGCCAATCACGGTATCGATGTTTTGGCCTATTCCCGCTCTGAGGGTTCTGAAGAATTTCGCGAAAAAATAGCAGCCTATTACGGGAGAAATGACATCCCCGTTACGGCAGATGATATTATTGTTACCACGGGGGGTAGCGAAGCATTATTATTCGCCTTGGGGACGATATGTGACGAGGGGGATGAAGTGATCATTCCGGAACCTTTCTACGCAAACTACAATGGTTTCGCAATAGCATCGGGCGTGAAAATTGTACCGGTGATCTCAAAAATTGAAAACAACTTTGCGCTGCCACCCATTTCAGACTTTGAAAAATCAATCACTTCAAAAACCAAAGCTATACTCATTTGCAATCCCGGAAATCCAACCGGCTATTTATATACTAAAGAAGAAATACACACCCTGGCCGGGATCGTAAAAAAACACGACCTTTTCTTAATGGCAGATGAGGTATATCGTGAATTCACTTATGATGGTCTGGAACATTATTCCATTTTGCAAGAAGATGATCTGGCTCAACATGGTATCATTATCGATTCTGTGTCTAAAAGGTATAGCATGTGTGGGGCACGTATTGGTTATCTGGTTTCAAAAAACAAAGAAGTGATCGCAACCGCTTTAAAATTTGCGCAAGCCCGTTTGAGTCCACCAACCTTTGCACTAATTGCCAGTGAAGCAGCATTGAGTACGCCTCAAAGTTATTTTGATGAGGTAATTTCAGAATATAAAGGCCGTCGCGATACTTTGGTAAAGCATTTGCAGGAGATCCCGGGGGTCAAAGTAGGAGTTCCTAAAGGAGCATTTTATTGTATCGTTGAGCTACCCGTGACCAATAGTGATAAATTTGCACAATGGTTGCTCGAAGAATTTGACCTTGACCAGGAAACGATCATGGTGGCACCCGCAGCCGGATTTTACTCTACACCCGGTGTAGGATTGAATCAGGTTCGTATCGCCTACGTACTAAACAAAAAGAGCCTGATAAGATCCGTAGAGATATTAAAAGAAGCATTACAACAATACCCCGATTAATGCTCATCGAAGAACATAGATCTCTTAAATTATTCAACACTTTTGGTATTGATTGCAAGGCGAGGTATTTTGTATCTATCACCTCCGTCCCACAACTGAAAAAAGTACTTTCACAAGAAATTCATCCTTCCCTTTTGGTTCTGGGTGCCGGAAGTAATGTATTACTCACCGGAGATGTAGATGCTTTGGTGGTACATATCGATTTAAAAGGGATTTCTATAGTTTCTGAAACCGATACCGCCATCCGTTTGCAGGTAATGGCAGGAGAGAATTGGCATGAATTTGTCCGGTACTGCATTGAAAAAGAGTATGGAGGCATTGAAAACCTATCGCTGATTCCTGGAAATGTAGGAACGGCCCCCTTACAAAATATTGGTGCGTATGGTGTTGAATTATACGATGTTTTTGTAAGCTGTGCCACTATCGAAATTGAAACATTAAAGGAAAGAACATTTGACAGGTCGGCATGTGAGTTTGAATACCGCGATTCGATCTTTAAGAATAAAGCTAAAGGCAAATACATCATAACGAGTGTGATTTTGGAATTGACCAAAACCAACCATAAGATAAGTGCTTCGTACGGTGCCATCCAGGAAAAATTGGCAGAGAATCATATTGAAAACCCGTCGATCAACGATATTTCCAATGTTGTGATCGCCATACGTCGATCCAAATTGCCGGATCCGTCACAATTGGGAAATTGTGGCAGCTTTTTTAAAAATCCTATGCTCGATTCAGAAGCATTTAAGCGATTCAGAAGTAAATATCCCACTGCTCCATTTTATGAAGTATCTGTTACCCAATTTAAGATCCCTGCAGCCTGGCTTATCGAAAAAGCCGGTTTTAAAGGCCAGCGCTACGGTGATGCAGGTGTTCATAAAATGCAGGCATTGGTACTGGTGAATTACGGAGGTGCAACCGGCGGTGAAATTTGGGAATTAGCACTTCGCATTCAGAAAAAGGTAAAACAAGATTTTGGTATTTATATCGAACCCGAAGTGAGCGTTATTTAGTTATCGTAAGCACCGCGTCCAGAATGTGTAATTTTCCGTTCGTTCCCAAAATATCACTCTTTCCAATTTTGGCTATGACCCCATTCGAATCCTTCAAAATAATATAACCATCATCGAGGTAGGCCTTTAAACTGGCCCCACCCATAGTTTTAATGGAGTGTTCTCCATTCTTTTGAATGTACTGCAACAGTTCCGAGGAGGTTAGATCTTCTTCAACGATATGGTTTTTTAATAGTGTGGTCAAGACCTCTATATAATCGGGATTTGAAAGATTTTGTTTTATCCCCTGGGGGATATTCTCAAAGGCATCATTTGTCGGAGCGAATACCGTCAACAGTCCTTCACCGTTCAACAACAGATCTGCGAGTTGAACACTTACGATCATACTCGTGAACTCGCTCAATTCGGGAGTGGCCATCATTTTGGCCATTACGCTGTTGATCTGTTTTTTTCTGGTTTTGGTCAATTCTGTATTGTCTTTTTCTTCAGATATATCTGATGTAGTTGAACCAGGAGAAAAATCGGAATTCTTAGGATCGTTCTTACAGGATAAAAGTAGAATAGAAAAAAACAGGGAACTGATAATAATGTGGAATAGTTTCATAAATATAAGAGGTTATTTCGGTTTAAAAATAACCAAAATCTATTTATATCCGCAAGAAAGATCGTATTTTTGTATTATAACTATTCGGTATGGGTTTATTAGTCATCACGCTCGTTTTACTACTGCTTGCAGTAGGAGGAATTGCCATTAAAATATGGGCGATAAAAGATGGAAAATTTGCGGGGACCTGTGCCAGCCAAAGTCCGTTTCTAAATAAAGATGAAGAAAATTGTAGTTTTTGTGGCAGGACACCGGATCAATTCGACACCTGTACCGAAGAACCTCATAATTAAGTCGTAGCCTATGTTGCTACTCTATATATTTATTGCCGTTGTCCTGGTCAATGTGGTCTATTTTATTCTATTTTCCAAGTTTTCGTTTTTAATATCTACGAAATTCACCAACAACGATTCCTTCCCGGTTTCCATAATTGTTTGTGCTAAGAACGAGGCAGAAAATTTAAAAAATAATATCCCTATATGGCTTGCCCAAGAACATCCTAATTTTGAAATTATCCTCATCAATGATGCATCTACAGATGACACCAAGGCAGTGATCGAATCGTTTGCCAAGAAGGATGACCGCATTCACACAGTGAATATTGAAAACAATGAAACTTTTTGGAGCAATAAGAAATACTCTTTAACCCTGGGGATCAAAAGAGCTTTTAATAAGCGAATGCTATTCACCGACGCCGATTGCACACCTGCCTCCAATCAATGGCTCAAACTAATGACTTTGGCTCTGAACCGGGAAAAACAGTTGGTTTTGGGATACGGTGCATATAAAAAGGAAAGAGGGGTTTTAAATGCGCTTATTCGGTTTGAAACATTAATGACCGCCGTGCAGTATTTTTCATACGCGAAAGTTGGGATGCCTTATATGGGAGTGGGTAGGAATCTCGCCTACACCAGTCAACTTTTTTATGAGAATAGCGGATATATGTCACATATGAATATTCCTTCCGGCGACGATGATCTTTTTGTGAATGAAGCTGCTACGAAAGAGAATACATCTCTCTGTTTTCACCCTGATTCCTTTACGGTTTCTATTCCGAAGACATCTTTTAAAACCTGGTTCGAACAAAAAAGGAGGCACATATCAACTGCGAAGTACTACAAATCAAGACACCGCTTTTTACTGGGTTTATACTATTTGAGCAATTTACTTTTTTGGCTGCTTGCAGTCGTTTGTTTGATCTTTTTAGATTGGAAATTTCCGCTTGCCATTATTATTTTTAGATTGCTGTTGCAGTACATTTTTATCGGTAATGCGACAAAATTATTAAAAGAAAGAGACCTAATGCCCTATTTGCCTTTTTTAGAATTATTTTTAGTCTTCATGCAATTAACTATCTTTATTTCGAATAAATTGGTAAAACCAAAACGTTGGAAATAAACAAAGCTGAAATTAAAATTCAGATAAGACAAGCCAAAGAAGGGAAGCAAAGCGCTTTTAATTTTTTATTAGATCTATTTTGGAATAACGTTTATGGTTATCAACTGAAAAGGGTAAGCAACGAACACGAAGCGGAAGATATTACCATCGAAACTTTCTCCAAAGCATTTGATAAGATCGATACCTATAATGAGGATTACCATTTTAATACCTGGCTAATCGCAATTTCCAAGAACATTCAAATTGATAAAAGTCGGAAGAAACGTGCATCTATACAGAGTCGAACCACCGACGCAACTGTGGAACAGGTGAAAAAAATAGCCGACAAAGATCCGTCTCCCGAAGATAAATTGATCACAGAACAAAACCTGGCCGAATTGCTTCAATTTATCAAACAGCTCAAACCACATTACCGGGAAATAATAACTTTGCGCTACTTTCAGGAAATGAGTTACAATGAAATATCGAATGCACTGGACGAACCGCTTAGCAATGTGAAGGTGCGATTGCTTCGTGCCCGTAAGTTACTTTCAGAGATCATTACCCAAAACAGATAGAGTTGAAACATTTGTTTCAAAAATTAGGCCCAGGTTTTCTTTTTGCCGGTGCAGCTATAGGTGTATCCCACTTGGTACAATCTACCCGGGCGGGTGCCGATTTTGGCTTTGGGCTGCTTTGGGCACTCCTTTTGATAAATGTGCTGAAATACCCTTTCTTTGAGTTTGGTCCTCGTTATGCGAGCGCTACCGGTGAAAGTTTGTTGAGGGGATATGAAAAAATGGGTCGAGAGGTATTAGTGGTTTATTACATTATCACTTTTGCTTCCATGTTTACCATACAAACAGCAGTTACAATTGTGACAGCAGGAATTGCTTCTTCATTGCTTGGCGGTGGTTCCATGGTGGTATGGACAGCGGTCATCACCGCTGTTTGTTTTGCTATTTTGATGCTGGGGAAGTATAAGGCATTGGATTCTTTGATGAAGATAATCGTGATAGGACTTACCATAAGTACCATAGCCGCTGTGATCCTGGCGACAAAAACAGTGAATAGTGTTGATTTCAACCAAATAATACCAAAAGACGCGATTTCAATAGGCTTCTTGATCGCTTTTATGGGATGGATGCCTGCTCCATTGGACATTTCTATATGGCATTCGGTCTGGACTGTCGAAAAAAAGAAATTGGACCCTTCCATTACACCGAAACAATCTCACTTCGATTTTAATGTGGGTTATATTGTCACAACTGTTCTGGCCTTTGGTTTCGTTTCGCTAGGTGCATTGGTGATGTTTGGCAGTGATGAAAGCTTCTCCTCGAATGGTACTCAATTTGCAAATCAGCTGATCTCTATGTATACCAATAGCTTAGGGGATTGGGCAAAAATAATTATTGGGATCGCGGCCTTGACAACAATGTTCAGCACGACATTGACTACTTTAGATGCCTCACCACGTGTGATGCATAAGACTTCAGAAATAATATGGAATAAAGCGTTCAAAAGAGGATACTTATTTTGGTTACTTGTACTTATTGCAGGGACGCTTTCTATTTTTTTCTTTTTTATTGCTGAAATGGGCCTCCTCATTAAAATAGCCACTATACTTTCCTTTTTAACAGCCCCATTTTACGCTATTATCAATTTCAAATTGATCTTCGGTAAACACACACCACGAGCTTCTCAGCCTTCAAATTATATGAAATATTATAGTGGGTTTTCGATTGTGATGCTCATTGCTTTTAGTTTATGGTATTTAAGCACGCTTTTTTGATAAAAACCACTTCCGGGTTGTCTTTTACTGCAAACTTAAAATTGTATCTTTGTGCCTGCTATGGAAATACAAAGCTTAGAAATTCAAAAACCAGCTCCTAAGCCGAAATGGCTCAGAGTAAAACTACCTACCGGTAAAAAGTATACCGAACTTCGAGACTTGGTGGAAAAATACGATTTACACACTATTTGTACTTCTGCAAGTTGTCCCAATATGGGTGAATGCTGGACCGAAGGTACTGCCACATTTATGATCTTGGGGAATATATGTACTCGTTCCTGTGGATTCTGCGGTGTAAAAACGGGCCGCCCGGGAAGCATAGATTGGGCCGAACCCGATAAAGTTGCACGTTCGATCAAGATGATGAATATAAAACATGCAGTGGTCACTTCTGTGGATCGTGATGATCTAAAAGACATGGGGTCTATTATTTGGGGCGAAACAGTGAAGGCCATTCGCAGGATCAATCCTGAAACGACTTTGGAAACTTTAATTCCGGATTTCCAAGGTGTCACCAGAAACATTGACCGCATCATCGAGGTGGCTCCCGAAGTTGTCTCTCATAATGTGGAAACCGTTAAAAGGCTGACCAGAGAGGTTCGTATCCAGGCCAAATATGAAAGAAGTTTAGAAGTATTACGCTATCTGAAACAACAAGGCATAAAACGTACTAAAAGTGGAATTATGCTGGGCCTGGGTGAAACTGAGGCCGAAGTGATCCAAACCATGGAAGACCTTAGAAATGCAGACGTGAACATTGTGACCATTGGTCAATATTTGCAGCCTTCAAAAAAACACCTCCCGGTAAAGGAATTTATCACTCCGGACCAATTCGGTAAATACAAAGAAATTGGTTTGAACATGGGTTTTCGACATGTGGAAAGCAGCCCGTTGGTGCGATCTTCGTACAAAGCACAAAAACACCTCACTTAAAATCCAAAAATTCGAATGACAAACTCCATCAAAATAGGCATCAATGGATTTGGGCGTATTGGCAGGACTCTTTTCAGGTCCTTGATAGATCATCCTCATATTGAAGTGGTGGCGATCAATGATATATCAAATGCGCGTACTCTTAGTCATTTATTGAAATACGATAGTATTCATGGGGTATTAGAGGGTATTGTTACTTTTTCAGAAAAAGAAATTATCGTCAATGGGAAATCGGTGGCATTTTCTTCTGAAACACATATTGAAAACATCCCGTGGGGCGCGATTGACATGGTTGTAGAATGCACAGGGAAATTTAAAACCACTCCCGAATTACAGAAACACTTGGAGGGCGGTGCCAAAAAAGTGATCCTTTCCGTGCCTCCTTCCGAAGATGACATAAAAACCATTGTTCTAGGCGTAAATGACGATATTTTAGACCCGAACGATACCATTGTTTCCAATGCGTCTTGTACCACGAATAACGCGGCACACCTGCTTAAGATCATGGATGAACTATGCGGAATTGAGCAAGTCTATATCACGACCATACACTCGTATACTACTGATCAAAGCTTACATGATCAACCACATAAGGATTTACGCCGTGCGCGCGCTGCAAGCCAATCTATCATTCCTACAACTACCGGAGCTGCCAAAGCACTCACAAAGGTTTTTCCTAATTTGGCCAACGTTATCGGGGGTTGTGGAATACGAGTACCCGTGGCTAATGGTTCCCTGACGGATATCACATTTAATGTGAAACATCCTACTACTATTGAGGTTATCAATAAAGCGTTCAAGTTAGCTTCTGAAGGCGAATTGAGAGGTATTCTTGAATATACTGAAGATCCAATCGTATCTATCGATATCGTCGGAAATACACATTCTTGTGTGTTTGACTCCGGAATGACCTCTGTTATAGGTAAAATGGTGAAAATTATTGGATGGTATGATAATGAAACTGGATATTCTGCAAGAATTGTAGATTTAATCCTACAATTATCGAGGAAATAACTATATTTATCGGCGAAGTGCATCATTTTTAGTAAATTGAATAGACTGAAATACAATAATATAGCCATTTTACTCATTCTCTTTTTCATGGTTTTTAGCAGTTATTCGCAAAAAACCCAAAAGGACACCATTGCTGTTGTGGAAAAATACCAAAATGAGTCCATGCAGGCCCTTTTTTTACAAGATTATGAAATTGCGTTAGCCAAACTGGTTACTGCAGAAAAAATGGCTGCTCCCACAAACAATGTCAAGTTAAAGGCGAATTTGATGATATGCATTGCGAGGGTCCACTACATCATAAATAATTATGATAAAGCAAAATCGGAAGCCGCCCAGGCTATTACTCTCCTCAAAGATAAAAACGAAAAAAGCCTTCTTGCATTATCTTACAAGCTTTATGGATTGATATTGACACAGTTGAAGGAATTTCAAGATGCTGAAGAATATATGAAGAATGCCAATAATATCTATATCGGCTTGGGTGATGAGAAAGGGCAGGCCGAAATTATATTCGCTTTAGGTGTATTGGAAGAACAACGGGGTAATTATAAAAATGCCATCAATTATTTTGATGCGGCTATACCTTTATTTAACGAATTTAATTTCATATATCTTGAAGCGTTCTCTCATCTGAATAAGGCCAGTTCATATTTGTATTTAGAGAATGATGATCCATCACAAAACTTGATATCATCCAAGGCTGCATTGAAAAATGCTCTTGAGATTCTTGAATCGAATCCATACGCCAAACTCAAAAAACACGCCTACCGTATAGCCGCAAATATCGCGTTGATTGAGAACAATATTGAAGAAGCTCAATATCAATTCGGATTGTACACCTCCATCAGTGATTCGTTGAATCAGGTATTCATAAAAGCAATTTCAAAAGGAGTTGATGTTGACAAGAACATCGGTGATCTGAACAGGATCATCGCAACTCAGCAAAGTAACATCGACAAGCAACGGCGCTCCATTAATTTTGGTAAAATGACCACTGGCCTGAGCATTGCGTTGATCGTTATCCTCTCTTTACTTACGTTATCCCTTTATAAGAACAATAATTTGAGAGCCAAGGCCAACGAGCTACTTCAAGATAAGAACAGTGAATTACAACTTGCAAAAGAAAAGGCAGAAAAAGCTTCCCTCGCCAAAGCTCAATTTTTATCTACTATCACTCATGAGCTTAGAACGCCACTATATGCAGTAACCGGATTGACGCATTTGTTGATGGAAGAAGACCCAACACCAGAACAAAAAGAACACTTAGACTCCTTGAAATTCTCCGGTGAATATCTATTGTCATTGATCAATAATATATTGGATCTCAACAAGCTTGAGGCCAATAAAGTAGAAGTAGAAAAAACTTCTTTCAATCTTAAAAAGCGTGTGACCGACGTATTGGTGGCTTTGAAGAAATCTGCCGATGACAAAAATAACAATCTTCATTTTGAATATGATGATGACATCCCTGTAAAACTTTTAGGCGATCCTCTGAAACTTTCCCAGATCTTGATCAATTTAATTGGTAATTCCCTGAAGTTTACTCAAAACGGAGATATTTATGTTCGCATTCAAAAGGGTAGCGAAAACAATGACAGGACTACTATTCGCTTCGAAATTGAAGACAATGGAGTTGGAATTTCAAGGAAAAAACAGAAGAGTATATTCGAAACCTTTTCGCAGGCATCCCTTCAAATTAACCGGAAATTCGGCGGCACCGGTTTAGGACTGTCGATCGTTAAAAACCTGCTGGAACTAATGGGTAGTAAAATCCAATTGGAAAGTCAATTGGGAAAAGGCTCTAAGTTTTGGTTTGATATCAATTTTGCCATTTCAGAAGAATACCAAGATAAGAACCCCAATAACATCATATACGACGTGGATTACTTAGCCCTAGAAAATCGAGATATTTTAATCGTAGAAGACAACAAGATCAACCAAATGATCACTAAAAAGATCCTGGAAAAGAACAAGATGAGATGCCTGGTAGCAGACAATGGTAAAGACGCCATCGCCTTGGTGAAGGAGCATAATTTCGATGTGGTACTAATGGACATCCACATGCCCGGAATAAGTGGTATCGAAGCGACTCGGGAAATTAGGAAATTCAATAAAAAATTACCAATTATTGCTCTGACCGCGGTTACCATAGATGAAAACCTGGATGATTTCTATCGTGCCGGTTTTAATGAAATTATTCCAAAGCCTTTCAAGACGGAAGAATTTTTTGAAAAGATCTATCGATCAATGGAGAGAAAAAAATTACCAGTTGACGACTAATCTTTCCTAAAGTTCTTCACTGCGTCCCAAATCAGTTTTTTGAGAGCATCTTCCCGCACATTGAGCAATTCCATTTTTATAGGTAGATAATACAATGCGAACTTTCCTAATTTTGATTGCAGTCGCATATAATCTTTTTCTGTGGTTAATAGGATCTCTTTCTCTTTGAGCGAAGAAATTTCCGAAGAACTAAAATTGTGATGGTCGGGAAATTTTTCGTGAGTGAACACAAATTGTTTCTTTTTCAAAAATGCTACCAACGGTTTGGGATTCGCTATGCCCGTGACCAAAGTAAAAGGTTTGTCTGAAAGATATTCTATGGGTAGAGATTCAGTTTCACTATGTATGAATTGATCGTATCCAATTTTAGAAAAATAGATCCTTTGATACGGTTGCAAGTTCATTTCGTACTGTATTTCCTGCAATTTTGAATAAGCAACCCCATCGGGACACTTGGTTACGATGATAACATCGGCACGCCGAGCACCTCGTTGGGATTCACGCAGATTTCCCGCAGGCAGAACGAGATCCTTCGTAAATAAATCGTCAAAAGGCGTGAGTAAGATCGTAAATGAAGGCCTGACTTTTCTATGCTGAAGGGCATCATCGAGTATAATAACATCTGCTTTAGCTTTCAGTTTTTCAATACCTTCTTGCCGGCTGGCACATACGGCCACAGTAACTTTTGGAAATTTTTGTTTGAACTGTAGTGGTTCGTCGCCCACTTCTTCAGCAGTACTGGAGATCAACACTTCTATAAAGCCATTGCTCTTTCGTTTATAGCCCCGACTCAAGACGGCCACCCGATGATCTTTCCGAAGAAAATCGACTATATATTCGACCATAGGCGATTTCCCGCTACCTCCCACCGAAAGGTTTCCCACGCAAATAACAGGCAGATCATAGCGCTTACTGTTCTTCCAACCATTGTCATAGGCAACATTGCGTAACGAAGTAATTCCATCGTACAAAATAGAAAAAGGGAAAAGGACCTTCCTGATATTCATATAACGAAAATAACAAATTCCAAGGAACAGGGCGTCGGCTCATATACATTCCTACTTAGTGCCAAGTGTTTCCCTGTTGAAATGTGTAACCGTTTGATAAGCATTAACCCCTAAACTCTAAACTACTAAAACAACTATTCGGTATTCGTTGATGCGTTTAATCGTATAATTGCTAATTCCATCTTCCGACTTTCGACTTCCGAATTCCCACCTCATACCCTATGCTTCCCGCTTCGAGCTTCATTCTTTCCGCCTTCGTTCCCCTCCTGCATTCCATTTCTACATTTCCCGCCTTCATTTCCCGCCTTCATTTCCCGCCTTCATTTTATTTCGGACGGGCAAGTATTTCGGACGGGCAAGCGTGCTTCGTGTCTTTTATTTCCTTTTTCAGAAAAAATCATAATAGCCTATCTTTACCTGAAAATATACGGTATGAAGGTTACTGACGTCGTTCATATATTGGAAGAACTCGCTCCGCTCTCCTATTCCGAAGATTTTGACAATACAGGATTGCTCGTTGGAGATGCAAGTGAAACCGTTTCAGGGATCCTGGTCACTTTGGATACGTTAGAAGATGTGGTCGATGAAGCCGTGGAGCAAAACTGCAACCTCATCGTAAGTTTTCATCCCATCCTGTTTAAAGGACTCAAAAAAATTACCGGAAAAACCTATGTGGAACGGGTTGTTTTGAAAGCGATCAAACACAATATTGCAATTTTTGCAATCCACACCGCATTGGACAATGCATGGAATGGCGTGAATGCCATGATGTGTGAAAAACTCGATTTGATAAACCGAAATATCCTTATTCCACAATCAGGCACCATCAACAAACTCGTCACCTTTGTTCCTTCGGAAAATGCAGCTGCCGTGAGAGAAGCTCTTTTTGCTGCGGGTGCAGGAAATATCGGCAACTATAGCCATTGCAGTTTTAACCAGAGTGGCATGGGAAGTTTTAAAGGCAACGAAGATTCCAATCCAGAGCGCGGTAAAAAAGGAGAAACGCATTTCGAAGCCGAAGTACAAATTGGGGTTACCTTTCAAAAACACTTGCAATCCCGAGTGTTGCAAGCCTTGTTCGAATCTCATCCTTACGAGGAGGTGGCCTATGAGATCACTACCTTAAATAACACTAATCAGCATATAGGGATGGGGATGACAGGTGAACTCGAAAAGGAAATGTCCGAAGCGGATTTTCTCAAGCATATCAAAAAAACGTTCAAATCCGGCTGCGTACGGCATTCGGCTTTATTAGGAAATCGAATCAAGAAAGTAGCTGTTTTAGGTGGCAGCGGAAGTTTTGCTATTGAGGCCGCCAAAATAGCTGGGGTTGATGCTTTTATCACTGCCGACTTAAAATACCATGATTTTTTTACTGCTGAAAATAGTCTTTTGCTGGCTGATGTCGGTCATTACGAAAGTGAACAATTTACAAAAGAGTTATTAGTTGCTCACCTTAGTAAAAAAATTAGTAATTTTGCACCTGCCTTATCAGCAGGCAGGATCATTTTATCACAAGTAATCACCAATCCTATCAGTTATTACTAATATATGGCAAAGAAAGCAGAAAGTACTGTAGAAGAAAAGTTAAGAGCATTGTTTGATCTACAATTGATCGATTCTCGCGTAGATGAAATAAGAAATATTAGAGGGGAACTTCCTTTAGAAGTTCAAGACCTGGAAGATGAAGTGGAAGGAATGTCCACTCGTCTTGATAAAATGAATGCCGATCTTGAAGTAATTGAAGAAAGTATTAAGGATAAGAATAACTTGATCGCAGAGGCTAAAAGCCTGATCAAAAAATATTCCAAGCAACAGGACAACGTTCGTAACAATCGTGAATACAATAGCTTGGGCAAAGAGGTAGAATACCAGGAGTTGGAAATTCAATTGGCCGATAAGCACATCAAAGAATTTAAAGCACAGATCGAGCAAAAAAAAGAGGTAGTTGATACGACCAAAGATCGTTTAAAAGAACGTCAAGTTCACTTAAAGCACAAACACAGTGAGCTGGATGAGATCTTATCAGAGACCGAGAAAGAAGAAAAAGCCTTGCTTAAGGAATCTCAAAAATACGAAAAGAACATCGAAGAGCGTTTGGTAAAAGCTTACCACCGTATTCGAACCAATGTAAAAAACGGATTGGCTGTGGTACCGGTAGAGCGTGGAGCCAGCGGTGGGTCTTTCTTCACTATTCCGCCGCAAGTGCAGATGGAGATCGCCGCCCGGAAAAAGATCATCACCGATGAACACAGTGGCCGGATTTTGGTAGACCCTGCCTTGGCTGAGGAAGAAAAAAATAAAATGGCGAAACTTTTTAAGAAAATAATATAAGAGAACCTCAACTCTAAAAATAACAAAGCCTTCACACGAACGTGAAGGCTTTTTTTGTTACTTTACTGAAAGGTTTTCTCGATCAACCGACTTAGAGAACCTAACTATCATAGCTATGAAAAAGTATCTGTTAATATCGCTATCATTTGTATTATTGAGTTTCCAGGCTTCTTGCCAATCAAATACAAAAAATAAGCAAGACGAATCTCTGGCTCAAAAGGAACAAACACCGGTGCAGGTGGAAAGCAAAGACGGTTATGACCGTGCGTATTTTGCCAGTGGCTGTTTTTGGTGTGTGGAAGCAGTGTATGAAAGTGTGAAGGGAGTAAAAGAATCTATCTCGGGATACAGCGGTGGCCATACCGAAAACCCTACTTATGAGGACAGTAACACCGGCCGAACGGGACACGCAGAGGCTGTTGAAATTATCTACGATGCTGATGTTGTGAACTTTAGCGAATTGGTAGATGTGTATTTTGGCTCACAAAATATCACTCAGGTGAACGGCCAGGGTCCGGATCACGGTTCCCAATACCGTTCTATAATCTTCTATCAAAACGAATCACAAAAAGAGATCATCGCCGCCAAAATTGCCGATCTTGAAAAAGAAGTAGGTGAAGGCAGAGTAGCGGCGCAAGTGCTGCCTTTTCAAAAATTCTGGGTGGCGGAAGGCTACCACCAGGATTTTGAACGCCTGAATCCCAATCACGGGTACATTCGAAATGTCTCCGTTCCACGTCTCAAACAATTTCAGAAAAAGTTTCCGCAGTTGTTGAAAGAGGGAGTGGAGCACTAAATAGTCCTTTATAATTCTAGCAAGGGTTTGATGCCTTCAACTCAAACAACAGCGGATATAATTTTTTCTTAAGTTCAAACATTCCGGATTCGTTTTTTACCAGATCCGGAAATATATCATAAGGAGAAGCATCGTATTCGTTTAGGTATTCAATCGTTAATCCGGCGATGACCAATGAATTGATTACTTTACTCAACGAATGATTCCAGCCATATTCCTTACTCGTCATTTTGGTAGCCCCATCCTCGGCATAGGTGCCTTCGTATTCCTCATAGATGACTTCTTCTTGATGGTAACTATATTTCATTTTTGGGGGTGAGACCGTATAATCGAACATCCAGGCGATGGGATGAAACTCTATGATATAAAAGGTGCCGCCGGGATTCAATCTTTCAGAGATCATCTGCGCCCAAGGTTTCAGGTCGGGTAACCAGCCTATGGTTCCATAACTCGTAAAAACGATATCGAAAGTTTCAGAAATATGCTTTGAGGTGTCCAAAACATTGCAACATACAAATTGTGTGTCTAACACTAACTCCTTATTCAAACTTTTGGCGAGTTTTATTCCTTCTTCGGAAATGTCCACACCTGTACAATTCGCTCCCAACCTTGCCCAACTCAATGTGTCCTGTCCGAAATGACACTGTAAATGCAACATTGACGTTCCCGAGACGTCGCCCAAAGCGTTCAGCTCGTAACTGTTTAAAGAAGACTTTCCCGCCTTAAAGGCCTCTATATCATAGAAATCGCTTGCAGCGTGGATGGCGACCTTTTTATTCCATGTTTTCCTATTGGTATCGAAGGCTTTTTGAAGATCCATCCATCAATTTTTGTGAGAGCCGTCACAAAAAGGATTATTTCCCGTTTTACCACAACGACAAAAAGCCGTGGTACGCTGTTTTATCTCTTTATGTCCATCTGTATGAGTGATTTCCAGAGTTCCATGCACGAGTAAAGGGCCATTGTCCATAATTTCTACCCGAGTTTCGTCAACAGCTTTGATCTTTTCATCTGTGGAAGCATCTGCATTTTTGTAATAGGACAATGCCCCGCTTGGGCATTTATCGATAGTAGTCATTAGCTCATTCGAATTGGCCTCGTCAACCTGGATCCATGGAGAATCATTCGGCTTAAAAACTGACGGCATTCCATTCACGCAATTCGCAGAATGGATACAAATTCCCGGTTTCCATACAACCGTAATTTCTCCATTCGAATATTCTTTTTTCTTTTCCATCTTTTAAAAATACAAAAATTATGTGCGAACTCATACTTTCCGTATTTTTACTGAAAACCGACATGGATGAAAAATAGTATCGTTTTTATTTTGATAGTTCTTGCCCTATTTTCTTGTAAGGACGTGCAAAATGAATCAAAGGACAACTCCAATAAACCTGAGCAACAGGCCCTGACTATGGAACAAGATTCGATTCCCGGTATCACGACGGCAAAGTTGATCGCCTATGAAAACGGACTGAAAGCCTGGGATGAAGTTTCAGAAATTAATTTCACTTTTAATGTAGATCGGGGGGATCGTCATTTTGAACGTTCATTTATTTGGAGACCCAAATCGGGTGATGTGGTGTATATGTCCTCAAATGATACTGTGGTTTTCAATAGAAATTTAGAAATGGATAGTTTACAGATCCGGGCGGATAAGGCTTTTATCAATGATAAATATTGGTTGCTGGCACCATTCCATCTGGTTTGGGACCATGGGAAGACCCTTTCAGAAAAAGCAAACCAAATCGCACC
>SMVA01033251.1_pt1 | contig 17740 bp, 17 predicted proteins | sample 2456451 | NCBI WGS metagenome assembly SMVA01 (sample SAMN11095933, study PRJNA526329) | marine sediment metagenome | biome: Marine sediment; feature: Surficial sediment; material: Deep marine sediment; isolation source: Hadal surficial sediment | place: Pacific Ocean | collected 2014-05 | depth...
AAGTTTCTGAACGGAGGACCAGGTGCGCCTGCTTATTTGTATGTCGCCCGAAGGCATCAGCATCTTGCCATGCAGCCTCTATCCGGCTGGATGGGACATGAGAAGCCATTTGATTTCTCTCCCCAATATATTCCTGGTGAGGGCATGCAAAGATTTTTAAGCGGCACTCCTGGGGTTTTAGGTTTAAGTGCACTGGACTCAGCGCTCGATCTATGGCAGGACGTAGATCTTGACATGGTTAGAAAAAAATCGATTGAGCTGAGCAATCTCTTTATGCAACAGCTTGCTTCAAAACCTGAATTGTCGAACATGAGATTAGTAAGCCCTGCTGACGAGGAACGAAGGGGTAGTCAGGTGTGTTTCGCACATCCTGAAGGCTATGCTGTCATTCAAGCGCTTATTCATCATGGTGTCATCTCCGACTTTCGAGAACCGGACGTGCTACGCTTCGGTTTTAATCCGCTGTATAACAGCTTCGTTGAAATCTTTGACGCGGTTGAACTACTCCGCCAAGTAATTACCTCCGGTGAATACCTGAATCCCAAGTTTCACACGAAATCTCTCGTGACTTGACCCTGTAGGTTCAGGGATGTCCACCAGTAATTTTCTCCGACCCCACCTATCGGATTTCCGGACGTTAACGTTTGCTTTCAAAGGTTGGAGCAATATAGTCTCCATGCTGCTACATTGGCCAGGCGTACTAAAAAAATCGGAATTCAATGTGATAAAAATCTACCATGTTCCCGGAACACGATCCTTGAGGGTCATATGGGTTTGTGAAGAATTGAACGTGCCCTATGAGGTTGAAACGATATCTTTTTCTGCTGAGTTTCGGGAGAGTCCGGAATGGAGAAAGATAAATCCAGTGGGTAAGGTTCCGGCTATGACGGATGGAGAATTGACCCTGTTTGAATCCGGCGCAATGGTGCAATACATCCTGGATCGATATGGTGAAGGTAAGCTACAACCAAAATCAGCTACTCCTGAGCATGCCCTTTACTTACAGTGGTCCTGGTTTGCAGAGGCGACATTCGCTCGCCCGTTAGGTGAAATCGTTAACCACACCCGCGTGTTTGGAGAATCAGGAGTTTCTGAGAAAGCCATTGAAGAGATGCGCACACGGTCTGGATTATGTTTAAAAGCCGTGGATGACGCGATTACTGACAATGAATATATCGCGGGGGAATTTTCTGCAGCGGACATCATGCTGGGCTATTCAATATTTTTATGTGAGAGGTTAGCGCCTTCGGATGGATGTGAGAATGCAAAAGCCTATTGGGCCAGGCTGCAAAATAGAGAAGCCTGCAAAGTAGCTTTAAACTCCTGAATCGTTTCCTGGGTCAAGGAATAGTTTTCGAGAAAGTCAGCGTTGTTCATTTAGATGCCAAATTTCACCATCCGGGAAGCTAACTGTCCCTCAATCGCTTGATTTAATATGTTATTGGGGGAGAATTATAGATCCACCACTGTAGGGGTTACGTCATGAACCACAAGGACGAGACTTTTAAAGATCAACGTATGGAGCTCCACGGAAAGTTTTTCCACAACTGTACTTTCGACAATTGCGAACTTATTTTTGATGGAGATAGACCTCCGACCTTCAAGGATAATAAATTTGTCGACACAGTATTTGTATTTACCGGCCATGCCACGCGCACGCTATATCTGTTGTCGAATATCTACCATGCTGGCGAAGGCGGCAGGGAAGTTATCGAGAAAACGTTTCAGGACATAAGGGAACATAAAATGCATGGGCATGAGATCAGAACTGTTGTACCTCATACCATGGACCATAGTCTGGCGTAGTTAGCGGCCCGAATAGACATTTACCCATCTGAATGTCTATCCTCAAGTACAGTCAGGATATCAGCCAGACCCATGCTGACCTGAAAAAAGCGCCCGGAACCTCAAACTCTAGTTTGCCAATCTTTGTGGTGAAAGGTTATGGAGCATGCCTAAACTGCTTCCATATTCGCTTTAACAACACCTTCCTGGGATTCATGTCCGTAGGTGTCACGTTGATAGTATTCAGACTGGTGAGTGGCAGGTCGGCCACCCCATCCCAACTCATTCATCCAGCCTGATGGATTCATGATATAGAAGGAATACATGTTGTCGTTGGCATGTTTGCCTAATTCCATACCAACCGGAATCTGTTTTCTGTTGACGATTTCACGTGTTAGCCCAATATCATCGAATTCCTCAAACTCCAGCATCAAGTGGTTTATCCGCTTATCACCGGGTAGGCCAAACGCCAGTGTATGATCGCGGCTGTTGCAGTGCATAAATAAAATTTCCAGAGGCTGGGGCTGGCCAGGAATTGGCATCTTGTATTCAATACCGCCACGCATACCGAGTAACTTATAGAATTCATAAGTTTTATCCAGGCCAACGGTTTCACGGAGGATCAAGTGGCCAAGACCACCTTCACCCGTCTTGAACTTGCCGTGCATTCTTCGCCCTGGATAGAAGGGTCTGTTCGGCTCAATATGTGGGCCGTGGAAAATCTCCAGTGAGTTCCCGCTTGGGTCGTTTAGTTTGATGAGTTCAAGTACATGACGCTCTTTAGCTTCATCCGTCGAGCCAACCCTGAAATCAACACCAGCATCTTTAAGCTGCTGTTGCATGTTACGAAACTCTTCAACACCCCCGACCCGAAATCCCAGATAGTTCAGGTCGTCCGTTCCATCCTCATCAAGAATCAGTCGATGATGCCAGTTATCAATACGCAGATAACAACGCCCTGTTTCTTCAGCATCTACGACTTCAACACCCAGAATATTAGCAGCGTAGTCTTTCCACTGATCCAGGTTCTTTACGCCCAGGCCCATGTAACCAAGTTCTGTAATACATTCCATTTCATGAACTCCTTAATCGTGTTCTATTTGTTCCTGTCCGGAAACTGGCCAAGTGCGACCCGGCGCACGGCCTTTGAATCAGTCGGCTGATGGCCAACATCATGTCGTGGTGCTTTGATCTCTACGACAGTATTGCTCAGGCGGCCAACTCCTTCAACGGCTACCTCGACCGTGATGCCAGGATCCATTGGTCTTGAATTTGCGGGTGTACCGGTGAGCACAATATCTCCTGGCAACAGGGTAACGTGCCTGCAAATATCGGCCAATTGGTAATCGATACCGAAGACCATTTCACTCACGGGTCCATTTTGAACTTCTTCCCCGTTGATGAATGTTTGAACCCTTGATTCACGAATATCGACACCAGACACGATGCCAGGCCCAATCGGGCAGAAGCCGTCCATACCTTTTACCCGCAGCATAGATCCTGCATCAGTATCGCGGAAGTCCTGGCAGCCGACATCATTAGCCGGTGCAAAGCCAGCGATATAATCCCAGACATCGTCGCGCGCAACATTCTTCATAGGTTTTCCAATAATCGCTGCAATTTCACCCTCGTAATTAAGGTACTGGCAATTGTCAGGGCGATGCAGTACGCCGCGATGACTATTCAGTGCGGTGGTGGGTTTCTGGAAGTAGGTCGGTGTGACCAACTCTGGTGCTTTGAATTCAATTCGGCGTGATTCGTAATTCAGGTGGATGCAGATGATTTTGGATGGCTCACAAGGCGCCATATAGGTAGCCTCTACTTCTTTAACCTCACGCCCATCAGCCAGTACCAGGCTATCGCCATCCAGGGTTACCCATTGCGGGCGGCCTTCATGGAATATACGACGTCGTTCAATTCGTTCGCCAGTTAGTACACTCATGCTTAACTCCTTTCTTGATATTGTACGGGGCCCTTCTAATTAGCTCCTGTCTGAGAACTGTATACTGCGTTGCTGGGTTCTGGCTAACCCGTTGATAATTAACCAACATTTATTGACCGCCTCGCCAACCTGGTCTGAACCAGGACTTTAACCACAGAAACGAGCTAGCCGAAATCAAGTTCAGGCATATTGTCAGTTGCTTCCCAGAATTCTGGTACGGCATTCCATTCCCGAGTTCGCTGCGCCATCATGTGCGATAACGAATAATTTCTCGGTGCAGATGCCAGGTAAAAGCGTTCATACAATTCCACCCTGCTTCCCAGGGCAGAGCCTACAAAGTCCCAGGCGGTTCGAAACAAACGGCTTCTCTCTTTAGCCGAAACATTATCAGCACCCCTTAAATAATGATCAAGAAGCGGGGCCAGCTCCGGGTCTGAAAAATCCGCTTCAGAGGGTATTGCCAATAAATTGTGTGAGCCCAGTTGTTTGAGTATGTCATTGACGCGAACCATCCATCCGGGAATGGTAGGGCGAAGTGCCTGGAAAGGGCGTTCATCGCAGAACCAGGTACCATCACCGTAATCAAAGGCGCTAGCTTCGGCGGCCTGTAAGGCACTTCGGGTCAGTTCTGCATAAGACCAGAGTTCACCGAGCATCTGTGTTGAATCACTTCGGTTTGATTGCCCGGTGACATTGACTATTCTTGTGGCGAGCTCATAGGCAAATTCCAGTTTAACGAGCGCCCGGATTACTGTCTGCTGCATGATATTACCAGTCCAGCCACGCTGCATAACGACATTAAATACATCGGGATTGCAGTCGCAGAAAACCCGGTGCTTCGGAATCTCGACGTTGTCAAAAATGATGAATGCATCCTGCTCATCAAATCGACTGGAAAAAGGAAAGTCAAAAGCGCTGCGCTTAACGCCGTAATGATCCCGGCAAAGTACTTTGAGACCGGTTGTGTTTATCGGTATTGAGAAGGCAAGTGCAATCTCTGGTGATTCTTTGGGGATGGGATGGGCAGGGTAGACCGCCAGTTCATCCGCAAAAGGACCAAGCGTTGCCAGAATGCGTGCGCCATTAACAATAATCGAGTCTTGTGTCTCATCAACTTTGCGTAGGGCCAACTGGAGATTAACGCCCTCGTAATCAGGCACACGTTTATCAACGATAGGATGGATGATGGTGTGTGTCAGGGATAAATCTTTGTCCGCTATTTCTTTCTGGAATGCTTTGAGGTTTTCATGACCCTGTTCATTTCCGGCCTGGTTCCAGAGGCTTGGCTGACCTGCAAAGCCAGCAAAGGTGACATTAACGTAGTCTGGTGTTCTTCCCAGCATGCCCACTCCGTACCGAGCGAGACGCTCCAGTCCACGGTGGCGAGTGACAAGATCCTCGCGACTCCTGGGTATCAGGTTGCTGACGTTAATAAGGTCACCGTTACCATTATCAATAAGGCAATCATCTTTGTGAATATGTTGCCAGTCAAAGTATCCAGCCATACCGGACAAGGAGCCACGAAAGTCATCGTAGGCAGTGACATCTGTCACCGCATTGCCATCAACCCAGACTGAGCGCTGGTCTTTGAGCCCCGCGATGTATTCGTTACCTGTACGTGCAGCCATTTTTCACCTCTCGTTTATGTGAGTAGTTTTCGTTAATGGTCCTTGTAAATAGTGTTTGTGATGAGTTTTTATGAGAAATTATTTGTGACCAGATCTGGTGACTAGTTATTGGATATATATAGTAAATTAGATAATCATATAAAACAATAGTAAATTACAATATACTATTGATACGCGAACTTATGATGTGGAGGTTTAGATGACAACATTGAGAGACAGCCAGAAAATCAGGCGTCGAGAGTCGATGCTCAATGCTGCCCGCGAACTATTCATTGATACCGGCTATAACAAAACGACCATGGATGCCATTGCCGAGCAGGCAGAAATTGGAGTTGCGACGGTGTATACCTATTTTGGTAATAAGGAAACGTTGTTTTCAGAACTTGCTCGTTGGGATATGACCGAGCTGCGAGAAGAAGCTGCAGAGGCACTGAAAACAATTTCTGGTGATCCTGCAGAGGCTGTAATGGAATTGCTGACAATTTATGACAAGGTTAGAAACTACATATCGAGTAATGTGATCAGTGACTTTACAATAGGTTCAAAGATTGTTGGACCCCTTCGTGACACCGCCAGGTGGATGGATGGTTGGCGGGTAGAGCAGATAGCAAGTGCACTGAATCAGATTCAGAAAGATGGAAACCTGGCTCAAATGCTGCCAACAAAAGAAGCGGCTGAAATTGTGAATGAACTGTTCAATCAATATTACCAGCGCTACCATTCTGTTGAGGAACCCAAAAAGGCGTTCAATCAGTTAGAGCGTCGCATTCGATTACTGTTTGTAAACTGGGTGTAGGCAACTGACCTGGATGATACCTGGGGAACGTCTGCTTAAGGTCGGTATGCCGCATCACTATTTACACCATGACGGCGTCAGAGTCGTACTCAAAATTTGTTAACTTACAACATGTTAACAAATTTCCTCCGTGCGCCTCTTCCTTGCCCTGACAAAAATATCCACTTAATCAGAGGTTCCCTAGACCGCGGTCTCGGCATCGTCTGATACCCAACTGCCATGAAAACCGTAGGGTACGCGAACGGGTAAATGTACTTGTGCCAGTGCCGGTCGGCTGAAATCCAGTGCGTCCAGGATGATTAATTCACTCGCCTGTCTACCTTCATCAAAAACGTAGGTCATCACATAGCCATCGTCTTCCGACTGCGCGTCTTCCTTTGGAATGAAATAGGGCTCTGCACCGTGTCGCCCCGGTCCGAAGTCGAACGTCCAGGATTCGCCGCTGTTCATGTCATGCTTGTAAATTGCCGGGAATTCAGATCCCTCGGCCGCGAGCACATATCCATATTGATAAGGTTTGCCTATAAGATCCGGGTGAATTCTGGGAAACTCCTGCGGCCGGTCATCCACTCGCTGTTCAGATAGTATTTTTGTTCGAGTGTTGATTGTCCAGCGATCCAATTTCGGCATGCTGTCACCAAAAGGACCATTAGTATCTTCATCGAACATTCGGTCATAACGGCAAATGTCGATAACAACATTACCGTCCTTGTCTTCATAAGCATTCATTGGGTGATAGGCATAGTTCTGGGAAACGCTGCTCCAGATAATGTCTTTCGGGTCACCATTTCGAGGCATTAGCCCAACTCTCGGTTCATGATCATTGTCCCATCGGAACGGGAAGTTGGAGCCAGTTGCCAATGCGGTGAAACTTATAGTGACTGGCAGATCATAAATGACAACATAGTTTTCTGTGATGCTCATATCGTGGATCATGCACATGCCAGGCATTTTAATATCTGTGCTGCTGACAAGGTTTGCCTGGCTGTCCATCACGACATATTTGATGTGATCATGATAATTTGCCCAGTCATAACACATTGCATGTAATTCACCGGTAACTGGATCGACTTTTGGGTGAGCCGTATAGGCACCCCAACCCGGGTTATGTCCAATGGTGTCGAGTTCATAGGTGAGTTCTACTGGCGACGTGCCTGATTCGACTAACGCCCAGGTTCTGCTGTTGTGGCAAATTACGTGGGTATTGGGACCACCGCCCAATTGACGCCCGTTTGTCGATTCGCCCAATTCTTCGACAATATGGTTGCTGCGAACCCATCGATTGCGATACCAGTCAGCTTTACCTTCCTCAAGCCTGAGGCCGTGGACCATCCCGTCACCCGTAAACCAGTGATATGAAGAGGCGCTAACATCACCATAGGGGTTGGGCCCATTTCGTAAAAATCGGCCCGTTAATTCTTCTGGAATTTTCCCTGTCACTTCCATTTCAGTAATGGTGGACTCAAGAGTTACCGGACTAAAGTTCCCTGACAGATAGCTTCCGTAATCCATGGTTGAGTTCCCTGCTTGAGAACAACCATTCAGAAGGGTTGTTGTAACGGGCAGTGCTAGACCTGCTTGTAATAGTGTTCGTCGTTTTATCATATAAAAATCGCTCCTCAGCTGTCTTCGATTATAACTCTTGAAAGAAGGTTTTGGTCAATACTTCTCCCTCTCCGGATATTCTTGTAACATTTCAACCAAGTAAAACAAATTGAATCTAGTGTGTACAACCACTGTGTAAAATTTTCAAGAGAAGATAAATGCGGAAATGTGCTGTTTTAGCGCCGTCTCAGTTCTATCGGTCCAGCTGCCGGGCCACTGGCAGAGAGCGTCCGGTGGGATATCAAAGGGTCTAAATCATCGAAAGGGCAGTGTGTCATTTCGCTGGTCATCATTTTACTCGATGATACAGTCAGCCTGTTCTGCTACAACCTTGTTTTCAATGTGCCCGAGTTTTTCGATTTCAACCCGCACGACATCACCTACTTTTAAATACACAGGAGGTTTTGATGCAATGCCAACTCCGGCAGGAGTGCCCATGAACAGGATGTCACCAACATCAAGGGTGAATGCCTGGGTCAGGTGCGCGATCGCATCGTAACAATCAAATATCAAGTGCCTGGTATTGGAGTTCTGGCGTTCTTCGCCATTCACGTAGGTGCGAAGGTTAAGGTTGTGCGGGTCACCGACCTCATCGGGTGTGACGAGATATGGCCCCGTGGGTCCGTGTGTATCAAATGACTTACCGATCTGCATCGTCTGGGACCGGAACTGCCAATCCCGAACAGAGACGTCGTTGCCAACACAGAAACCGGCTATCACCTCATGGGCACGATCCCTGGGTACATGCTTACACCGTTTTCCAATGACAACACAAAGCTCACCTTCAAAGTCGAGCATAGTCGATACTGAAGGCAGGTTAATATCTCCATGAGGTGAATTAACACAATTGTGTTGCTTGTTGAACCACAGTTGATGCTTGGGTGGTTCCGCGCCTGTTTCTTCAATATGGTCACCAAAGTTAAGTCCGATGGCGAGAATTTTTCCTGGGTCCTGCACCGGTGCACAGACATTGATCGTGGCTAAGTCGATTGTGTCTGTCCGTGAACTTTCCACATCTCTTAATTTCGTGAGCACACCCTCACCGCCGGTTAATATTGTCTTCATGGTTGGCGGGATGCCGGTTAACTGGCTGAGATCAATGATGCCGTCATCACGCACAATACCAACCCTTGGCGTGTTGTTATTTTCAGTTGTAAATGTAGCTAGTTTCATAAAAGTCCTGGTTTGTGTTGCTTTTCTTACTAACGGGTGGTCTAACCATAATTGCCCTGGCAGAATTTGATATTATTGTGCAGAAGTAATTAACGCGGATAAATCCTGGATGAGTGAAAGCCAACTATTGGAAGATATCGAAAATATGATAGCTGATCAATGGCAACGTCTTGCCAATCCCGGAACCTGGTTTACCGGTAGGCAAAGAGTCGCCATTGCAGCGGTGGTGAGGCAGGCACAGGATGGCCGTTCTGGACACGCTGAAGAGTTACCCGCTGTGACGACAGAAGCCATCAATAAAATTGCTGTCAGTGCGCATACAATAGATCAGTCCTGGGTAGAGGGATGCTATGAGCGTGGATTACAGCCCCTGCAACTCGTTGAACTAACTGCAATTGTTTCGCAATTATCGACTATTGATACCTATACAATCGGAATTGATGAACCCCTTCGGGAGCTACCTGATCCGCTTCCCGGAGACCCGACATTTGATGAGGTAAAAGGCGCGAGATTGACTCGAGGCTGGTATCCCACCAGGGGAGTTGCCGGTGCACCTAATTGTTTCTCAGCAGTCGCCGATGAAAATAAGGCATTGCATGATATTCACGAGGTTATGTATCTCAGTATGGAAGAAATGGCCGATTTGACCATTGTCAAATCACTGCATCGCAGCCAGATAGAGCTGTTGGCAGCACGAACCTCCAACTATAACGGTTGTTTCTACTGAACGCTTGCTCACACCAACATGCTCCGTGCGAGTTGTGAGGCAAATGATATCGAATTCCAACTGGCCTCCATTGTCGATAACAAATTTGGTAACGGCGTTTCTCACTATCAAGAACTGCTCGATTTCGCAGATGCATTACTTAAGGGTGAAAAAGTAGCGCTTGATGCTGCAAGGGAGCAACTGTGCAGGATGGTCGGCGATGACGGTGTTGTCAGAGCGGCAGCGGTAATAGGTAACTTCCAGATGATGAATAGAGCTCTTGACACCCTTGGTGCACGTTTTGGCAAAGAGATAACGCCAGAGCTGGTTGCCATGGCCAGGGAACTTTCGATATCAGTACCAGGGCATTGGTAGTCAATGTGTGATCGATAAAACAGCAGGAGGTACTATTAACCCACATCGTACTTTTACAGTTTTCGTGCTTGGGCTTGCCGGGTGCACCAGCAGTGTTGACCAGAATCAATCGTCAATCACGTCCTGCCATGACCCGAGACCACAAATATGCACCATGATCTATACGCCGGTCTGTGGGGTTGCAGGCGACGGATCACGCAAAACCTATGCATCTGATTGTACCGCCTGCTCTAACACCGACGTTGTGGGGTATGAAGAAGGGGAGTGCAGTAAATAATCTGCACTCAATTGAGCGCTCAATCAGCGGTCGCCTCGAAAATTCGGTACTCCACTGCATTGCCCATTACCCGGCCCTCGGCAACAGCCATAACGCTGTTCAGCCAGCGATAACGATCATCGCCGGTTTCAAATCTCGGTTGGGTGACAAAGTGAGTGTCTCCGAAGTCTGCGGGTTGTCCTGACTCGAGCGTAGCAGCTACCTTGTCGTTGAAAACCAGTGCGCCATAATATTGGACGTAAATGTAAGCGCCATCATCGGTGAGGAAGGTTGCTCGGACGTCGAGATGTCCAACACCGTCTGCATCAATCGTTATCCAGTCTCCGCCACTGGCAAGTATCTTACCTTTGACTTTTTCACCTTCAAAATATCCACCGGTGACATCGTAAATGGTACGTGTACCCTGCGGGCCTTCTCCCATTGAAACAGGTTCCTTTAGATCCGCATGCATTGTCATTAATGGTTTGAGTTTCATCTGGTTCTCCCATCGTCCCGATATGGTTTGTTCCCGATACTATCATGCTCAAATACAACGGCTATTTTCTCTAAGACATTTGCCGGACCCAAAGGAAGATGCCGATCTTCACCAGGGTACTAGGCAACTGATATTCCCTGGATAAATTCTGGGCTAGAATGTAAAGCCCTGGGAAGTTTACCGGCAACAATCCATCAGGAGTAGGTGATGAAGTCCACCAGTGAAATAGATGACAGAATTAGAACTGAGTTTATTGAAGCAAATAATATGCGCTTCGAGGTTGATATGTGCGGTGATGGAGACAAGCTGGCCTTATGCTTACACGGATTCCCTGAACACAGCATCTCCTGGCGGAATCAGCTGCCGATGCTGGCAGAACTTGGTTACAAAGCCTGGGCGCCGAATATGCGGGGTTATGGGAATTCAACAGTTCCAGCATTTTTGGAAGACTACAGCCTCGAGAATCTGATGGCTGATGTTGCTGCTTTAATTGATGCCGCAGATTGTGAAGAAGTTGTTCTGATTGCCCATGACTGGGGTGCTGTCATTGCCTGGTATTTTGCAATCAGGCAGGTACGTCCGCTGACAAAACTTATTATCTGTAATGTGCCACACCCGGTTCCGGTACAGAAAGCCCTTAGCAAGGGTTTTGCCCAGCTGAAAAAGTCCTGGTACATATTATTCTTTCAGCTGCCCCGATTACCGGAAATGATGATGAAGATGAGGAAGGGCCGTGGCATGGGACAGTTGATTAGAGAGTCAGCCCATCGTCCTGAAAACTTCCCCGATGAGGTTGTTGAGATCTATAACCAGAACGGAGCCAGACCCAGGAACCTGACCGGTATGATAAATTATTATCGAGCATTGGTTCGCGGTGGTGGTGGCAAGCGCCAGCGTGATCTTGGATATCCCATAATAGAAACGCCAACACTCATGCTATGGGGTGAGGACGACATGGCCTTGACCAAAGAAACGACTTACGGTACTGAAGACGTGGTAAAAGATTTTACCATCCGCTACCTGCCAAGAATTTCCCATTGGGTTCAGCAGGATGCACCGATTGAAGTGAACGCTATGATGAGTGCATTCTTGAAGGGCGAGCCAGTCCCTGAAATGAAGTGGGAAGCTAAGCTTATCCTGGACGAAGCGGAGTAACGCGGTTAGGTTGAATTCGACGTATTCGCTACGATTCAGCACCGATCAATTCAGCGTATAAATCAGGGTCTGTCGCACCTTCAGTGCCAATAACAAGGACAGTGGATTCAGATCCTAAGTCCAATTTGCTGAAAGTGGATCTAGATTGCGTTGCGCCGATCAGAGCAGCGATACCTGCGACGGCCGATTCTCCTGCGATTATTTTGGGATCACCATTTGCCAGTAATTTCATGCAGGGGGCAACCGAGCTTTCATCCACTGTGACGAAGTCATCGCAGCTTACTGATAGAATCTGCCATGCCAGCAATGAGACCTCACCACAGGCCAGCCCCGCCATAAGCGTTTTGAGATCCCCCTTAACTGCGACCGGTAAACCTGCTCGTGCGCTTTGCTGAAGACAATTTGCTGCTTCAGGTTCGACGATGATTAATCGTGGACGAGCATTTCCCCAGATTTGCCAAAAATAAGCTGATACCGAGCAGGCCAATCCGCCGACACCGCCCTGTACAAAAATATGACTTGGAATTTCGCCTTCCAGTTGATCAACAATCTCTTTGAGCATCACGGTGTAACCTGAGGTCACAAATCTGGGAATTTCCGTGTAGCCCTCATAGCTTGTGTCGGAGACGATAATTCTATCGTATCTTTTGGCATCCACAGCAGCTTGTCGTACCGAGTCATCATAGTTGCCAGCAACGCTTATAACTTTCGCTCCAAAAGACTCTATGGCGGATTGTCGACCCGTCGATACCTGGGAATGAACGTAGACGACACATTGGCAACCGAATAGTTGCGCCCCCCAGGCGACTGAACGACCATGATTACCATCGGTGGCACAAGAGACAATAACTGTAGATGTGAGGTGTTCATAAGATCCCTCCAGGAGATCAGTTACAGTGGCGACTTTGCCGGATTCTGATTCAATGACTTTCTTAAGATGTAGAAAAACGGCATAGGCGCCTCCCAACGCCTTAAAGCTGCCGAGTCCAAATCGATCAGCTTCGTCCTTATACCAGATCTTGTTTATTTCCAACTCTGTGGCCAGTCCATCTAGTTCGTGGAGCGGGGTGGCTTTGTAGTCCGGCCATGATGAAATTTCATCAAAGGCTTGCACGGCGTCTTTCAAGTTGAGAATAGCTTTTAGGGAGTCCGGATACGCCAGATTTCTCGAAACCTTGCGGTTGGCAACATGTGTCATTCGGCTAGATGGATAAATCATGTATTTCTCGATGAACTATTTCCGGAATATAGTCCATTGCTGTGCAAATGTTACCTGCGGCTTCCAGGGTCGCAAGGATGATCTTCCGAGCCAATTGAGCTCGCTGCACAGGTTGCCCAGTAACTGTTGCTCATCCAGAGGTTTGTGAGTACACCAATGGAAGAAGGTTCTAAATCCAGAGCGCCTGGCCTGTCCTTGATACTTGTAGGAAGAGTTATTGGAATGCGGCGTTTTGCTCACACCACGCTTCACTAAGATCCCAGAGTTTGGCAGACACAACCGGATCATTGGCTTCAGTGGTACTTTTTACAGCCTTACAATGGGAAAAATACAAACCCTGAACTTCTTCTACCGGTTCGTGAGTGGCACAAAATACGGTTGTTGATGCGCCCTGATTAGGTTTTTTGGTAAATGGGCTGATGACCTTCATCAGGATACTCATGACCGCGGAGTTCCGTCCAATATCTGTGGTAATCATCGTCCCGGGGTGTAGTGAGCAAGAAGTAAGACCTTCGTTTCCATATCTTCGTTGAAGTTCGTTAGCCATCAGGACATTGCATAGTTTAGCCTGCCCATAGGCGAGCATCATCTTGAAGTTGTGCTTGCTGAGTGGGAATATCTCAAATTGAAGTTGTTTGGGCATGCGGTGAGATTCACTCGATACCATAACCACCCGGGGATTACCGCTGGCCAGTAGTCTCGGCAATAGAGTCCTGGTCAACAAAAAATGCCCGAAGTGACTGACACCAACGGTTACTTCCGTGCCTTGTTCTGTCTCCTGATACTCCGTTGCCACAAGTCCGGCATTGCAGATAAGGATGTTAATCTCTTCTGCCTTCAGCGTTTCACAAAATGCGAGGATGCCTGGGGCTGATCCGAGGTCAAGAGCAAGAAATTCCGCCAGACAACCTGGGTGGAGCTTCTGTGTTTTTTCGACGGCCTGGTTACCTGAAACGACATTACGACAGGCGAAAATAACCCTGGCGCCAACTGCTGAAAACGCCCGGGCTGTTTCAAAACCGATACCTGTATTGGCTCCAGTAACGATAACAGTCTGGCCTTTCAGATTCTTTCCAGCCAATATTTCATCGGCGGTGGTTTTCGCGCCAAAATTCGATTGTTCTGTCATGGGTTGTCCTGATCTTATGCGACACTTTTAACGAAGAAATTTATCAAATGTCGATTGTAACCTTCCATCTCCTTTGCGAGTGGCAAGCCAGAGATCAACGTATTCTTTCAGTTTAGGATCCTGGGGCATCAAAAATCCCTTTTCCTGGTAGGTCAGATTCTTGTCCGGCATGGTCGCGCAGAGTTCCGGATGAATAGAAGTTTGAAGGCGCACCTCAATATTATCGGTGATCATCAGGTCGGCATCACCATGGATAATCGCATCGAAGATCGTACGATTATCGTTGTGCAAGATTTTAGTGGCAAATTTAAGATGGGCATCCACGAAACGTTCGTTGGTTCCTCCAGGGTTAACGATCAGCCTGTTGCCTCGAACATCAATCTTTTCCATGCTGTTGAATTTATAGACATTTTCGCAAAGACTGATGGGTGTCTTGCCGCCAACATGATAGGCAGCGCTAAAGAAGCCGGACTTCTGCCGTTCCAGATTTCGCGACACACCACTCATGGCAATGTCGTAACGGTTGGCATCGAGATCCTGAAGCAGGGTGGGCCAGCTCGTCTTTATCAACAGAAGTTCCACTCCTAATGAAGATGCAAGATCTTTGGCCAGGTCAATGTCTATTCCACTGAATTCATCTTCGGAATTCTTCTGATAAGAAAATGGCGCATAGTCGCCCGTCGTACCCACTCTTAACTGACCGGAATCGAGGATCTGTTCTAATCGATCTTCATAGAATTCGATATTAAAGACAGACTCGTAGAGGGCTCGTTTTGTTCCTGGTGAGAGTCCCTGGATGTCGAGGGTTTCCATAAACGTTTCAAGCTTGAGTTGGGTCGCGTGGACCAGTTCCCCTGAGATTGCATTCCCAAGCCTGATAAGTTTCGGACGGACCACTTCGTTCAGGTCAGGTGACTCCGCTGGAGGTTCGTGAGACTGCCAGTAGGTGAACCAGTATTGCTGAATTTCTTTTGCGGCTTCGATTTGCAGGCCAAAAATTATCTGGCTGCTATCTTTCCTGATGCCATATTCAAGACCTGCTGAAACCGCGTGGTCTAGAACGATTTTCTCCCGGTCGATATTTTCAATGGCTATATGATGATGGAATTTATACGCCGCAACCTCATCCATGAGTTCAAGGCGATCATTGATCAACTGTGCAAGGTTCGACTCACCAGCAAATGACGAAACTGAAAAAGCCAGCAGGATTCCAGAAAGGTTGATGGAAAGCTTGTCGAACCTGAGCCGAAACCGGATACCCCAGGTCTGTTGCATTACTGGTTTCTGTCCTTAAAATTTGTTTTAGACCAAATTGGCATGGCGACCAACAAATGTTGGTTTACTTATCAATAGGTTAGCAAGAAACTAGCACCGCGGTGTACAGTTCTCGGATAGGAACTGGTTAAAAATTAGCTGTCATCAGCGAGCTTCACCAGCATCTTTCCGTTGTTGCTGCCATCAAACAATCCCATGAAGGCGCTGGGTGCATTCTCGATACCATCTACTATGGTTTCGTGATATTTCATATCCCCGGACTTGATCCAGCCTGACATATCCGTAAGGAACTGTGCCTGACGATCTGCAAATGCTGACACCACGAATCCCCTCATGGTGATGAACTTGTAGATCATTTCAGTCAGGTTTCGTGGCCCCGGGGTTGCCGTACCGTCGTCGTTATAGTGAGCAATCATACCGCATACGGGGATCCGGCCGTTCAATCGCATATGCGTCAGTGCTGCCTCTAATTGTGATCCGCCGACATTCTCAAAGTAAACATCGATTCCTTCTGGGGCTCCTTTCCTGAGCTCTGTCAGTGGGTCCGTCGTTTTATAATTAAATGCATGATCAAAACCGAATTCATTGATCAACTGGTGCACCTTGTCATCACTACCTGCACTACCGACAACCGTGCATCCCTTGATCCTGGCAATCTGTCCGACAACGCTGCCAACAGCACCAGACGCAGCCGAGACAAAAACAGATTCCCCATCCTTTAACTCACCGGTTACAAGTAATCCACCATAGGCAGTGAGCCCTGGCATACCCATTACACCGAGAAAGGCACTGAGTGGCGCAAGTGATGCGTCAATCTTTGTCAAGTCAGTGCCGTTTGAAAGGAAGTATTCGCGCCATCCCGATCCGTTGTTTACATAATCGCCGGTGGAAAAATCCGGGTTGTTGGAAACGATAACCTTCCCCAGCGCTCCTCCCATCAACACCTGCCCCGTCGGCCAGTTCTCTCGCATTTGACCTCGCATATAGGGGTCGACTGACATATAAATGTTCTGTACCAGCACGTCTCCATCACCGGGGTCCGCGACGTTTGTCTCGATGAGTTCAAAATTATCTGCGATAGGGGCGCCAGCTGGCCGTGACTTCAGGTGGATTTCCTTGCTGGTTGGCATCATTATTCTCCAGGGTTATAAAATTCAGCGAGGAAGGATACTACCATTTCTTCTAAAGTGCCGTGCCACTGTGGTACTTTGCACGGCATCAATATCCAAATCTAAATTTAAGGCAAGGAAGAAGCGCATGCCAGATCCACTTTTGTACGAAAAGAACGGCCACGTTGTCACGCTGACATTGAATAGGCATGAAACACGCAATGCCATTTCAGAAGATGAAATGGTAAATGCAATTGTCGACGCCTGCTCCAGAATCAATGCTGACCATGATGTTCGAGTGGCAATTATTACCGGCGCTGGTTCCGCATTCAGTAGTGGTGGCAATGTCAAAGATATGCGGGACAAGAAAGGGATGTTCGGTGGTACCGCAAATGAAATTCGAGATGGCTATCGAAATGGCATCCAGCGTATTCCATTGGCAATACAGGCTCTGGAAGTGCCAATTATCGCTGCTGTGAACGGTGCAGCCATTGGTGCTGGTTGTGACCTCACGATGATGTGCGATATGCGCGTGGCTTCAGAAAAAGCGTTATTTGCTGAGAGTTTCGTCAAGGTTGGCTTGATTCCGGGCGATGGTGGAGCCTGGTTTTTACCCAGAGTTATCGGCCAGTCGCGTGCTAATGAAATGGCCTACACCGGTGAGCCCATCAATGCGCAGAAAGCCCTTGAATGGGGAATGGTTTCGAGTGTGGTTCCACCGGGCGAACTAATGCAGGCTGCAAATGAACTGGCTTCGCGTATTGCTGTTAATCCGCCCATGGCGCTGCGGATGACAAAAAAATTGATTAAGGAAAGTGAACACTCGCGCCTGGACTCGCTTCTTGAAATGTCAGCTACCTTACAAGCGCTGGCGCACCAGACAAAAGATCATGCGGAAGCCGTTGATGCTATCATTGAAAAACGCAGTCCGAATTTTATCGGAGAGTAATGGTAGGCCAGAGCCAATGCAATGCCTGCGGATGATGTCCATATGTTTGATGCATCCAGGTAATCAATGCGGGACAAGAAGAAGAAAGAGAGCCTTTTACCTTGGGATCAATTCTCCAGCAGATCATATTTCTTCAAATACC
>SMVA01089422.1_pt1 | contig 17740 bp, 15 predicted proteins | sample 2456451 | NCBI WGS metagenome assembly SMVA01 (sample SAMN11095933, study PRJNA526329) | marine sediment metagenome | biome: Marine sediment; feature: Surficial sediment; material: Deep marine sediment; isolation source: Hadal surficial sediment | place: Pacific Ocean | collected 2014-05 | depth...
AGCCGTTTTGGTGGGTTGCTGATGACCTGGACCGATGCGGGTGATCGCAACATCAACAGCATAGCCGGTCCTGTTATTCCGGTCTTTACTAAGCTCTAAGGGCAGACGCATGACACCGATTCGTCCCCCGTCGGTATGATGACGGGATGGCGGGTCGGTTTTTTTGATGGTAGGGATTAATATGGGGTAGTAAAACCACCCCATAGAAGTTGTTGTGGTGCAGTCCAAAGACAGACGAGAATACGCCTGTGGCGCTATTTGTTTGACTCGCCCTTGTACAATGGAGCACAACTCTGGCGCCTTAAGATGCAAAATTAGGGTAAACTTAGAGAGCTCTCTTCTATTGGCAACCTGAGTTATACGTTTTAAACTTTATGTCTTAATCCACTTGGTAAGTGGTTGCCACTGAACTAGATCGCGTTCAGCCTGGTAGGACGGTAAATCGAAAATGCTTTTGCCATTAAAAGCAGCATTGACATACACCATGGTATCGCGCAAATAGGTGAGAATGGGTAGATCATATTGCATTAGAAATTTCTCCAAGGTAGATGCTGCACGAGTGCGTGGATCTACCCGCATTCCAATCATGCCAATAAAAGCCTTGTGTTTTTGTATAGTCTTTTCTTCCATCAACCGATCTATAAAATCCCGAGTGGTAGCCATATCAAACACTGATGGCTGTACTGGTACAATGACTTTGTGTGCAAGTTTCAAAGCATAGGAAAGGTTCTTTCCATGAATTCCTGCCGGAGAATCCAGCACAAGCCAATCATTTTTTGTAACTCCTTGGGATGCTTCGTTACGCTCCAAACCTAGCCTAATAATGGTAGGTAACTCAGGAGAACGTAATGCGAGCCAGTCGAGTGATGATTTCTGTTGATCTAGATCCCACAATACAACCCGCTGATTCTGTCTGGCTAGATAACCCGCTAAATTGGTCGCTAATGTGGTTTTGCCACAACCGCCCTTAGGATTTGCCACCAAAATTGCTCGCATATACCCCCTACGTCTACTTCGTCTAAAACAAAATTAATCAACCGCTTTTCTTACCATACCGAAAACGCTACTCACTTCCCATATTCTACTCCACCACTTACTTTAACTCTTGTAAAGGCTGTAATATTTCAGTAGTATCAGAAGTGGGAATCGAATCTGACACAGATAACAATTCCATATTTCTTTTTTGTTCAACTAGCAAACCAAGATCTTCCAATGGGGGCAACTCTTCTAGAGAGCATAGGTTCAGATCATCAAGAAAATCCTTGGTAGTAGCATATAAAACTGGCCTGCCAGGGACATCACGATGCCCGATGGCTTCTATCCATCCCCGTGCTTCCAAAACTTTGAGCACTGGGGTGGAAACTCCCACACCACGAATTTCCTCGATATCACCACGTGTCACCGGCTGACGATAAGTGATAATGGCAAGTGTTTCCAATACTGCACGTGAGTAGCGCGGAGGCTTTTGTGGATTAAGCTTGTTAAGAAATTCCTGAATTTCTAATTTGGCATGAAAACGCCAGCCGCTGGCAACACATACCAGTTCTAAACCTCTCTCTGCCCATTCCTTACGTAATTCTTCAAGCAATCTGCGCAGAATTTCTACACTTAGATCTTCGTCGAACAACTTCTTCAATTCTGACAGTGACAATGGATCCTGATTAGTGAGTAATGCTGCCTCTAAAACCTTCTTAACTTGATCAAGATTCATCGGCTCGGATGAATTAGACGGCAGTAAGGAAATCGATTGATCTGACATAAATAATTCCGATGGGTTGAGGTTGCGTGATTTCTACTAGGCTTTCCTTAACTAGCTCTAGCAACGCAAGAAAAGTTACTACTACTTCATCCACTCTGGCAGAGGGACCAAACAATTCATGGAACTCAATGAACTCGTGTCCCCGCAAATCTCTCATAATACGACTCATATGTGCTCGCACTGAGAGTTCAGCTCGAGTAACACGATGATGCCGATTAGCTTGAGCGCGTGCTACGAGTGTAATCCATGCGTTACGTAGATCATCTACATTGACTCCCGGCAAGCGCTTTACTACTGTCTGTTCAATCAGAACATTAACCAGCGTAAAGTCACGCTCGGCCTGGGGCATCTCATTTAGCCGTAGTGCAGCCAGTTTCATCTGTTCGTATTCAAGCAATCGGCGCACTAGTTCAGCACGTGGATCGATGTCGTCTTCGTTAGCTCTGATAATAGGCCGTGGTAGCAGCATGCGTGACTTAATTTCGATCAGAAGCGCAGTCATTAATAAGTATTCCGCCGCTAGTTCCAGTTGATTAGCACGCATGATCTCAACGTAGGCCATATATTGACGCGTAAGCTCTGCCATCGGAATATCCAGGACTTCTAGATTATGCTTACGAATAAGATAAAGCAGCAAATCCAGCGGTCCTTGAAAAGTGTCGAGAAACACTTCCAGCGCATCTGGTGGGATAAACAAATCCTGTGGCACCTCCATCAGCGGTTCGCCGCGGATATTAGCAATAGGATTAGTAACAGTAGGATTGAGAAATTGGCTCACACTGAAATGAAAACTACATTATCTAATCTCTATTATATCGTACCAGACCATTGTTACATCTCTTAATAAAACAAGTACTAAGAATAATTTAGCCCCATTGCCTCTCTCACATCACGCATGGTTTCCTGTGCTAGCTGATTAGCTTTTTCACAACCATCTGCGATGATATTGCGTACCAAAGTAGGATCATCCTCGTACATTCTGGCGCGCTCATGCATAGGCTGTTGTTCCGCTAACACTGCTTCGATTACCGGTTGCTTACATTCTAAGCAACCAATGCCCGCACTCTTGCAGCCCTGTTGCACCCAATCCTTGATCTTATCATCTGAATAAACCAAATGAAATTGCCACACTGGACACTTGTCTGGATCGCCTGGATCACTACGCCGTTTGCGCGCTGGATCAGTCTGCATGGTACGAATTTTATTTCTGACACTTTCAGCCCCTTCTCTCAAACTGATGGTATTATTTAATGAATTGGACATTTTCTGGTTATCCAGGCCCGGCATTTTTGACGCTTGGGCAAGCATTGTTTCAGGTTCAGAAAGAATTATTTTACCGCCACCCTCAAGATAGCCAAATAACCGTTCCAAATCTCCCATACTTAAGTTCTGCTGTTCATCGAGCAACGACTTTGCTGCATCTAATGCTTCATCATCACCCTTCTCCAGGTAACAATTACGCAGTTCTCGGTAGACCTTAGATTTTCTGGAGCCAAGTTTTTTTATCGCCAACTCGGCTTTTTCCCTGAACCCAGCTTCCTTACCATAAATGTGATTGAAGCGACGCGAGATCTCGCGGGCTAACTCAATGTGCGGCGCTTGATCTTCGCCAACCGGCACACGGTTAGCACGATAAATAAGAATATCTGCACTCTGCAATAGTGGATATCCGAGAAAACCGTAAGTGTTTAAGTTTTTCTCGGTTAGTTTTTCTTGCTGATCCTTATAGGTGGGAACCCTCTCCAGCCAACCCAGCGGCGTAATCATAGAAAGCAGCACGTGCAATTCGGCATGTGCAGGTATCCGTGACTGGATGAACAAGGTTGCCTGCGCCGGATCTACACCAGCGGCAAGCCAATCCACCACCATGTCCCAGACATTTTGCTCGATAATTTCGGGTGCATCATAATGAGTGGTAAGAGCGTGCAAATCGGCAACAAAAAACAGACATTCGAATTCTTGCTGTAATTCCACCCAATTCTTCAGTACGCCATGGTAATGTCCTAAATGCAGACTACCCGTGGGACGCATCCCAGACAAAACTCGGTCAGTAAACATCCTACTTTATCCTTGATTGTTTCGTGGCTAAATGTCTTGTCAAGCTTACAACCCAACAAACCATGCAACTATACTTATGGTAATCATTATAAAAGGTCCTATGACTTTAACTAGGACGCCGGTAAACATCAGGATCAGTAAAATCATAAAACCATAAGGTTCAATCTGCGAAAAACGGTATGCAATGCGATGAGGTAGCAGGCTCACTGCTATGCGACCCCCATCCAGAGGCGGCAATGGCAGTAAATTAATAACCAATAATATAGCGTTTACAAAAATACCAGCTTTACCCATTAATATCATTGGCTCGGCATAATCACTTTCCGGCATAGCTAGGCCAAGCTTGAAAACTAGAGCCCAGAGTAATGCCATGAAAAGATTGGCTCCCGGTCCAGCAGCAGCTACCCAGAGCATGTCCCGTTTGGGATGGCGAAGGTTACCAAAGTTGACCGGCACCGGTTTCGCCCAACCAAATAAGTATGGTGAGCTAACTGCCAGAAGCAGTAATGGTAAAATAACTGTACCGATTGGATCGATATGTCGTAGGGGGTTCAGAGTAACGCGCCCCTGAGCGTAAGCGGTAAGATCACCGTAGTGTTTGGCTACGTAACCATGTGCGGCCTCGTGCAAAGTAATGGCAAATATTAATGGAAGCGCATAAATAGCAATGCCCTGAATAATACTATCCATGCACCATTCCAAAGGGGACTAGACTACCTCTTCCGTGCCGTACTAATTCTGGCTTACCCCCAGTTAAGTCAATCACAGTTGTCATTACTAAACCACAGGAACCACCATCTATCACTAACTCCACTTGGTGTTCTAGACGCTCACGAATTTCCCCTGGATCATTGAGAGGAAACTCTTCTCCAGGCAGAATCAAAGTGGAATTCAATAACGGCTCACCTAACTCCGCTAGCAGTGCCTGCACTATCGGGTGGTCAGGGATTCGAAGACCAATAGTATTGCGCTTTGGATGCTGTAAACGGCGGGGAACCTCGCGAGTGGCCTCAAGTATAAATGTATAACTGCCTGGTGTGTTGGCTTTAAGTAGCCTGTATTGACTATTGTTAACCTTAGCGTAATTCGATATTTCAGCCAGATCGCGACACACTAGTGAAAAGTGGTGTTGCTCATCTACATGTCGTATGGTGCGAATACGAGTCATGGCGCTCTTATCACCTAACTGGCAACCAAAGGCATAACAGGAATCGGTCGGATAAATAATCACACCGCCAGCACGCACAAGAGCCGCAGCTTGTCGTATCAAGCGTGACTGTGGATTGTCTGGATGAATAGAAAAGAATTGAGCCACGTTAGATGTAGTCTATAGTTCCAATGTTGAATTATTATAGCGAAACATATCTGCTTCTCGCACTACGTTATCCTATTCCAATCATGCCACACAGGCGTACATCCCAAGGGCAATTCTGGTATCTGCCCCAGATCAAAATAGCTTTCGCCCGGCCCATGAAAATCTGAGCCACGAGAAGCAAGTAAACCCATTCGCTGGGCATGGTGTGCAAACAACAAAGACTGCTCAGGGGTGTGGCTGGCAGTAATAACCTCTATGGCTGCGCCACCAAGTGCACGAAATTCAAACAGCAACTCGTCCAGTACATCCTTTCCCAGTTTATAGCGCGCTGGATGAGCAATCACAGCCCTACCGCCACTACCACATATCCAGGCCACTGCATCGCTTAACGGAGCCCATTGATGCGATACGTATCCAGGCTTCCCCTTAACCAGATATTTCTTGAATACAGACCTCACATCCTTAGCATAACCCCGCTCGGCTAAAAAACGAGCAAAGTGAGTGAGCCCTATCAGCCCCCCCTTCCCTACATAGGAATAAGCCCCCTCTAGGCTATCGTGAATACTAAATTTATCAAGTTGTGTGGCAATCTTACGCGCACGCAATATTCTTCCACTGCGAATAGCTTCCAAGCCTTGTGCCAATGGGGAATATTCTGGGTTAATATCGAGACCGACAATGTGAAGCGTCTTGTTGCGCCAGCTAACGGATATTTCCACGCCATTGATGAAAGTGATGTTCTTTTCAGTAGCAGCACGACGAGCTTCACCCAGCCCGCCCATATCATCATGATCTGTTAGTGCCAGCACACTCACCCCTCGTGTAGCAGCATGTTCCACCAACTGTGTAGGCGTCAACAAGCCGTCAGAAACCGTGGAATGGCAGTGCAGATCAATATTGAGCATGAAGCAGATTGTTCGTACGAGACAAGATGTTCATCATAACATAAGCGGGAGATGAAAAATTGATTGCACGAAAGTGTGATAAATACATAATTCCATTGTAAAAAACATAGTTTCCTTCAGAAATTAGCCTTCTAACAACGATACACATCAAGTTAGGTCTGATATCTAAAAATTCCATTCATGCAGCAGTTGCTTCTTCTTTACCCATCATCTGCCCACTCACGCCATCCCTTTAGTAGCGGAAAATACAATCCCAATTTAATTGGTTGATCATCAATCTTGCGCATTAATGCAGCATAGCGATTGAGCTGGACACGGTAGCGCTCCTGCTCACGGTCAAGAAAGAATTCCAAGTCCGCGCCTTCATGACTGCTGGTCTTGTAATCTACGATCCAGCGCTGGCCATCCATACTGTGAAAAGTGCGATCTATCACCAGATTCATAAGCTCTCCATCAATTATCGTCGTCATGCGTAGCTCGTTTTGAGCATCTTGCTGTGGGCCAAGTAGCCACTGGCCGCGCGTATCACTTACCGTATGAATGAGCGCCGTTGTTATGCATGCAACTGCAGATTCCATGTCGCTGTCACTACCACTCATTCCGCACGCGATCAGATTCTGTTTGAATGTATTGCGTAACCCTTCAACCCGAACCATGTCCCATCCGATTACCTCATCTTTGGCGATATGCTGCAGCCACCGATGCACGACGCTTCCAATATGGCGCGCGGTCTCACCAGCCCACGAAAATTCAATTTCTTGCGTACGTACCGTGTCCTGCGGTCGTCTCCACTTTACACGAGACGGTGCGGAAGGCAGCACCCAACCGGACGCAAGGCGACGTAGTCGTTGTGATTGGTCGATTGAACGTTCTCCCTCTTCCCCAATTTCTTTTCTGTCATGAAGAGATGTATTCAGAAACTTTTCCTGGGAAACGGCTTCGGCAAAAAATGGCTGAACCACTGGCCATAGCTTACTCAACAGAGATTTTCCGGCAGGCAACTTTGGTTCGATCACGCCGTCGATGTCGGAACTAAGGCCCGTGTTACCCAACAGGTGTAAGAACTTTTTTGCACGCGTTGCTGCAACATAGAGAAGACGCTCGTCCTCAAAATGCTCTTTCTCACGATCAAGTTTCTCCAGCCAGGAGTAGATTAGATCACTGTCTGCGCCAGTTTCCTGAATCGGCGCAAATAACAAATCAGCATGATGCTCCATCCACATAAACAGCTTTTTTTCGCTGCTAGGTGGCGGACGGCCGAGGCCAGGTATGATTACGTAATCGAACTCAAGTCCTTTGGACTTGTGGATCGTCATAATTTGCAGTGTGTTGTTAGCCTCCAGATCAGGCAAAGCATAGAGCTTGGCAAGCCCTTTTTCGAATGCCGCAAGCTCTGAGATGCCGCCCGCCTCCTCATGTTCCTCAAGATAATCGAAATAAGTCTCGGCGTCTTCGATATCAGTTGCATCCTTTACGCAAGCAGGGCCTCCGAGCGACAGCCACGCCGCCTCAACGGTTGTGCGCAGAGACTGTCGATTGCGATTGTCGATACAGTTACTTAGCACTTCCCGCATGCGCAGCAATCGAGCAGCGCCATCGGTGGAGACCGCTAATATGCGCGCCTCATCGTTGAGCATTTCCCATACTGTCTGAATGCCTTCTTTTACACTATTCTCTGCACCATTTGCAGCGTTAGGGACATGGGCAGTTTGTTTTGAGACAAGCACATGGAAATCAGCGAGCATGAGACCACACCACGGTGCACGCAGCACCGCAAGCCACGCTAACCTGTCTGCCAAATGCGCCAATGCACGCGTTAGTGCCAGCAAATCCTGCACCACTGGTCGGTGACCTAACTCTTCAATGCCAATTGCACGAAAACGCAGTCCAGCTTCCCTTAGCTGCGGTAAAATTTCATCACGCAGGTGGGCACGGTTACGAACTAGAATAGCAACGGTGGCAGACGGGTCATCGCGCTGTGCCTGCTCAACGATCTCCACCACCTTCGCAGCTTCTGCTGCATGATCCTTATTAAAAAATGGATGCACGCTGACCGCATTGCCAGCCAATACCTCGTACGTTGCAACTGATTTCGTATAGGATACTGCGCCGGCAGGAATATCTTCTTCCTTTACTGGCATTATCTGCACAAAAGTGTTGTTGACCCAATTGACAATACCGCGCTGAGAGCGGAAATTAGCATGTAGAATAATCGGTTCCAATGCAACGCTACCAATACCTTCAGCACGAGCACGTAAAAACAATCCTACCTCGGCTTCACGGAAACGATATATTGATTGCATCGGGTCGCCCACCACGAACAGGGTACGTCCATCACCCAACTCCCAACCTGCAGTAAGCTTAGCAATTAACTCATATTGACTGATCGATGTATCCTGAAACTCATCTATCAGCAAATGCCGAATACGATAATCGAGTGCGAGCGCAAGATCGGTTGGCGCATCGGGTTTTCCAAGCGCCCGTAAAGCGCCCTGCGCGACTTCGGTAAAGTCCACCTTGCCCTGCGTTTGAAACACAAGCTTGAGCTGTGCGACAGCATGTGGCAACAAACGGGTGATTGAACCAAGCACCTCCCACTGCGTATCAGTGTAAGTAGGCGGTGGAAGAACACGCAGGTCATGCAACCCTTGGAGTAGTGTGTCATTTTCCTTGAGCTTGCTGATCAGCGTGAGTGCACGGCCTCTCCATAATTTTGCTTTTTCTTTCTCATCCTTGGTCTTACCTAGCGGGAAACCATTACTAACATTATGCTTTGCTCGCCAATCTCCATCTTCTTTTGTAAGCAACTCAGCTATGCCACGCCAGAGGGGAACATCATGTTCTTCGCTGCCAGGTAATGTGCTGAGTTTCTCGCAAGTAACAAGAGGTGAATTGCTACCACTATCTTTGAGATTAGTAGCTGCATAACGTGCGAGTTTGATCAACTCATCCTGCATCGATTCAGGATAGATGCAGGATATGCGCTTAAGTGCTTCATGCCGCACATTCTTTAGCCCCACTTCTAACACTTCACGATCCTTACCTTTATGAATATGGCGCAACCAGTGATCGCGTTGCTCCAATATTTTGGAGAGTAGTTTTTCGATTCGAGTCACATCGTTGTCAAGGTGTTCTAGTAACCGCTCAACATCCTGCATCACTACCTTATTTTTTCTGACTAGATCAATGGTCGCACGTGCTGCCTCAAGATAAAGATCAGACGCGTCTTCGATGCTCTCCAGTTGGAAACCAAATTCCGACAGTATCGGCATCTGGCGTGTAAGTGAAGCGCACAGTGAGTCGATAGTCTGGATGCGCAGCCGTGTTGGATTCTTTACGATCTGCCAACCTGCTTGAGCATCACGCTGCAAAACCGCGCCAGCTAATTTACAAATTAATTTTTCTTGTTCAGTTTTGAAAATATTGTCAGTCTGTGCAAGTGCTGTAAGCACTCGTTCACGTATCTCTGCCACAGCTTTATTTGTGAACGTGATCACAACTATCTCTTCCGGCGCATCGACATGTGCAAGCAGCACAAGATAGCGCTGGATTAGAAGCCCGGTTTTTCCTGATCCTGCTGGTGCCTGAACGATGAACGAGCAAGCAGGATCAAGCGCACGGCTACGATCAGCAAAATCTGGAATATGTGTGGCGTTACTCATTCACCATCCTCCCGCTCTGTATACACACTTTCAGTCCGCTCATAGATACGACAAAAAGACTGCAAGTCACAGTTGCGGCATGTGTGTGGATATTTTTTGGGATCAACCCGAGCATCGCCTTCGGAAAAGCCCACAGCGATACGAGCAAGATTAATTCGCCAGGTAGCGACCTGTTCTTCCCATTTGGAAAAAGCTTTCACACCAGGCAAAAGATCGCTGTCACGTGCCAGTCCGATGAATTTCATCTTCCTCGTTTTCACTTGTGCAAATACCGCTGCTGAAGCATCCGGCTCAGAGGCGACAAGATACAGTGGTAGTTGTGGTTCATCCGGGCGCTCACCGAGCATGGCACCAACTGATGAAATCCCGGTCTTGTAATCGATGATGATACGCTGTCCATTACTGAGCTTGTCAACGCGGTCGAGACGCACAGTCAATACAAGTCCTCCGAGTTCAATGCTACGTTTGTCTTCGATCGCAATGACCTCAAAGTCGCTGTTGCGTTTCTTTTCTTCATTCAGCCATCCACGTGTCAATCGCACCAAACGCTGTTGTTCGATCTTTGTAAAACGCTTTGAAAATGTTGTCGGACGATCTCGCTGAATATCCGCGATCGCCTCTTTAGCCGCGCCCAAGAGCATCACTTCAAGATCGCCATCACTGATCACATTGAGCGCACTTTTGGTCTTGAGCTGACTCCATGCTCGTGCCAAAACACGATGCACCAACATCCCGCGTTCTATTACATCCAGTCCAGTATGCGGGGTCTTCAGTCCTTTCGCACCCAAACGATGCAGAGCCAGTGCACGGAACGGACAAGCTGCCTGATCTTTTATCACCGCAGTGCCACCACTTACGCTATTGGTCATTACTGCTTGATCAAGCGCTGGCGCTTTATTATCTTCCCTGTACTCGAGTTTCTGCGCATTATGAATCAGTTCACGATGACTCATGTAAGAAGGCAACACCAGCTCACTCAGGGCAATGTCTGTGATCAATGGACTGGGAGTAAGTTCGCGATCGTTGCGTTCATCGCCATATCGTGGATAACTGAGGATAACTTCATCTGCGCTATACAACCATTCGCTTGTAAAACGACGGGCGAGCTCAAACGACTCAGTAGCCGACCCGCGCGGTAGTTTTGCTGAACGCTGCAGCTCAATCGAAAGAAGCGGATTTGTGTGCGGGTGGAACGGCCACACTGTGTCTGACAACCCCATCACCCAGAGATGATCGAAAACCATGCCAGCGGCCTCGAACACACCCAAGATTTGGATTGGAACGTCTGGCGTTTCTGGCTGGAAAAGTGTTTCTGCTGCCATACGATGCAGGCGTGATACCCCATCGATGTATCCGGTTTGGGGAATAACACGATCAAGTGCCGCAAACTCAGCGACAACTTCATACCATTTTTTCAGAGTCTGGTATTCCGAAGAGTCAAGAGAGCGTTCACCCGGAAAACCGAAAATCCGAAGTACTCCGGAGATAGCTCTGGCTAGAACCGATGGTGCCTGCACACCGAACAAATTTGCTTTGCGGAATTCTGCAAGCCCGAATAACTGCTGTATGAGGATTGGGCAATTTTCCCTGATATGTTTGCGCTCGACTAGCATAAGAAGCTGTTCGAGCGTAATCCTTGGATCGGCGCGTTTGCGCAATTGTTCGTCAAGCAGCATGCGATTCGTCATTTCGGTCTCTCCACCAGCAAGAAATGGTGACCGAAACATATAGCTTACACGCTCATATTCGATATCCTTTCCGGCTAGTTCGAGTACTAGGAACGCTGTGCCGATAAGTGGATATGAAACCAGGTTCATGCCAAGCGAAGCGTTAAAGGGAAACAAGCGACCGGTAGACCTCGGCAGTGCCTGCTGGACATCGGGCTCCATCACAGAACTAAAGATACGCATGACATCACTACGATATTTGGTAAACTCTGGAACAATGACACCAATACGTACTGTACTGTCAGCCTCAATTCGTGCTCGTGCCCAAACTGCGGCACGATAAATTTCGTCACGATGGTCAGCACAGCCAATACGCTGCACGTTTCCACTTTGTAATCGAAGTTGCGACTGTGGCCGCATCATCATTACCTCACAACCGGATTTTGCAAGTTTAGTCAGCAATGCCATCTGCTGCGGTGTGACGATATCAAAACCGTAGCAAACCAGACGTTTTGGTTTCTTGACTTCAGCGTATTCCCATAATCCAGCTACCAGATCGCAAATACGTGCGCTGTCGGTTTGCTTTTCACGCCCGGTGGAACGCTCATAGCTCTGCGACCAGACCTGAAATGCCTTACCATCTTCATTTAAAGGAAAATTCCTGAGTTGTGGAATGAGTCGCCATGCATGAATAAGCTGCCACGCCTCGCGCGCAAGCTGTGCGGTCTCTGGAACAGCAAGCAAAACTGAATCTTTATCTGAATGGCGAATGATATCTTCCCACAAAGCCAGTTCCTGCGCGGAAGCGAGCAGAATGGGTAGTTTGGTTGCCTGCTTGGAATAAAGTGCGTCTTCGTAAGCACGTTCAATAAATGCAGCGATTGGAAGGATATCAGGTGTGCCCCAGGTGGTACGCCCCTGAACAATCTGGGTACTGTCGAACTCGCGTTTAAGCACCAATGCAAGTCGTCGGTTAGGGGTAACGACTGAGATACCAGCCTTCAGTCCAGCGGAAAGGTGCAAGAAAACATTAGTGAAGGTGACTTGCGAAAATTCTTGGATGGAAGACATGCGGTGAGACACTCTACCGCTTTACGATTAACGTTCCAACTTTTCTAGCTTACCGGCCACATTCACCCAGTCATCGGCATCAGCCGGAGCGTCCTTTTTCTCGATGAGGACGTTCCAAACTTTCGATAATTCGGCGTTGAGTGCTGTAAAATTCTGCTGATCCGTTGGTACATCGTCCTCGGCAAAAATTGCATCCACCGGGCACTCAGCCACACACAAGGTGCAATCAATGCATTCTTCTGGATTAATTACTAGAAAGTTGGGACCTTCGTGGAAACAGTCCACCGGGCAAACATCTACGCAATCGGTGTATTTACACTTGATACAGCTTTCGGTTACAACATAAGTCATGGTGGCTCTTCCTCTCCCTTGCGTAGCACTGATCAAAAAATAATTCTACCAGAGATTATACAAGCACCACTACAACTTAACCGTATTAGCAAAGTTCTATTTACCATGATCCACCTTCCAGGTTTTAGCAGGATCATAGAGACCGACAACTCTCACGGATTAATATATGATGCAAAGTATTAGGTAGATTTTCTCCTTTTTTATTGAACTAATAGTGCGAATGGTTAGAGTATACTGAATAATGGATAAGCAGCATCCGCGTAAGATGGCAGAATATGAAATAGTAACAAAAACGCTAACTTAGTCCATCACAAGACCGACATCGAATGTCGAAGTATAACCTTGATCTGTCTGAACAAGTGCGAGTATCAACTGGTCCCCACCAGCCAGAAAAATTCTGTCCCCCTCATTCCTTGGTGCACGATGCCCCCTTTTGATATAAGGATACTTTGCATGCACTTGATCTGTAATTATATTCTGGAAATAAAGTTGTGACGTAAACTCGTAACCCTGTGCAGATTTTTGCTTTGATCTGATCTTAAAGTGGATGTGGACCGTTCTGCCTTCATACCAGCCAGGATAGATTGTAGTGAACTGTACGCTACCAGTGGAATCTGACAGTTGATAGCCACGTAGAAATTTCTTTCCAATCGTATTAAAGCTTTGATCCAGAACGTCTGAATAGGCCCCTTCGGCATCACAATGCCAAATATCTACTAAAGCACCTACAAGCGGCTCGCAACTTACCTTGTTAACCACAGAAACACGAATCCTAAGATCAAGCGACAGCCCTTCTTTCATCGAACCATCTGACGGATCAATCCGAATATCTGAACGATACAAACACTCGTCTACAAAATAGGGGCCTTCGGTCTGTTGGGGTGTGGCGATACAAGAAAGTGATACAGTATTCACCTCCTTGACTCCATATTCGTGTGGCAAGTATCCCATAAGCATATCCATCCCCGCTGCACCAAGTAGGGAGATCATCTCTCGTCGATCCATAAACTAAATTTTAGATTAGGAAGGTCATTAATGAATTACTTAAAAACAATACGTTGACAATTAAGATGCGCATTCCTCAACAAGCTCAAATAACCAACTTCCAAAGACTCTTCTCCTATTATAATTTTTAGCTGAGCTTACTCAGCAAGTTGCTTTTAACTATTGGCCATTCTTCCTGAAGTATTGAGTAAACTACGGTATCACGTATTGAACCATCAGCCATTATTTGATGACTACGTAAAATTCCGTCTTGTTTTGCTCCCAATCTTTCAATTGCGTCTTTAGAGACTTCATTAAAAAAATGTGTTCTGAACTCCACCGCGATAGCATCTTTTTTCTCAAATATATATTGAAGTAATAGAAATTTACTTTCACTGTTAACGCCTGTTCTACACACTGATTTTGCATACCATGTGTAGCCAAGCATCGGTCTTTTATTTAACTCATCAACGTTATAAAAGCGTGTTGTGCCAACTATATTTTTTGTTTCATTGAGCCTGACAGCAAACGCGATATTTCCCTTTTTCGCACCTTCAATAGCGTTAATTACATAGTTTTCCATTCGATCTGGTGAAGGTACATTTGCAAACCGTAGTTTCCAAAAATCTCCATCCATGACTGCAGCCTTTAAGGGCTCAACATGACTCATGTTGAGAGGTTCTAGGGTTACAATTGCTCCACATAGTTCTATATTTTCTAACCAGTTCATTTCTAAACGCCTTTCTCTTGCCTCTACCAAGCTAATGCTGCTGTATAACAATCTCCGCTACATCTTGCCATAGGAAAATATGGGTATCAATATGAAATAGACACAGCAGGAAACGATTGGGCCAACAGCCGCTCTCTATTGATCAGATTTTTATACCAAATAAGACCAGCTGAAGGTATTCTGAATTAATTTGGGTATTTTTCAGGGCAGATTCACTTTCATTTTAGAAACAACCACAGAGGTTCGTCCGTTATGCTTCGATTATCTGTAGTTACACGACCGCGATTCAATCCAATGCACAAATGGAATCAATTGCGCCCGTAGCGCGCACAAAAATTTTATTCCGCTGACCACAAAATCTGAACCCACCGATTTGTATTATTACACCACAGTCTAGTTGGACTTTTTAGATAAGAAAAGAGCGAGTCTCTTAATGCAAGCCTAGCATGACTAGTAAAAACATATTAAGGCTCCTATCAGCAAGTCGTTTACTCGTCATTTTTAATCCACGACAAGAATACGACACATCCTAAAATAAATCCCAGACCTAAAATAGCCTTTACAAGTTCTGTAACAAACCAGAACAACATAGATTCATATAATTCCAATTATTCTTATCCTCCGGTAGTAATTTAGTTTGAAATTCGTCGATGTAGAACATCAAGTTTCACCATGTTCGTTTAGCCATTCTGCAATTACGGAGAATAGCCTTTCTTCCATTGTTCGTATGGTATTACTACAGCTAACTCCCCAAAATCAAGAAACCAAGTATCAATTACCCACGAAGTCCCAGTATTGATATCAACGACTTGACTAGCGTAGTGTAAATTAATAATCAGTGGGTTACGCCAAACAATTTTGCCTACTCGATGGTAATGTAGCCAGCCTTGCTGTTGTAAATAAGTAAGGAAGGCAGTGTCATTTCTGCTGAGATCAACACAATCCATACGTCCATCCGCAGTAATATCACTAAAATTACCACCACGATCAGAGACGATGGGCTGTATTTAGCCGCTTCCAAACATAGCTCACGTATAGCATAGCGAATAGCCTTACGCTCATCGGCAGCAGAGGTTACTGATGACATAAATGTTGCAACTTGATTATGTGTGTTTGGCGAAATTTCAAAAGTGGTTTTCTTGAAACAATTAGCATGGTAGCAAACCGATATCGTCTGGCGAAAAGATGGCGCGCTGCTCAGTAAAGATGCTAAGACTAAAATTTTAGAGAATACTTTCATCGCTTTCTTAAGTAGAATTTAATTCAGGTCTAACACCACAATAGGTATCTATGTCATATCTTCTCATTTAATGAGCAATCTTACATATACTGCATTTAAAACCTTGTTTTGTTACAAAAACAATATCATCTCTGGTTATTGGTACGGGCGGAATTCAAGTATTTATCACTTTCGATGTGAAACTGATATCAGAAACTATTTGCAAATCCCTATGAGATCTTCGCAGATTGCTAACACTTAAGATCGACATGAATCGAGCACAACGCGTTTGAGAATATGCAACTTACCGTTAAAGAAGTGTTCTGCGCCAGGAATCACAACTACTGGTAGATCCTGTAGAGTAGCCCAATCTAATACAGTTTTCAGGGAAACCACTTCGTCCTGATCGCCGTGAATAATCAATGGTCTGTCAACATAGCTAGAAATGGGTGGTGCATTAAGGCGATCCACCGATGGTGCTACCAGCACCAGAGTTTGTGGACTGAGATTTCGCGCTACATGTGCCTGGACTGCAGCTCCGAAAGAAAATCCAGCCAGCAATAATGGTAAATTACTAGCCCGTGCATCGAACTGATTTTGGAGTGCTTCAACTACTGTAATTACATCTTCTGTTTCACCCACACCCTCGCCGTAAACCCCTTCACTCTTACCCACACCTCGAAAATTGAATTTAACTGTGATAAACCCCAGTTCAAACAAGACCTTAAAAAGGGTATGCACTACCTTATTGTCCATGGTTCCACCGTATAGCGGGTGAGGGTGAGCAATGACAGCAATACCACGCCGGTGCTCAGAATTTAACTCGACTAGAACCGTCTCCAGCTTACCTGCTGGACCATCAATAAAAAATTTCTGGGGAAAATACGAGTTTAACAATGCAATTGAAGGAGGGGATGAGGTATATTTTCAGCTGTTGTTTAGTTTTTTCGTAGTTAAATCTAAACGCACGCTCATTGATTAGTAATGCACTTATGTGTTCTTAGCATATGCCAACCCAATTACAACATTCTAAATGAAATTAATATGGTTCTTCCCATATGAAAAAAAGTAATGTATCAAATTCTCAGTCGCTCAACCACACGCCCATTTTTCAGGTGTTCTTCGATGATCTCGTCAATATCTTCCTTATCCACGTAGGTATACCAAACTTCTTCTGGGTAGACTACAATCACCGGACCTTCATTGCATCGATCAAGGCAGCCGGCCATGTTGATCCGAACCTTACCCTTGCGGTCTAGCTTTAATCCCTTTATACGATCCTTAGCGTAATCACGCATCGACCGGGCACTGTGGTTATTGCAGCATAATTTCCCCTCTTCACGCTGATTAACACAGAAGAATACATGCTGTCTATAATAGCTCATCCGAATATTTCGAGAATAGTCAAAGGAGGATTATACCGAAACGATGATACTATTTTTGATAGATCGGTATATCTAGTTAAATTGTTATCAACAGATTAACGTTCCTGCCGCTGCGAGGTCATAGTTTCTTTTTTCTGTAAAGCACAAGTAAGTATAGCAGTGTCAGAATAGCCCACAATTCAGCCAGCAACCGAGTAAGGCCATTGAAACTGGGTCTGCGATGACCATGATGCCAATCGAACAGCTGCAACACGGATATGAATAGCTTATCATCCGCATTTAATATACTCAGTACGATCCCTGCAATCAAGCAGGCTGTTACCAGCCCAATCCTAACATGTAAACGCAAACGTAGTATTGGCGAAAACAAGACCATGGCATAGCCAATACCAACTAGTGATTCTGCAGACAGCCATTCAAATAGTGCATCTGGCTTTAGTAAAGTTCCTGCCGCCACCCATTTGATAACAGTACAAGCGACTAGGAATGTCAGCATGAAGCCCCACAACGATCGATCTGGTTGCAAGTTCAGCGATAACAGCATCCCTAGCACAAGAGTGTTGAGAAAGATGGATATTGTTAATATCACATCGAAATGCGTAGGGTTAAGAAACAGGTCTTTCGCTGACCAGAG
>SMVA01130378.1_pt1 | contig 17737 bp, 14 predicted proteins | sample 2456451 | NCBI WGS metagenome assembly SMVA01 (sample SAMN11095933, study PRJNA526329) | marine sediment metagenome | biome: Marine sediment; feature: Surficial sediment; material: Deep marine sediment; isolation source: Hadal surficial sediment | place: Pacific Ocean | collected 2014-05 | depth...
TCGCTCACCGTGTGCAGGGTGACGGGCCAAATTGACCCTTCGATCAGCGCGTTGAATTGATCGGGCATGGCTGAGGCCTGAAAATCGGAGATCAGGTGTACCTGGAGTCTTTCTCCCGGTGACGCCAGCGTACCGGTCAGGTTGGCGATGCGACCGAGCAAACCGTCCAGAACCAGGCGGGTGGCGCCCGCCTCGCTTGCTGAAATTGCCGTGTTGAGTTGTGCGCGGTCAGCGGTCAGCGGGGCGTTGAGTTCAATTCGCCCACCCACCGACACCAACGCCGCGCGCCCTCCGGGAGGCAGATTCCGAACCAGCTCGCGGGCGATTTGTTGCGCTTCACTGAACGCCCGTTCACCGTTGACGAAGCGGTTCATCGACAGCGACGCATCCAGCACGATCACCCGATCCGGTACCGGTGTCGTTGCGACGCCAGGGCTGCCAACGAGCTTCAGTACCGGTTGGGCAAACGCGAAACAGACAACGGTCAGCAACAGCAGGCGCAGTGCCAGCAACCACAGGTGTTGCAGTTTCCGCCGCATGTGCACGGGCGCTTCACTCGGCCGCATGAGAAACAAGGAGCTGAATGTTCTCTGCTCCGACGCGTGAGCACTGAGTCGATGTAGCCACCAGGGCACGACCAAGCAGACGAGCCCGGTCAGGAAGGCGGCTGAGGCGAAAAACACTAGTGCTCCAACAACGTGTTGTTGATGGGCTCGGCGATCCCATGGTGCTGTGCAACAAGGCGCGGTGCGCGCCAAATCGCCATGCTCAAGTGCCGCAACGCGGCCGCCGAGCACCATGGGATCGCCCTTGCGGATTTTCTTGTCAGCGTCCAGCGGCTGGGTTGCGCCACTTCCTCTTTATAACAGGAGGACCTTTTGTGAACAGAGGGGCCGTTCACGGCGAGTACGCGAGCCAATCGAAGATTGGCCCTCTTGTCAGAAGAGGCGCTGACAAGACAACCGAACCTGGCGATGGCATGTTGTTGGCGCACTAAGGATGCCTCGCCCTGAAACGAAGATAGCCGGCCAGGGTTCGATCGAGTGGTTGATCGGTGTCGACCTGCAGGTAGTGTCCGCCCATACCCAGAGTCAGCTTTTTCAAGGCGTCCACATGGTTTCGTAACCGTTCCGGATAGTCTGTCGCGAGCTCGTCCGGAGAGACTTCCATGACCTCGCCCGTTTCGGCATCGCGTAAGGTCGCGGCACTCTTCAACTTTATTTGCCGCTCTCCCGGATCCAGGACGTGTACCAGCAACAAATCATGGCCGCGTGCCGCGAGACCTCGCAATACCTCGGCCAGATCATCGGGTTGGGTATAGAAATCCGAGATCACCACCAGGAGGCTCTTTTTGCGCAGTTGACTCTGTACGTGTTCCAGTGCCTTGTTCCAGTCGGTGCCGCCAGCGCTTTTGAGACCATCGAGTTCGTGATAGAGGGTGCGCACTCTGGACGCTTTGGTGGCGGGCGCGCGGTAGACGCGAATTCCATCGTCAAACGCGAGCATGCCCACCGCATCGTGTTGGCGGGCCGACAGGTAGACGAGGGCCGCCGCGAAGAATCGCGCATAGTCGATTTTGGACACCGCACCTGGACTTGGAAATTCGGGTGGATCCATGGAGGCGCTGATGTCGAGCAGCACCATCAGTTGGCAGTTGGTGTCACCGAAGTAGCGTTTGATATACATTTTGTCGGTACGCGCGAAGACGTTCCAGTCGATGTAACGCAAGTCGTCACCGGGCATGTATGCGCGGTACTCGGCAAACTCCTGGCTGAAGCCGAAGGTGGGTGAGCGGTGCAGGCCCACCAGGGTACCTTCGACCGCTGAACGTGCCACCAGCTCCAGGTTGGAGAGTTGGGCGAGCACGGTCGGTTCGATCAACCGTTGGCGTACGCCTCCGAGACCGGGAGTGTGAGCGGAAGCAGCGGCGATGGTCATGAATTGATCGCCACCCGATCAAGCAGTTCGCTCACCAGTTCATCGACGTCTATCTGGTCCGACTCCGCGAGATAGTTGAGTTGCAGACGATGGCGCAATATCGGCAGCGCCAGTGTACGGATGTCGTCGAGTATCACGTGGTAGCGACCGTTGAGCAGCGCCCGGGCGCGAGCGGTCAGCGAGAGAAAGATTGCGGCTCGTACCGATGCACCGTAGCTGACATAATTGCGCACGCGATCGCTTGCGGCATCTTCGTGGGGTCGGGTGGCACGCACCAGGTCTACGGCATATCGATTCATGGCATCGGAAATTGGCACCTGGCGGACCAACTGTTGGATTTCCAACAAGGATTCGGCGTCGGTGCAGGAAGAAATCTCCGGTAGCCCGAGACCCAGGGTGTTGCGTTCTACAACGGCGACCTCCTCGTCAGCGTCCAGGTAATCGAGAACGACATTGAAGATGAACCGGTCGAGCTGGGCTTCGGGCAACGGGTAAGTTCCTTCGAGTTCGATGGGATTCTGTGTGGCCAACACGACAAAAGGCGGTTGCAGCCGGTGGGTGGTGCCACGGATGGTCACGCTTGCTTCCTGCATGGCTTCCAACAACGCAGATTGGGTTTTCGGCGGTGTGCGGTTGATCTCGTCAGCCAACAGTACATGGGTAAAAATCGGACCCGGGACGAAGCGCCACGTGCGCTCGCCGGTCGCAGGGTCCGTGTCGATGATGTCGGTGCCGGTGACGTCGGTAGGCATCAGGTCCGGGGTGAACTGAATGCGCTTGAAATCGAGGCCCAGCGCGTCCGCCAGGGACTGCACCATAAGAGTTTTGGCTGTTCCTGGTAGACCGGTGATCAGGCAATGGCCCCCAACCAGCACGGTGATCAAAAGCTGCTCGAGCACCTGGTCCTGACCCACGATTACCTTGCCAAGTTCGGTGCGGATTCGTGTCATGGTTTCCTGAAACTTGCCGATCAGGGCTTCGGTGGCCTGGGTCTCTGGCGTGTCTAAGGTGGTTTCACTCATCGGTTGATCTCGACTAACAGTAACAGGGCAGGTCGGAAACGCGGCGCGATCTCCAGGGCGTAGAGCAACTGGCGTCGAGCCTCTTCAATCTGGTTCAGCTGATGCAGGGCGCCTGCCAGCTTAAAGTGGGCGCTGGCTTTATCGTAAGGCTCGAGTGCCAACACGGACCGGTACTCGGTTTGAGCCTCGGCGTGCCTGCCTGCCGAGGTAAGCCAGTCACCGAGCGTTGCGTGATGAACGGTGGTCAGTGGTACAGCGCGAGCCAGTACGCGTTGTACCGCGATGGCTTCGTCCAGGTTGGCGGCGTCGTGATAAGCACGCGCAAGGTTATCGAGTGCAGTTGGGTTGCGCCCACCCGCCTGCCAGTAGCGCGTCAAGGCGCTCATTGCTTTATCGGGGATTTTTCCACGCTCCGCCGCGCTCGCCATCAACAGATACGCACTATCGGGTCCGATGTATTGTGGATAGAGGCTGATGGCTTTTTCCGCGGATGTGATGGCATCGATCCAGCGTTCGGCCTTGAATGCAGTGGCGGCTGCAAGGTTTGATTTCCTCAAGTCTTCGAGTCCGGACACCACCTGGCCAAAACGTTCATCGAGATATCCGGCGAAGGCTTCATCCAGTTCGGCCGGAGTGAGCGCCAGCGCCTGTTCGATGGCTTCCACGGTCGTGGCACCGTTGCCATATGCCTCCAGTATGTCTACGAGGCCGTTGTCGAAATTGTCGGCAATGAAGAGACAAAGAAGCCCGGACTGCAGATAGGAAACGGATATCTGTTCGGGGTAACGAGGCCGGATAAACCCCTCATCAAGGTCTGCCACGGGCAACAGTCGATCGTCTGCCATGGCTTCGAGGAAACTATAAGGGACAGAATCGTTAGGGCTCGGACCGTAGCGCCACTCTTCGAATACGCTGACACCTTCGGCAAACCAGCGCGAAACCAGGTTGTTGGTCGCGTTCAGGGTGACTACGTGGACCAATTCATGCCACAGGGCGCTGACCCAATCGAATCCTTCGGCGGCGGTCTTTGCGGAAGGACCGTCCATAACGACCACGTCGCCGAAGGTCGCACCGAGAATTCCGAGCCCGGGCAAACCGGCAGTGCGCACGGCGAAGTCGTCATGGTGCTGATACAGCTCGATGACTACGGGTCGTTCGAGTTTGTAGCGATAGCGGGCTGCCATTGCTCCTTCTGCTTCGCTGACAAATTCCCGCACGTAAGGGGCAAGCACTGCAGATTCGCTCTTGTGTAGACGCATGACCAGGTTGGATGACGAGATCGTGTCGAAGTTCGACAGGCTGTCCAGCAGCCGTAGAGTGTTTATCACTTCGGCGTTGTATGGGTCACCACTATAGGCGTGTTCCAGATGCTCGCGAGCCTCATCAAACCTGTTCAACCGCAGCAGGTTGATTCCGAGGTCTGCGTGGGCGAGCCAGTGATCGGGGTTTGTCTGTGTGGCTTTCTCGAGCAGTGCCACGGCTTCGGTATAACGCCGTGTGATGATGTAGAAGTAGGCCGGCACGGAGTAGATGTCACCGAAAGCCGGGTTTGCTTCCAGGGCTTTGCCGGTCCAGGGGCTTGGTAACTCACCACCCACGTGATCGGCCGCGGCCAGTAACGCATAGACGTCGAGGCGATCGACTGTCGTGAGTGGTTTGTCGAGTAATCGAGTGAGTGAGGCGCGGGCGGCCTCTACGTCACCCACTTCCAGATGCTGCCGGGAGAGCAACATGTTGGCTCGAGGATGGTTTGGTTCGCGAGTCAGCACGGCGGCGATCAAACCCTGAGCGCGTCCTTCGAAACGCCTCGCCAGTAATTCGGCCTGACCCAACAGTGCGGCTGAATGCAGCGGGTCGATGGTCAACGCTTCTTTGAATAGCGCTTCTGCGTCCGCTGCCTGATGCACCTCGATGAACAACAACCCCCAGCGGGTGAGCAGGTCCGGGTTACCGGGACCAATCTGGTTCGCACGGCGGAAAGCGCGATTTGCAGCGTTGGTGTTGCCCGTGCGCCAGAGAGCTTCGGCGCGCACGGCGTCATCATGTTCGATCCGCAGCAGTTCCAGGTAACAATTTTTTGCGGTCGGATCGCCCGTGTCATGCAAGGCTTCGCAGTGCTCCAGAGACGCACTTTTGTTGGCGGAGCCCGAAAGAGTTTCCCGATGGGTACCTGCCGGTCTCTCGTTGGTAGTCTCGGCTGCCCCATTGGCAGGCGGCGCGTCCACCACCGCCTCGCTCGTCATCCCAAATGGCGCAATCAGGAGTAACAGCACGCTCGATATCCGGTACAACCCGTGCATCGCGTGCAATCCAGACCTGCCGTGATGGAACGAAAAACTCGGAGAGATCCTCACGGGTCGTTCCTCTCGGCGGCATCTTCGATCTGGATTTCCACCACGACCAGTTCCAACAGCAGGCGCTGCAGTTCAGTGTAATAGTCGCTCACGAGGTAACTGCTTTTGTCTGCCTTGAGCGCGGCAATTTCCTGCTCGAGGGTGTTGCGGCGTTCGTCCACCAGAGAAACGGTTGGACCGATGGAAGGTACGCTTGCCAGTTGTGCGAGTACAATTGCCGTCTCCGGTCCCTCTGACAGCGGATGTTCGGTGGCCATTGTGCGTTGCGAGGAGTAATGGTCGCTGACACCGTGAGAGGTGTAGTTGAACGCTTCTTGCGCGGTAATGCGCAGATCTTTGTCGATATCCGCAGTTCTGGTGCCGAGCGCTTCACTAAAGTAACGCGCAAACACCGTGGCGTTGCGCTCCTCACCGGAACGGGTTGCGGTGATCACCGTGCGCCCGGCATGTTCGAGGGGAGCTTGTGCTGCGCCACTGGAACTCCCGGTAACCACCACTAACTGGCGCCTCGCCGCCACGGATGCAAGCCAACCAGCTAAATCCGTGGCGGTAAAGTCGGGCCCGGGCACGTTGAATCGAAAGTGTTCACCGTCATAGCTGCCGTGGCCTATGAACAGCATGACCAAGGCATCCTTGGTAGTGGCGCGTTTGCCGATCTCGGCCAGTGCCGATCGTACAGAATCACGATTCGCTGCCTCCCCAAGCAGCAGAGTAATATCGTTGGCAACCTCGCGGAGGTGGTCTGCAGAGGTGTTTGCGTAGCGTTGAAATTGAGTTTCATAGTCTACTTCCCCGCCTAACCCCGCGACGATGAGCGCGCGGGTTTCAGCGCTCATCGCCTGACTCGCAACAAACAAGCAGGCGCCCACCAATAAGATGCAGGTTAACGGATGAACGTGGGTAACCATCAAACCCTTCCCCATGCCCGTCTGAGCCCCCACTCGCCGAGCTTCAACGCAAGTAGCAGAGCAAATAGAGCCGGCATGTACCAAAGTGGCAACAGCTTGACGGAACGGATGCCGCTGCCGGTAAACGTCAGTGCGTTCGCGATGCCGGCAACGTCATCGCTCGACCAGTAGCGGCCGCCGGTGACATCCGCGATGCGGCGCAACAGCGGTTCATTCTGTACCGGGCGAAGATATTCCCGATTTTGCGCGCCGGTACGTATGAATCGAGTAATCGTTTCCTCACCGGTCGGGTCTTCGATGCTGACATCCACTCTATACACGCCCGGTGCACCGGGTACGTAGCGGACAGCGAGAACGCCCGGTACGTCGCCTGGTATCAGTTTCAGGTGAGTTTCCGAGCGGTCGGGGTGGGTAATCACTGCGTTGGCAGATATGTTTTCAGCAGGCTCGAATAGCTTGTTCCTGAGAGACGCCCGTACCACGATGCCTCCACTGTCCATCGACAGGTTTACGCTTCTCGGCCGCTGTGCTGTTTCTGCCAGCTGGCGAAGCAGTTGGCGCCAGAACAAGCCGTGGCGCGGGTCGTCCGGTGGCGTACGCATCTGCCAACGCCAGGTAGTGGCCGTTGCCAATATCGCGGTCGTGCCAAGGCCATAGGGCTGGGTGACCAGAAGAGGGCTCGCTGTTCCTCCCTGCACCAGTTCGAGCAACGTGGTTGCCGCAGGTTTGAGCGTCCCAAGCCGTTGATAATCGCCCAGTGGCGGTAGTGTCGCCCATGCGTCTGCGCCTTCGCCGGCCGCGAGTTGGGTGAGGGGCGATACCAGCCCGTCCCGGGTGGGACGCACGGTGCCGTTCGCGGACCCGTAGGTTGGGCCGGTTTCACGCTCTAGAGTAACCGGCAGCGCCGCAGCCAGTGGCGTTACATCCCAGCCGCCTTCGGCAAGTGCTTCACGCCCGGCCAACGCCAGTAAGCTGCCGCCGCGTTCGGCTACAAAGGACTCCAGCCACTCATGCTGCTCTTCGGTGAACGAGGTGGCCGCAATGCTGCCCAGTACGATCACGTCGTAACCGTACAGAGATTCCAGATCCGGTGGGAAACCGTCGGCAAGCTCGTCTTCGTTGGACACACCCTGACGATAGGTCTTGCGATCTGTGGTACGTAACCAGCTGACAAGTTCCAGTACTTCGTCGCCTGCAACCGCGCGGCGGATGAACTTGTACTCCCAGCGTGGCTCACCTTCGAGGTAAAGGAAACGTCGGCGCCGGTCGTTTACGGTAAGCAGTCGTTGAATCTGGTTATTTTCTGCCAGGACGTCGCCCGGCGGTGGTGTTAATTCAAAGCTGAGTTCACGAATCCCGGTACCACCGCTGTCGAAGGTGATTTCTGTTCGGACCGTAGGCGTTTTGGCGGAGAGTTGTACTCGCTGCATCGCCAGCAACACCCCGCCGTCGCGCACGTGTATCACCGCTTCCCCACTGCTCGTGTGTTCAATGACCAGGAGCGCGGATACCCGGCTCGCGGGGGGCGCGTCCGCGGCCATTTGTACATCGACCAACTGTACTTCGCCTGGAAGCGAATGGGCCCCGAAGCCGATGGTGTGTACCGGCACCCCGTGGGCGGCAAGGGCGGCCATATCGACGGTCGAGTGATCGCCGTTGTCGGCTCCGTCGCTCAGCACGATCACCGCAGCAAGCGGTGCGCCCTTGAAACTATCCAGCACCGAAGCGGTGGATGCGATCAAATTAGTTTCGGCGTCGGTCGCCTCTATGGAAAAAGCGCCGGTAATTGAATCACCGGGTTGCATTGTCCTTCGCACTGCCGAGTTGTCGAAAGTGAACAACGCCATCTCTGCCAGACCGGACAGAGCCGGTGTCAGTTGCAGTTCTAACAGCTCCAGGGCGGCATTCAGCCGGGTCTGTTCATCATTCGCATTCGTATTGGGGAAACTCATGCTGCCGGAAGTGTCGATGAGCACGGCGATGTTGTTGGCACCGTGTTGCAGCGTGGTGGTTTGCAGCACTGGCCCCGCGAGTAAAGCTATTACCCCCAACGCCACGGCAATCTGCAAACCGGCGATGGTCAAGCGCCGCCACCACACAAGGCTCCTGGTACGAACACCTGCCATCACGCTGATGGTGATGATGACGACGACAACACCCGCGCCGGTCAGCCACCACAGCGGTTGAAAAACGTTGGCAAACAGGAACGTTCCGGTAGCAAACGCCTCGAGGGGATAGCTGAATAGTTTTTCAAACACCATGGGGAAACCGGATCAGTGAGTCAGCACATAGGTGTAAACGTTCACACCGAGCCGATACGACTTTGTGCTGAAGCGTTCGAAGTACCACTGGCCGTAGGCTTCACGTTCCCAGCCGTCCGCGACGTCGGTATTGTGTGTGCCGATAACCATCAGGCGACCATCGTCGTCGAAGTAACCGCGCATGGTCGCCCGCTCCAGGGAACCCGCCGGGTAGCGGTGTACCCACGGTGGTTCGGAGGTTTGCAAGCCACGGCTGGCGAAGCTGCGGGCAGGAATCTGGGGCATCTCATCCATTTCGAACACCGTGTGGAATATCGGGTGATCGATGGGTACTTCCCGCCAGCGGTTGCCCGGGAGTACCACCTTCATGAAACGTTCGAGGCTCGCCCATTCGGCATCACCCCAGAAATCGTCGGCCCAGAGAAAGCCACCGTTTTTGAGGTAGTCACGCAGCGCATCCGCGTCTTCGGCTGAGAAGTTTGCGTAACCCACATCGGACATGAAGATCAGCGGGAAATCGCCAAGGTCCGGGTCGGTGAGCCGTCGTCTGGCGGGCAGGGCAGCAGGATTCAGTCGGGTGAGCTGACGAAGACGTTTGGCAAAGTTGTGTTCGGCTTGGGGGTAGTCGGTTTCCCATCTGGCCCACACCCGTCCTTCGAACTGGTAATACGCCTCCCCCCAGCCACCGATACTGTCGTAGACCACCCGGGTCAGATTGACCTGGGTGAGATCGGTGAAACCATTCTCCTCGCCTGAGAAGGAGGATCCGGAAGCGGCATTGACCGGTGACCCATACACCATTTGCATCAGCAGCGTCAGCGCAGCGATTGGGAATAAGCGCATCTGGTGAGCTCCCGAAAATCATGCAGCGGGTAAACCAGACTAGTATAGGGTGAGGACTTTGTATAGAAACGGCTGTCCGACTGCTGTGACCGTGCAAGTTGACCAGTCACTGCCTGGTATCGTTGGCAGGCGCTCCATCGTCTCGGCTGCTAGAATAGGTCATGGCAAAAAGACAAGAACAAGAGAGCGCTGATCCCGAAGTTACCGAAGTCGCCCCCAACATTTTGCGGATGCAGCTACCCATCCGCATGCCGGGTCTCGGTCACGTCAATATGTACGCGTTGCTGGACGACAAGGGAGCGGCCGTTGTCGATCCTGGTCTGCCAGGTCCCTTCACCTGGAGGGCGATTCAACATCGCTTGCGCCAGGCGGAGCTGAAACCGAAGGACATCCACACGGTCATCATTACCCACTCCCACCCCGATCATTTCGGGGGTGCTGCACGTTTCGTAAAGGAACACGGTGCCAGGGTGATTGCACATCGCAGTTTCCGTTTCGGCATTGCCGAGTCGGTCTCCAGCAACCAGCCGGAGGTCTCGGTCGAAGACCTCGATGCACAGCGGGAACTCGAGGCAGCGCACGAAGCCGAACAAGCAGACACCGGGGCAACGCCGGGAAGTCCACATGACCATGATCACGGGCATAACCATTCACACAACCCCGAACCACGCCGCAAAAGCTTGCCGCAAACGGGATGGTGGGGCGGGCCGTCGCCCTGGGGTGGACAACGACCGCGTCCGCCTCTGCGTAGACGACTGCAGTGGGGGGTAATGCGCGCGCTCGGTGGTGCCATGAACGTTCCTGAAGTGAGTCATCCAGTTGAGCAGGGTGATCTACTGCATCTCGCGGGTCGGGAGATGTTTGTATTGCACACCCCTGGGCATACGCCCGATCACTTCTGCCTGCATGATCCCGAAGCGGGTATCTTTCTTGCGGGAGATCACGTGCTGCCTTCGATCACACCACACATCTCTGGTATCTCGACCTCGGAGGATCCGTTGCTTTCGTTTTTTTACTCGCTCGACCGGGTGGGTGAAATCTCAGGCATCAACAAGGTATTGCCGGCACACGGCCATCCTTTTGACGACCTGAGTAAACGGACCGAAGAAATAAAGCGCCATCACTATGAGCGACTCGATAAAATTCGTGAAATATCGCGGGATTTTGGACGCCCCGCGAGCGTTGAGGAATTCTCGCAACACCTTTTCAAGCGGCGCAGCTGGGGGTCCATGGCCGAAAGCGAAACCTACGCTCACCTGGAACACCTGCGCCACGCAAAAGAAGCTGAGAGTCACCGCGACAATGACGGTGTGCTCTTTTATCTGACGGGCTGAAGACAGATACGGGCCAGGTTGACCACCCAGCCCCTTTACAGACCAGAGTCGATATGTGCGGCGTCGTTGAATCGTCGCACCACAATGTGATTCCCGACCATCACGATGTGGCTGATGGAGCCGTTGTCCGCACGGCTGAACGCAAAGGGTTGTGCACCGGTCGCACGAGCAAGGATGCAGCCGATGACGCCACCATGCACCACGGCAACCACCAGTTCGTCCGGATGATTTTTTGCGATGCGCTCGAGACCCCTTGTCAGTCGCAGCTCGAGTTCCTCGTTGGACTCGGCGCCCGGAATGACGTCCCAGCGCTGTTCTGCGACGAGGCGTTGATAGAGGGGATCATTTTCGTGCGCCTTGATCCGCATCACCCCGCCCTCCCATTCGCCCAGGTACACCTCCCGTAGATCCGGATCGACCACGGGTGTCAATTTGAGGTGCTCGCACAAAGGGGCGGCGGTTTGCCAGGTGCGTTGTAAGTTCGAAACGTACACCGCTGTGATCGGTTGGTGCCGCAAACGGTGTCCGACCTGGATTGCCTGCGCCTGGCCGTTCGGATGCAACTCCGGGTCGCCATGCCCGTCGATGGTTGGGAAAGGATTGTCCGCAGTCGCGGCCTGTGATTCGCCATGCCGTACCAGCAGGATATCGGTGGCACCCGGCGGACGTTCATATTTTATCTGGCGATACTCTCTCATCTATTGGCGGGTGTGCGGTAGAAATTTTTGTCACGAGAGAGTGCGACAGCGAATCCGGTATTCGATCTTTTGAGGCGCATCCTATAGCGGGTCATATTCGAAGTAGGCGTTGGAAACAACCACCGTATCGCTCACGCGAGCTTCGAAGATCACCCGTCCAGCCCCGTTGTGCCAGGCCAGGATCTGCATCGTGTCATCCAGAAACACCGGCGATGAAAACCGTACTTTGATTTTCCTGAAACGCGCCGCATCGCCACCGCAGAGAGCGTTCAGCAATAGCTGGGCGCAGTGTCCGAACGTGCATAGTCCATGCAGAATTGGTTCATCGAACCCGCCGAATTTGGCGGCGTCGGGATCGATGTGCAGCGGATTATAGTCACCTGACAGGCGGTAGATGTGCGCCTGGTTTTTGGGGATGCGAACCTCGCAGGTAACGTCGGGAGCAGATTCGGGGACCGCAATTTTTGCCGAAAAGGTCTGGCCGCTGCCTTCGAAGGGTTCGATGTCGCCAAGCTTCTCGATGCCGCGCCGGAAGGATCCGTTGACCATGCGCACGCAGACGTTGCCGTCCGCGTCGCTGACGTTGCTCTCACTCTCCACAAACCCGTTGCCTTTTCCTCGAGGGTGCACGCCAATCAGTCGGGAAGTTACTTTCACCGAGCCTGCAATGGGCAACGGTCGAAGCATCTCCAGATACCGTTCCGCGTCGATGTTCAGAGGTCCGGGCGAACGGGGAACCAGGGTGACATCGATGGGTGCCCCGGCACTCCCCCAGCGAATGGGAAAGGTTGGAAAGACGGCAAAATCCGGGTGTCCCTCATACACGAAGCGCAGGTCCTGGATGCCGATGCCTACCGCATACAGCAATACATCGCGCTCTTCGTAGCTGATGGAAACCGGGTCTCCCCAGGGGCCGGGCTCACCGCCGGGTAACGCGGCTTGTGCATTGTAGGTTGGCATTGGTCTTTCCTCATGAATTGACAGGTGCGGTATGGGTGATTCACGGTTATCCGGCTGGCTAGGAATCTTTTCTACCGTTGAGACTCCTAGGCTCGCGCCTCGATTTGGGAAAGTATCTGTTCGTGGCGGCTTTTGGATAGTCGATAGTTACGCCAGAGCAGTATTGCCGGAACGAAGCCGATGGCAAGACCGGGACCCGCGATCATCGCCAACTGAAACAAGGTTTCCGACGGAATATCCGCTGCGGTTTTCACCGACTCCCCGGTGGGCCACTCGATGAGGTCCAGCACGATACCACCGGTTGCAGCGCCGAGTCCGGCGGTGGCTTTGATAATGAACGAATAGACACCGAAGAAAACGCCTTCCTGGCGTTTGTCCACCACCAGATCCTGTTCATCGGCAACGTCCGCCAACATGGAGTACACGGCGACAATCAGTTGGCTGACGACGGCGCCCGCTAGAAAATGTGAAAACATGAGCGCGTAGACGACTGTTGCCGTTCCCGGGGCGGGGAAGAGGCCGGCATAGTGCAATATCACCGGAGCAGTGTAGAACGTAGCCCAACCGATCGAGCCGATGAACAAAGCCTGCTTTTTCTCTATCCGTCGCATGATCCAGGGCGAAGTGGAAAAACCGATGAAGGTTGCAACCACGCCGGAGATGAGGATCGCTGAGATCCCTTCGGGAGAAACCTCCCAGAAGAAAGTGTTGAGGTATAACTGCAAAGCGGCGCCCACTCCAACAGGAATCGAGATCACCGCGAATCCACCCAGCAACCATAGGAATGACCGGTTCTTCGCGGCAAGCCTCATATCGATAAAAATCTGCGCGGGGTTGAGTTGTTGCGATTCCCGCGGTTTTGGCAGGTGAGGAACTAGATGTCGGGTTCCGAATGACGTGATCAGCACCGCCAGGCACATACCGACGGCGAGAATTGCGGTAAACGGCGGGTAGGCTTCGGGATTGAGTTGGCCGTTTTCGTAAGCCTCGCTGGACGCGAAAAACACCAGGAAACCCAGGCTGTAGACCGTCAGCGCCCCGACGGAATTGAATACCAGACGGAACGCGGCAATTTCGTTGCGTTCGTTGTAGTCGGATGTCATTTCGGCGCCAAGGGCGATATGAGGCACGTGGTACAGCGTCATGGCGAATCGGGTGAGTGCCGCAAACACGAGAAGCCAGATGAAAAGACCTATCTCGGAATCCACCATCGGGTTGAACAACATAAAGAAGCACAACCCTAAAGGGAGAGCCGAGACATACATGAAAGGATGCCGTCGCCCGTACTTCGATCGCCACCCGTCTGAGATTGACCCCATTAAAGGATCGGTAACGGCGTCGATGAACATTCCGGCGAATATTGCGATGCCGCAGAGTGTCCCCGAAACCCCAAGTACCTGGTTGTAATAGAAGAGCAAAAAAACCGCGAAGGTTGTGGTTTTCAGACCTTCAGCAAGTTGGCCCACCCAGTAGGCGAGCTTCGTGTTCAGTGAGAGTTTTTCCATACTGCCTGTCTCGAACGCCTATTCACGAGCGATTCAATGCCTTCTGAGAATGCGGTAGCTGAATCAACGGTTGATAGCCGTCACCCCCCAACGCCCGCCATGTTTCCTCAAGGCGTTTGCTGCTGCAACTGCTTTTTTGCCGGGTGGTGGCATGGACGTGCAAGTGTTGGACAGCAGTTTTCCTGTTTCTACTAAGCTAAGCGTTTGACGCGGATTTTGGGGCGCTCAGTAATCTGGGGTTGGGGCTGAGGCTCGAGTCCACCTGCACACGGCGAATTCGGTGATACACGTGGATATTGCCAAACCCCTGGTTGCCGGACCCGAGGTGGATTCGTTCGAGCTGACAATTACGGTAAAGCAGACGATATAGCGGGTGTGTTAGAAAAAGGGGTCAGTTGCCGTACCATCACCCCATGGCTCCTCCGAATGAACCCTTACCCTGGTGCTGCATACAGCGTGCGGAAACGCGCGCGCCCTTAATGGACTCGAGCCTGGTTCTCACGGCGGTGAATATCGATCATCACGTCGAGTCCGATGGTAATGAATGGCGCCTGTATGTACCCCTCGAGCTGGAATTGAGTGCACTTGAGGAACTGCAGAGCTACCAGCTCGAAAATGTGCCGAAAGTCGTCACGCGCCCTCGCGTCGTGACCTTCGATAGCGGGTGGTTTGGTGTGCTGGGTTACCTCAGCGTCATCTGGCTGCTCCCCTCTCTCGAGTCGGCGTCCGTCTTCGACTGGGATTGGCGCGGCGCCGGACGCATGCAGGCGGGACTGGTCATGGACGGTCAGTGGTGGCGTACCCTCACCGCGCTCACGCTGCATGCCGATCTTGCCCATATCCTTGGAAACTCGCTGTTTGGCGCGGTTTTCGGGCTTTTTGTCGGACGTTATCTCGGCTCTGGCTTTGGCTGGTTGCTGGTCGTGCTGGCTGGCGCGCTCGGTAACGGCATCAATGCTTTTTTTCAACCTGAGACGTTTAGTTCGATCGGTGCATCCACTGCAACGTTTGCCTGCCTTGGACTGGTGGCGGCCTTCGTCTGGCGGCGCGGCTACCACCGCGCCCTGGATTGGCGGCGTAGCTTTGCGCCCTTGTTTGCCGCCATCTGCCTGCTTGCGTTCACCGGAATGGGCGGCGCGGACGGCAACACGGACGTGCTGGGCCATTTTCTCGGATTTAGCTGTGGTGTTGGGTTTGGGCTGTTGGCACCGAGTTTCGACATTCGCCGTTTGGGCGTCAGCGGCCAGTACCTGTCGGGTGCTGGGGCCGTTGGTCTGATCGCACTGGCATGGGCGTTGGCAGGCGGCGCTTAATACCTGCGCGGTGACGGTTGCGAATCGAATGGTTGATTCCAACGAGGTTACCCGACGTTGAATGTCTCGAAAAGGAGCGTGTTGTGACAAACGTCATTGATGAACTGATCGAGCTGCGCGGTTTGCGTTTCCATTACCGCGACTGGTCGTCGTCGAACCCCAAAGCGCCAGACCTGGTACTGCTTCACGGCTACACCGGCCACGCTCGCAGTTGGGATGCCTTTGCGGCCGCGATGTCGGACACCTATCGAGTGCTCGCTCTTGATCAGCGGGGTCACGGCGAAACTCAGTGGGCACCGCCGCAGGCATACGGCACCAGGGAGATGGTCACGGATCTCGAAGCCTTCGTTGCCGCGATGGGTTTGAGTGACTTCACGCTCCTGGGCCTGTCGATGGGTGGCATCGTATCCATGGCCTATGCGGGTGTTCGCCCCCCGGAGTTATCACGCCTGGTGATCGTCGACATTGCGCCCGAGGTCGCGGCTGAGGGTATGCAGAAGATCCTGACCAACGTTGCCCGTAGCGACACATTCGTGACCAGGGAGGAGGCCCTCGCTCGCGCACGCCGGGACAACCCCATCCCGCCGGAGGACCATCACCGGCATCGCGTCTACAACTCAATGATGCGTACCGAAGATGGTCTGTGGACTTATCGTTACGATCGAGCGCTGCGTGATACCAGCATTCCTCGCGAACGGATCACTGCGGAAGAAGGCTGGAAGCAGGTGGCGAACTTCAACGTGCCAACGCTGCTCATTCGCGGTGAACTGAGCGACATCCTTTCGCCTGACATCGCCGAACGCATGGCAAAGGAGATACCGGATTGCCAGCTCAGGGAAATCGCAGGGTCGGGACATCCGGTACCGTTGGATAAACCCGAGCCATTCCTCGAGGTGGTGAGAACGTTCCTGACCGGGTAGGGGCTTATTCGCGAGGCGGAGCGACCCTCTGGCGCCGTTCGCCCAACCCCTCGATTCCGCCTCTACTACCTCACCTGGTTTGCGCTGATCGATTATTCGCGCATTGGGTCGCGAGACGCTTGACTCAGGCGACGCTGCGCACCCGTTTGAGATCGGCCAGCTCTTTCTGCAACGTTGCCACGCAAGCTTTCAGCTCGGCAAGTTCCGCAACGGGTGTCTCGTCTGCCGCTCCGCAAATGCGGTCATACTCTACTTTGAGCCGCCGGCCGCTGTCGCGTTCCTCGGCAATATAACGTCCGAGTAGCTCGCCAGTCAGAGGGTCGATGGTGGTGTCGTTGAAGAAGCTCACGAAAGGATCCTTGCGCTCACCATCGTCTCCGCCCCGGGTGCGTGCCACCTTATCGGCGTCGGTCGCATCCGAGCGGATGTAGGCAACCAGGTCATCAAAGTCTTTAAAGACTTGAAATGCCGTTTCCTCACACACGGCGTGACCGAGTTCGCACATTCGCTTGGTGAATGCCCAGTGGTGTTCGCCTTCACGAATGGCAACAAAACGCAGCGTAGCCTCGAGCGCTTCGTCTTGCGTGGCGTCCGCCCAGGCATTCAGCAGTATCTCGCCCTTGGCTTCGTTCACCGCAATGGAATTCAACAGCGGCAGGTAAGTCGGTTCGCTCATGTCAGCCCCCTGGTTATGAATGTTCTGCGTTAATACCTTCCAGGGTTTGGGAAGCTAAACCATTGACGCTTCTCATGCAAAGGCGCCGCCTGGGCACCGAAGAGCCTGAGCCGTCGCCTGGTCGTGCGGAATGGCCCCTTAAGAACCGCGCTGCGAGCAATTACTTCGATCACCCTCGTCGCTTGCATCGGTTAGGAGCCCCGCTGGCGCGGCCTGGAGAAGACCTACTGATACCGTTGTTCTGAATTGACGTCGTAAATTTTCCGCACCACGCCCGTGTTGCATGCAGCCAGCACCGATGATGGGTGTGCCAGGTACCATTGTTGACGATGTGCCAGGCCCAGGTCTATTAGCAGCGCCGGGTCAAAACAGGACGCAGTCATATCACCGGATAACAACAGGCGGTTTTTCGTCTCGGATGACAGCCAGGCAGCCGCGTCACGAATTTCACCGTTGTCGTCCCGACGTCGATAGCCAAAGTGTATGGCGGGCTCGTCCCATTGGAGCAGAAATTGCTCTTTCCAATCGGCGAATCCTAAGGTTTCGCTGTCCGTCATATGAGTTCTGACGGCTTCCATGACGACTCGACCGGACCGAAGGTCGTTGATGAGTGGATACACCAGTACGTATACCCCTATCCACAATGATGCCATGACGGCCGCGAACCCTGCCGGCGCCTTTTCTACCCGGGTGAAAACCACGACAAGCAGGCTCACCAGACCGATTGCGGTTATACGTGACCAGACCTCTGTGGGCGCTTGTGTTACTACCTCCAGATTCTCTGACCAGTTGGTGGACAAGAGTGTTTCCAGATAGGGGTGAACTCCAAGGATTAACAGCGCGAATGTAATGACAAGTGATAAACCGAACAGCACTCGCTTGGGACCGCTGTTTTCCATGAGCCGGGAAATGTGGTGTCCGCAATCAACGCCAGTGCCGGGGCTGCGGGAAAGATGTATACGGAACGTTTTCCCTCACTCATGGAAAAGAACAACAACATGAGAA